>Ga0307515_10004838_pt1 | contig 27552 bp, 22 predicted proteins | sample 17_EM_MG_FD_194513 | JGI IMG/M metagenome (GOLD analysis project Ga0307515, IMG submission 194513) | Populus trichocarpa ectomycorrhiza microbial communities from riparian zone in the Pacific Northwest, United States - 17_EM | ecosystem: Host-associated > Plants > Roots > Unclassified | place... | reverse complement strand
GCCCTGCAAGCCTTCGCCCGCGTCGTCGAGTGCGGCAGCTTCACCAAGGCGGCAGCTTCACTGGGTGCCACCAACGCGGCCGTCACCCGCTTGGTGCAAGACCTGGAGTCGCACCTGCGCACCAAGCTGATCCACCGCACGACGCGGCGCGTGGCCATCACGCCGGACGGCCAGCGGCTGTATGAACGCGCCGCGGGCTGGCTCAACGACTGGCAGGCACTGGAGGGCAGCGTCGTCAATGCGCAGGCCTCGCCGGCCGGGCGCTTGCGGGTCGACATCGGCGCCGCGCTGGCGCGCCAGTTCCTGATCCCGGCACTGGCGCAATTCCACGAGCGCTACCCCGACATCGAGATCAGCCTCGGCGTCGGCGACGGCGTGACCGACCTGATCGGCCAGAACGTCGACTGCGTGATCCGCGGCGGCGTGATCGAAGACGAATCGCTGGTCGCGCGCAAGCTCGGCGTCTTCAATTACATCACCTGCGCGACACCACAGTACCTGCGCACCCATGGCGTGCCGACGCACCCGGCCGACCTCGAAGACCCGGCGCACCGCGTGCTGAGCGTGTTCAAGCCCGGCAGCGGCGAGCTGCGCCCGCTGGCCTTCGAGCGCGGCGGCCAGCGGCTGACGGTCCAGGGGCGCAGCGCCTTGTCGCTCAACGAGAGCAACGCCTACGTGGCCGCCGGCCTGGCGGGCCTGGGCGTGATGTCGATCGCCGCGTTCCTCGTCCACGACGCGCTGGCCGACGGCCGCCTGGTGCGGCTGATGCCCGACTGGGCCTGCGACGAGAAGCCGGTCTACATCGCCCATGCGTCACGCCGCCACATGAGCGCACGCCTGCGCGTATTCATCGACTGGGTGGTGCAGCTGTTCGAGCAGGAGCCGCTGTTCCGGCCCGGCGCCATGGTCCCGGCCGGGGTCGTGGCCAGCCGGCGCCGCACGACCGCGCAGGTGCCGATCAAGCGGCTGCCACGCGCACCACGCGCCGGCCAAGCCACGCCGGGCTGAACGCTCATCCCAAGGGAGCACCCATGACCACGCTGACCCCCACGGCCCGCCTGCTCGACGCGATCCACTTTGCCGCGCAGCGCCACCGCGACCAGCGCCGCAAGGACCGCGAGGCCAGCCCCTACATCAACCACCCGGTCGCGCTGGCCCAGCTGCTGGCGGTCGACATCGACATCGACGACCAGGACGTGCTGATCGCCGCGATCCTGCACGACACGGTCGAAGACACCGAGACCACGCTCGATGAGCTGCGCGAGCGATTTGGCGAGACCGTGGCCGGCATCGTCGACGAGGTCACCGACGACAAGGCCTTGCCCAAGCACCGCCGCAAAGCGCTGCAGGTCGAGCACGCGCCGCACAAGAGCCCGGGCGCGGCGCTGGTCAAGCTGGCCGACAAGATTTGCAACCTGCGCGACATTGCCAACTCACCGCCGGCCGACTGGTCGCTGCAGCGCCGGCGCGAGTACTTCGACTGGGCCAAGCAGGTGATCGACGGCCTGCCGCCGGTCAGCGCACCGTTGATGGCGCTGTTCGAGCAGGCCTACGCCCGTCGGCCGTAGCCTGGTCAGGGGCGGCTGCCGAGCGCCTGCCCACGAAAGCGAAGGTGCAAAGTTTCGCCACGCATGAACGCGGTGGCGACATGGCGAGCCACTTTGCAAGCTGCCGACCAAAGGGCTAGAGTGGACCAGCGGGGCAAGTTGCCCGGCGGACCTGGAAACAGGGAGACGCGGCAGGCCGCCCGCTGCACCACGCGACGGGAGCCTGCCAGGCCAGGAGGGGTTTCTTCAGTCGAGGAGCGCCGGATGTCCAAGCGATGCATCTTCCTGCTGGCCTTGCTGTTGTTGCCCGCGCTGGCCGGGGCCCAGGCGGCCCAGGCAACTCAGGCGGCCAGCGCCGAGCACAAGGCGTTTACCGTCGGGGTCGAGGAGTTCTATTACGCCCCCCACTACTTCACCGTCAACGGCCGCTACTACGGCTATGGCCGCGACGTGCTGGACCTGTTTGCGCGCAAGCGAGGCTACGAGTTCAACTACCAGCCGCGGCCCTATGTGCGGATGGTCAAGGAGCTGCTGCGCGGCGACATCGACTTCCAGTACCCGGACAACCCGGACTGGCTGACCGACCTGAAGCGCGGCCACAAGATCTACTACAGCCAGGGCGTGATCGAGTATGTGGACGGCATCAGCCGGCGCCGCGAGGACATCGGCAAACCGATCGGCACCCTCAAGCTGATCGCGATGCCGCGCGGCTGGACGCCGATCGACTACTACCCGCTGGTCCAGCGCAAAGAGCTGGTCATCGAAGAAGCCAACTCGGTCGAGGCGGTGATGCAGATGCTGCTGAGCAAACGGGTCGACGGGGTCTACCTGAATGCCGACGTGGTGGCCAGCTATCTGGCCGGCACCGGGCTGTCGGCCGAGGCCGGCTTCGACAAGAGCCTGCCTTACCAGTTCAGCCGCTTTTCACTCGCCAGCAAGACCCACCCCGAGGTGATCAAAGAGTTCAACCAGTTCCTGCTCGACAGCGCCAGCGAGATCAAGAAGCTCAAGGAGAGCTACAAGTTCCGCTACGACGTCGATCCCAAGGCCCTGCCCTATTGAGCCGCTGAGAGCTGCTCGGCGCATCCGCGCCGGATGGCGCAGCGAACACACATTCTGAAGAGGAGTCCACCATGAATCCCATCAAGACTGTTGCCATCGTGCTGATCGTCGCGGGTGTGCTGGGGCTGCTGTATGGCGGCTTCAGCTACACAAAGGAGACCCACGACGTCAAGATCGGCCCCATCGAACTCTCCGTGAAGGAAAAGCAAGACGTCAACATCCCCGTGTGGGCGGGCATAGGGGCCATCGTGGTCGGCGGTCTTCTTCTCGTCTTCGGCGGCAAGAAGGGATAAGCGCTTGAACGCTGAGCCTGCGATGCAACATTCGAACGGTACGTTCATCTACCTGCTGGGCATCGCAGGGTCTGGGAAGCTGACGATCGCGAAGGCCATTCAGCGACAGCACAGCAGCCTCATCGTCGACAACCACCACATCAACAACGTCATCTTCGCGCTCATCGACGCCGACGGTGTGACCCCGCTCGCGCCAACAGTCTGGGACAAGGTGGCGCGCGTCCGGTCGGCCGTGCTGGAGACGGTGCGAGACCTCGGCCAACCCGGACGGACCTTCATCTTCACGAACGAGTTGCTCGAAGGGGTCCCCAGGCACGCAGAGGTGTTCGAGAATGTACGCCGCACCGCGGCCGAACGTGGGGCGCGTCTTTGCACGGTCCGCCTGCAAATCGACCCCGAAGAAGCCGCCCGACGGGTGACCAGCCCCGGGCGTGCGGAAGCTTTCAAGGAGATCGACCCGAACGAAGCGCGCAGGAAGGCCGCAGAGGCCATCGTGCTGCGCCCGCCGGGGCTTGCCACCCAGGACCTCGACTCACTCAGCTCACGCCCGATTAAGCAGCAGCGCGACTACTCGCGCATGTGCGCGCCGCTGAAGCCTGAACCTGCCCGCACACGGGCGTCGGCCTGCCCTACCACCTACGCAACCAAGGCCCAACTCAACGACTCAGCGTCGCTGGCAAGACGACTCGTCTTGCCGTTCCGGTCCAAAACAGAACCACGAGGCGAACTCCAGGTAGTTGGCCCGAAACCCGTCATCGGCGTCCGCGCTAAGGCTCAAGGCCTCTACGAGATACTCCCGAGTCTTCTTGCGGTCGCCCTGAGCAAAGGTGTCAGAGCCAAGGTCTTCGTACTGAATCGCTTTCAGCCATCGGACCTGCTGCTCGGAGGCGCCATGGGTTGAACTCTCTTCGATGAACGAACGCATCATGGCCTGCGATCCACCCCACCGAGGCCTCAGGGTCGTCAAGTAACGTGCGCGGGCAATGAAATTTTGGGGATATGCCTTGTTGGCAAGGTCGAGATACCTTCGTGCGCCCGCCTCATCTCCTTCGAACTGCGCGACGTTGAGCAGGTTCACCGCGACCAGATATGTGCCCGGGCGTAACTGTTGGGCAGCGCGAAAGTCTTCCTTGGCCAGTTCAAACTGCTTGTGCATGTAGTCCAGGTTCTCCGTGGGTGTCAGATTCACCGTCTTTCTGCCCCGCCCCAACTCGCCCAGCTTTCGCCGATAGACGCCACGTGCCAGCACGGCACCGTAGGATGTGGGACGCTTTTCGACCCACTCGTTGAATTTGGCTGACAGGATGTCATCCTGCTTGTAGAAGGGCCGAAAGGCATCGATCAGCTCGCGCTCCGATACCTCGCGCTTCGAGAACCCCGCCTCCAGGCCATCGATGTAGGCATCAAGCGCTGCAAAGTCCCTGGTCGCGAGCGACATCAAGACGTCGACATTGCGAGCATTCGCCGACAGCGCAAACAACCCCACGATCACTGCAAAGAGTAGGCGACTCATGGTTTGAATTGAAGACGTTGAATTGAAGCGTAACGTTCATTATGAGTGGCAGTCCAACGAGCAGGTCAACGGGAGTGGGTTTGGTTCGTGGGGGTAACTTGGCCGCGCGACCGTCACTCTGATTGGCGGTCAAAGGTGTCACAGTCGCCGGCGATCTTGAAACGCTGAGCGCTTTACAGCTACGTCCCGCCGACCACGGACGCGGCCGGCGCCTCTTCGTAGGCCCGGCCACCGGGCCGAAGCGCCGAGTGCTCGCGCTGCGAATGCGTCAACGGATAGAACATCTGGTCGGCCCAATGCTCGTCGCCGAACAGGCGGTCGTCCATCAGGCCGACAGCGGGCGGGTATTGCCGCGTGATGTGGGCAGTGCGGAACAGCACGTCCCAGAAAAACAGCAAGTTGCCGAAGTTGCCCTTGTAGTGGCCGACGCCGTCGGCGTTGGTCAACGCGTGGTGGGCCCAGTGGGTGGCGGGTGTCGAGATGGTTCGCTCGATCACCCATATGAGCGGACGCAGCGCCCGGATGCGGTACAGCGGCTCGTCCCAGCGCCATGCCGAATGCGCGCCCAGGATGACCGCGATCTTCACCACGATGTAGACGGTGTAGACCGCCCCGAAGCCGAGATAGATCAACACGCCGCTCAGCCACAGCCCCGGCATCATCAGGTAGTAAAAGAAGTTGTTGCGGTAGGTGATGCGGATGCTCATGTACTTCGCCGAGTGGTGGGCGCGGTGCAGCGGCCACAGCAGCGGCGTGTGCGAGACGCGGTGCCACCAGTACTGCGTCATGTCGTCGGCCACCAGCAGCATGCCGACCATCGCCCACCACGGCAGCGTGGCCCAGGCACCCTGCTGCTGCGGCATCAGCCAGCTGCACAGCTGGTTCGCACCCAGCAGCGCCACCGGTTGGGCTACCGCGACCAGGCTGAGGAACATCAGCACCTCGAGCTTGGTGTCGTTGCTGGTCGCGTGGACGGTGGCCTGGTACCGCCGCGAGACGACCTCCATCCCGGCGAAGCCGAGGATCAGAACCAGGATCAAGGCGTTTTGAAGCGCAGGCAGCACGGGCAGTCTCCGGAAGGCCTGGCGGTCGATGCCGCCGGCTCGATTGATCGGGATGCGCTATTAATCGACGCCCGGCTCGATGTGTCCAATGCAATGTTGACAACATCTCAATGCACCAGCAGCATTGAGCGATGGACTTGAAGCGCCTGGGCCACCTGCTGGCATTGGCCGACGAACGCCACTTCGCGCGCGCCGCGGAGCGCGTGCACTTGAGCCAGCCGGCCTTCAGCCGCAGCATCCAGTCGATCGAACACGATGTCGGCATGCGGCTCTTCGACCGCGAGACGGGCGACGTGCGGCCGACGCCGGCCGGCCTGTTCATCATCGAGCGCGCGCGCCGGCTGCTGTTCGACGCGCGCAGCCTGCAGCGCGATGTGGCGCTGTACCGCGACAGCCAGCTGGGCGACACCGCCTTCGGCGCGGGCCCGATCCCCGCCACGACCATCATGCCGCGGGTGATCCCCGCTTTGCGTCAGCAGCACCCGGGCGTCGGGCTGCGCCTGGAGATCAGCAATTGGCAATTGCTGTACGAGCGGCTGCTGGCCGAAGACATCGAGTTCTTCGTCGCCGATGTGCGCGACCTGCCGGCCGACCCGCGGGTCGACGTGTCGTCCATCGGCCGTCAACCCGGGCACCTGTTTGTGCGCGCCGGGCATCCGCTCGCGGGCCGGCGCTGCCGCTTCGCCGAAGCCTGGGGCCACGGCATGGCGGCCAACAAGCTGCCGCTGCAGGTGAAGGCCTTGATGGGACAGTTGCTCGGCCTGCCGCGCGGTGTGAACCCAGTGCTGGCGCTGGAGTGCGATGACACCGCATTGCTGCGCGCGCTGGCACGCACCACCGACACCGTGATTGCCACGTCGGACGCTGCGTTGCGCGATGACGTTCAAGCCGGCGTGCTCGTTCAGCTCGAGATCGCAGACCTGCCCAAGGCGCATGTGGAGATGGGCATCGTCTCGTTGGCCAACCGCTCGCTTTCGCCGATGGCCCAGCGCGTGATCGCCGGCGTGCGCGAGGTCGCGGTGGACATCAATGTCCAGGTAAGCAGCTGAAGCGTTTCCGCGAGCGGCGCGGTATCGTTTCCCGTCGGCGCGATGGATCAACTCGATCTACCAGTCACTTCAGCCCAGTCCCTCACACCGGGAGATACTTGTCGACTGTCTGCCTCACGACCCAAAGTTCACTCCCAACGCCGATGACCATTTCAGACCATACCCAACGCTTTGATGGCAAAGAGGTTCGCACATTCGTTCGCGGAGAGCCGGTCGACCCCAGCGCCGACGTCGTCTATCGACTCAGTTTGGAATATGACGACGACCTGACGATGGTTCAGTTGCTCGATGAATTCCTCGGCCAGGTGGACAAGTCTGCATTGCAGGCCCTGGTCATTGGTGCGTGGGAAGAACCTCAGGAAACGGGACCTGACGCCGCGTTGGATGCGTTGGCCGACCGCGCGGCCGAGCTGCCCAACCTGAAGGCCCTTTTCGTCGGCGACATCACGTTCGAAGAGTGTGAGATCTCCTGGATCATCCAGGGCAACTACGAGCGACTGCTGAAGGCTTTCCCGCGACTCGAGTGCCTGCGGGTACGGGGTTCCACTTCTTTGAGCTGGCCCGCGCAGAAGCACCAGGGCCTGAAGCAGCTGGTGTTGGAAAGCGGCGGCATTCCGTCTACCGTGCTGCAGGCGTTGGCCACGTCCGCATATCCAGCCCTCGAACACATGGAGTTGTGGATCGGCACATCGGACTACGGTTTCGATGCGGATCTACCGCAGGTTCAAGCGACCGTCGAACATCTGCGCACGCCGGGCTTGCGTTACCTCGGCCTGCGCGACGCGGAGATCGCCGATGAGTTGGCGCAGTGGATCGCCGGTCAGCCGTGGACCGAGTCCTTGAGCGTCCTGGACCTTTCGCTCGGCACGCTGGGGGAAGACGGAGCCAAGGCACTGCTTGCCAGTCCCCACATTCGAAAGATTCCGCGCGTGGATCTTTCGCACCACTACATCCCGCCGGCACTGCAAGCCGAACTCTCCGCTACCGTTCCGGGTGTCGTGCTGCAAGATCCCCAGGAAGAAGACGGCGACCATCGCTACGTCGCTGTCGGCGAGTGAACGCAAGGCAGCGTCGAAACTCCTATGTTGCCGTGGGTCGTGCTTGGCGTCGCAGTCAGCAAGCGAACGCGCGAGCTGCGCGCCAGTTGCGAACACTGGGGCTTTCCAGCGGCACGGGTTGTCGAATGGAGTGATTGGCTGCGGAGGCCAGAGACACTTGAAGACGCCCTGGCAGCACCGTGCGTCTTCAAGCTCGAGCCACCGGGCGACGACCCCTGGGTTCACCACCACTTGATGGCGCTCGGCGCCGCCCGCTTGGGCAAGCCGGCGCCAGCCGTTTTGCAGCACGGCGAGCTGGGAGGCGGTCGCAGCTGGTTCGAGGGCTTTCGGATCGTCATGCAAAGGCTGAACAGTCTGCTCGCCTGCCGGCCCGAGGTGCTGGCTGTCAACGCACCGGCGGACATCATGGCGATGACCGACAAGCTCGACTGCCAACGGCGACTGCAAGCGCGTGGCCTGACGATCCCTCATCTGTTCGGACCAGTGAGCAGCCACGAGGAGCTGCTGGGCATGATGGATCACCACGGCTTGGATCGCGCGTTTGTGAAGGCGCGCTTCGGCTCGTCCGCCGCCGGTGTCGTCGCCTTTCGACGGACCCGGCGCGGCCAGCAACAGGCCACGACTACGGCCCATCTGGTCGAGGTTGCGGGCCAGTCCCGGCTGTTCAATGTCAAACGTGTCAGTCGGTATGAGCGACCGGCCGAAATCGCCAAGGTAGTTGACCTGATTGCCGAACAAGGCTCCTACGTTGAAGCCTGGCTTTCCAAGCCCCGCGCCGGCCATGGGCATTTCGACTTGCGGGTACTGGCCATCCAAGGCCGCGCGGCACACCGCGTCGCCCGCGTCAGCGAGCACACCATGACCAACCTTCATTTGGATGCTCGCCGCGTCGAGCCGGCTCACTTGTTGTCTGAGGTCGATCTTCAGCAAGTTGAAGCGGCCGTCGCACAGGCCGCAGCGGCGTTCGCAGGCAGCAGCGTCATCGGATTCGCTGTCGTGCCACATCGTCTCGGGCCGCATGTCTTGGAGGCCAATGCATTCGGTGATCTGCTGCCGGGCCTGCAGTGGCAAGGCCAGGATGCTCACGCAGCCCTGGTCAGCGCGCAGGCAGCGTCGCAGGGATAACAAAGCCTCGCATGAGCCCCGTCCAGCACGTCGATCGGCGCCCACCACCCGGAGTCACAACCGCCGCGGGCGTGAGCCTCGACATGAATCAGGTGGTCGGCTCACACGACATCGTCTTCATCACACTCGACACCTTGCGCTACGACGTGGCGCAGGCAGAGTTCGAACTGGGCCACCTGCCAGTGCTGCAACGCCTGTTGCCCGTCACGGGCTGGGAGCAGCGCCATACGCCCGGCAGCTTCACCTATGCGGCACATCACGCGTACTTTGCTGGCTTTCTGCCGACGCCGATTGCGCCGGGCCCGCACGCCCGCTTGTTTGCCACCGCATTCGTTGGCAGCCAGACCACGGCCCGGACGACGTTCGTCTGCCAGCAGGCCGACATCGTCAGCGGCCTGGCGGCGTCCGGCTATCAAACCATCTGCATCGGCGGTGTCGGGTTCTTCAACAAGCAGACTGCGCTCAGCAACGTGCTTCCGGCCATGTTCACCGAGAGTCATTGGAGTCCCGGGCTAGGTGTCACCAGCCTGCGGTCCACCGAGCGCCAGGTGGCGCTGGCCTGCAGGCGCCTGCGCGAACTCGACAGCCGGGTGTTCCTGTTCATCAACGTTTCCGCCATCCATCGGCCGAACCGCGGCTACCTGCCCGGCGCGACCCAAGACTCGCTGGCCAGTCACGCCGCGGCATTGCGCTACGTCGACAGTGCGCTGGCACCACTGTGGGCGGCTTGCCAGCAGCGCGGGCCGAGCTTTGTGATCGTCTGCTCCGACCATGGCAGCGCCTACGGTGACGATGGCTATCAAGGGCATCGCCTGGCCCACGAAAGCGTCTGGCTCGTGCCCTACGCGCACTTCTTTTTGGAACCGGCATGAACGCCCGAGACCCCGTGCCGCTGGCGAGAATGATCGAGGCGGGCCCCTACCAGGCGTACTCCTACTCTTATCCCCACAAGAGCGCCTACCGCCCATTGGCGCCTGGACGGTCGTTGCACGAAGCCTGGGCCACGGAGAACCGCTCGGCGCTGTTCGCCTATGTGCACCTGCCGTTCTGCACCATGCGATGCGGGTTCTGCAACCTCTTTGCCATGGCGCAGCCGCAGGACGATCTGGTAGACCGGTATCTCGATGGCGTCGTCGAGCAGATGCGAGTCATGGACGACGTCTTGACCGATCGCCGATTCGCCCGCCTGGCCCTCGGCGGGGGCACGCCGTCTTACCTCACCGCCACGCAGCTGGCGCGGATCTACGAGGCCGCCCAGCGGTGGCTCAGGATCGATCTGCAGGCCACGCCATCGGGGATCGAGGTATCGCCGGAAACAGTCACGCGCGATCGACTCGCCGTCTGCCGTGACGCCGGGGTCACGCGTGTCAGCATGGGCGTCCAGAGCTTCTCGGCGCAAGAGACGCGCGCGTTGGCGCGCCCTCAGCAGAATGCGGTCGTCACCCGGGCCATCGAAGACATCCGCCGCGCCGGATTTGCGGTGATGAACCTGGACCTGATCTACGGCATAGACGGTCAGGGCCTGAGCAGCTGGATGGCTTCGCTCGATAGCGCGTTGGCTTTCACGCCGGAAGAAATCTATCTCTACCCCCTCTACGTGAGGCAGCAGACCGGACTGGGTCAACTCGCGATCCGTCAGGCTTCTCGCGCAAATCAACCGACCGATGACGAGCGATCTCACCTGTACGCCGCGGCACGGGCGCGCCTGTTGGATGCGGGCTACTCGCAAGTGTCGATGCGCATGTTCCGTGCCCCCCATGCACCCGCCGACGACGGGCCGGTGTACTGCTGCCAGAGCGACGGCATGGTCGGTTTCGGTGCCGGTGCTCGGTCGTACACCTCACGTTTGCACTACTCCAGCCGCTACGCGGTCGACCGTGCCAACACGCGTCGCATCGTCGAGGCTTTTGCCGCCGCCAAGTCGGCGGATTTTGAGACCGCCGAATACGGCTTTGAACTCGACGCCGACGAACAGCGCCGGCGCTTTGTGATCCAGTCGCTGCTGACTCTGCCGGGCCTGGACCATGCACGCTATCGCAAGCGCTTCGGCCGCGACGTACGCGACGACTTGCCGCAGTTGTCGGAGTTGCTGTCGCTGGGCCTGGCCGACGACAACGATGTATGGATGTCTCTCAATGAACGTGGTGTTTCACTGGCCGACGTGATCGGGCCTTGGCTGGCCTCCGAGCGAGTGAACCGGCTGTCTCGCGGCATCGAATGCTGACCCTTCAATACCGTGGCAGCCTCGAAAGCTGCAACTACGCTTGTCCCTACTGCCCGTTTGCCAAGCGGAAAGACACACCGTCGACCCTGCGGCGCGATGCCCTTGAACTGGAACGCTTTGGTGATTGGGTTGGTTCGCAAACATCCGTGATCCGGGTGCTCTTTACGCCATGGGGCGAAGCCCTGGTGCGACGGCACTACCGGGACTCGGTCCTGGCGCTCGCAGCTCTGCCGCATGTGAGCCAGGTCTCGGCCCAGACCAATCTTTCGGCGCCGTTGAACTGGCTGGCATCAGCGCCAGCCGGCAAGGTTTCGCTTTGGTGCACCTTCCACCCGGGCCAGACGCCGATGGAGCGGTTCGTGGCGCGTTGCGCGCGCCTCGCGTCAATGGGCATCCGCCATTCAGTCGGTGTCGTCGCCTTGCAAGCACACTACCCCGCCATTCAAGCACTGCGGGCTGCTTTGCCACACGACACCTCGATGTGGCTGAACGCCTACGACCATCGGGGCCCGGGTTACTACACCGAGGACGACCTGCGCTGGCTCGAAGAGATCGACCCGTATTTCGCCCACAGTCATTCGCCGGGCCATTCCCGCGGCGCCGCTTGCCGTGCCGGTGAACAGGTGCTGTCGATCGATGGAAATGGCGATGTCCAGCGTTGCCACTTCATCCCGACCCGATTGGGCAACCTCTACACCGATCCGCTCGCAAGCATGTTGAAGGAACGCGCGTGCAGCCGTTTCAAGTGCGACTGCTATATCGGCTACGCGCACCGGAAGGACCGGCCCTTCTACGAGGAGTTCGGCGACGGCGTTCTCGCGCGCATCGCGCCCATGCCATCGACCGCGCGAGCGGTCGACACACCATCGTCGCCAGCACGCTGATCTAACCTACCGGGCAGGTCTGGCGGCAGCAACGCGCTCCGGCTCGCGCCCTCGTTTCGCCTGCGCTCCCCGCACCTCGAACGCAACCGCTTCGCGCACCTCGCCCCGCGCATCCAGCAGTTCCAGCTTGTGCGCCCCGGGCCACGGCAGCCAGTGCAGCGGCTGCGCGGCACCGAGCACCTTGCCATCGAGCCGCCAGCGCCAGCCGCTCGGCATGGCGCGCGCTGGTGCGATGCGCATCTTTTGCGCAGCGGGCGGGATGTCGGGGTCGAGTGCGAGCACGGTGTGATCGATGGGTTGGGCAATCAACGCCGAAGGCGGGGCTTGCTCGGCGCGCACGATCGTGGCCTGCTCGGTGCCGGCCAGGAACCACTCGCTGCGCGGCGGCTCGACGGCCGGCTCGAAGCGCAGCGACTGGCGCACCAGGCCGGGTGGCGCGGCGGCCGCTGCAGGCTCGGCGTCGCGCCGCCAGAGCTCGTCCATCACCGCGCGCCAGATCGGCGCGGCGCCGCTGACGCCAGAGACATCCGCCATCGGCTGGCCGCTGGCGTTGCCGACCCACACCGCCACCGTGTGGCGGCGTGAGAAGCCGACGCACCAGTTGTCGCGCATGTCCTTGCTGGTGCCGGTCTTGACCGCGCTCCAGCGCCGCGTCGCGAGCGCGTTGTCGAGGCCGAAGGTGACCGCGCGGGCTTCGCGGTCGACCAGCATGTCGGCGACGATGAAGCTGGCAGCCGGGTCCATCACCGTGCGTGGTGTCGTCCTCGCGTCGAGCGGCTTGAAGCGCAGCGTTGAAGCGCGACCACCGTTGGCCAACGCGCGGTAGGCGTTGGCCAGGTCGGCCAGCGCGACCTCGGCCGAGCCGAGCGCCAGGCTGTGGCCGTAATAGCCGCCGCTTTCGCGCAGGCCGAACCCGAGTGCCTGCAAACGTTCGTGAAAAGCTTCGGGCGTGACGCTGACCAGCGTGCGCACTGCCGGCACGTTGAGCGAGCTGGCCAGCGCGGTGCGCACCGACACCAGGCCCTTGAAGCGGTGGTCGTAGTTCTGCGGGATGTACAGGCCGCCGACTGTCTCGAGCCCGAGCGGCGAATCATCGATCAGCGACGCGGCCGTCAGCCAGCGCTGCTCGATCGCCAGCTCGTACAGGAACGGCTTCAGCGTCGAGCCGGCCTGGCGGCGCGCGAGCACACCGTCGACCTCGCCGGCCTGCGACAACTCGGGCCCGCTGGAGCCGATCCAGGCCAGCACCTCGCCGCTGGTGTTGTCGATCACCAGCAGCGCGCCATCGTCGACCTGCCGGCCGCGCAGCTCGGCGAGTTGGCGGCGCAGCGTGTCGCGCGCAAAGCGCTGCACCCCCGCGTCCAGCGTGCTGCGCACCTGCGCCGCTGTTTCGCCACGCAGCAGCCGGCGTGCCAGGTGCGGAGCCAGTTGCGCATCGGCATCCATCCGCATCGCGACCGTGTGACCAAGCGCGAAGACCGTCGCGCCTTCGAGGCCAGCGCAGTCCAGCCGCTGCTCTCGCAAGATGCCGCAGGCCCGCTGGCTGACGACGATCGGTGTCGCGTTTGGCGCTCGCAGCAAGGCGACCGCGATCGCCGCCTCTTGCGCGTCCAGCCCGCTCGGTCGTTTGCTGAACAGCGTGGCCGACATCGCCGCGATGCCCACCTGCTCGCCGCGGAACGGCACCAGGTTCAGGTAGGCCTCGAGGATCTGGTCCTTGCGCCAGCGCTTCTCCAGCACCAGCGCGGTGCCGGCCTGCGTCAACTTGGCGCCGACACCTCTGCTGCCGCCTTGGCCGCTGCCTTGCGGGTCGAGCAGACCGGCCAGCTGCATCGTCAGTGTTGAAGCGCCGCGCGTGCGCGTGTTCCACAGGTTGCCGAAAGCCGCCGCACCGACAGCCGACCAATCGACGCCGCTGTGTTCGTAGAAGCGCTTGTCTTCCGACAGCAGCAGCGCGGTGCGCACGGCAGGCGACACCTCGGTCAGCGGCACCCAGTCGAGTTTGCGCACCTTGAGGTTGGTGCGCAGCGTCTGCAGCGGCTCGCCATGCCGATCGAGCAGCACCTGGTCGGACGGGCGCCAGGCGGCGCGCACGTCGTCGAAGCGCGGCAGTTCGCCGGCGCGCGCCGCCGCGGCTGCCACGCCCAGCAGCAACCAGGTGGCGAGCCGCCGCAGTCTCACGGCGCAACCACCCAGCGCGCGTTGGGTGATTCGCCGAACATCTCGGGCGCATACATCGCCTCGACCCGCGTCTGCGGCAGGCCGAAGTCGCCCGGGTTGTTCAGCCGCACGGTGTACTCCAGCACCAACGGGCCCTTGGGCAGGTAGCGGTAGTAGGCGCGGAAGGCCTCGAAGCTGCGCTCTTCATAGGCCAGCCAGCCGCGGCTGTCGCTTTTCTCACCATCGGTCGACAGCGCACTGTCTCGGCCGAGGCCACTGCCCAGCAGGGCCGCGCCACCCGGGATCGGGTCGTGCACCACCACCCAGGTCATGTCGGCCTGCGCGTCGATCTTCAACGTGATGCGGTAGACATCGCCGCGGCTGTACGTGCCCTTGGTCTTTTGCTCGACCGGTGTCAGCGTCTTCTCGATCCGGTAGCCCGACGTGAACGGCTTCTCGACAGGCACCGCGGCCCTCGAGATCAGCGTGAGCCATGGCTTGCCGGTGCCCTCTTGCGTGACCTTCAAATCCCCCACCGAACTGCCAGCCCCCAGGGCCGGGACAAGCCCGGCCCGCCCCCCGAGGGGGGCCGAGGAACTCGGGAGCGGCCCTTCGTTCCTCGATGGCGCAGACGCCGCGCCGAGCTTCGGCGTCGGCCACCCCATCGACAGCGTGCCGCCTTGCGGCTTCGCGCTCCAGTCCCAGCTCAGCGCCGGCGCGCCTTCGAAGCCGGCCTTGGTGCTGCCGTGGACCGGCTCGCTCTCGAAGCGGCGCGAGAAAGCCTCGATCGCCAACACGCCCCAGGCGTTGGCCGGCGTGGTCGACCAGTGGCCGTACTGGTGGCGCTGCAGTGCGCCGGTCACCAGCCGCGGCATGTCGTCCTTCCAGCCCGGGCGCTGCATCACGGCCAGCAGCAGGCGCACTGCGTTGCTGTCGCCGTTGGCCATCAGCCACCACCAGTTGTCGTCGCGCTCGGTCGAAAAGCCCATGCGCGTGCCCTGCACGTTCAGCCGCGCGCGCAAGATCGTCTCGGCCTCGGTGATGCGCTGTTCGCGCTCGGGCAGGTTCGGCGTGCGGTCCAGCAGCATCAGCCAGTCGATCACCGCTGCGGTCGGCCATTGGTTGGGCAGGACCTGGATCGACTGCAGCATGCGCGGCTGCACCTTGCCGCTGCGTGACAGCGCTTCGAGTGCGCTGAGCTTGCGCACGTCGAGGTCGCCATTGCGCAAGAAGGCGGGGACCCAGAACTTGCGTTGCAGCCGACCTTCGACAAAGGCCACCAGCCCCGCCTCCATGCGGCTCTTGGCCGCGTCGGGGATCGCGTAGTCGCTGCCGGCCTCGGCACTGATCGACAGCAGATAGGCCGTGAGTGTGTCGCTGCCGGTGTTGCGGCTGTCGGCACCAGGTGGGAAGTAGTGCGCCAGGCCGTCGTCGTCCAGGTACAGCGGCAGCCGCTCCATCAGCGACTGCCAGCGCGGCGCATCGCGCAGGCCGATCGCGATCGAGGCCTGCTGCTCCAGGCAGACCCATGGGTAACGCCAGAAGTACTCGCGTACCCCCGGCAGGCCATCGGCCAGCTTGGGCTTCAGGCCGACATCGATGCCACCGCGCATCACGCCCTTGGCATCACGCAACGCTGTTTGCGGCGGCGCCACGGCCAATGAAGCGACCTTGTCCAACTGCACCAGCGTGGCTTGCTGCACCGTCACGGGCACGGCTTCGGCCACCTTCTGCGTGAACTTCATCTTGTCTCGCGCTGTTGCACTCTCGGCCTGCAGCGTCCAGTCGAGCGACTTGACGTTGAACGGCACCAGCGCGTCCCATGCGGCTTCTTGCGCCCCATTGGGCTCGATGCGCAGTGTCTGCGGCGCCATCGTCTGCGCGCCTTCGCTGCTGCTGACACTGGCACTCAGCTTGACCTCCATCGCCTGCGCAGTCGTGTTGCGCAGCGTCACGCTGGCGCGGTAGCGGTCCCCCTCGCGCACCAGCGGCGGCAGGCCGGCGAGGATCTGCAGGTCCTGCGTGCTGCGGATGTTGACCTGGCCAGTGCCGAACAGGCCGGCGTTGGGGCCCTGCACCGCGTCGGCCACCGCGACGATACGGAAGCTCGTCAGCGCGTCGTTCAGCGGCACGTTCAGCGTGGCCTGGCCGTTCGCATCCAGCGTCACACGTGGGTTCCACAGCAGCAGCGTGTCGAACAGCTCGCGCGTCGGGAAGTTGCCGCCACCACCACCCGCCGGCGCTGCCTTCTTGCCGAAGTGCCGCTTGCCGATGATCTGCATCTGCGCGGTCGAGGTCTCCACGTCGTAGTCGCGGTGGCGGATCATCGCGTTGAGCAGGTCCCAACTGGCGTTGGGCATCAGCTCCAGCAACGCTTCGTCGACTGCCGCCAGCGCCACCTCGGTGCCGGCTGGTGCCGGTTGACCGTTGGGCAGCGTGACCTTCAGCTTCACTTGCGCCTGCGCGCGGATCGGGTAGCTCGGCTTGTCGGTCGTCACCTCGACCTTGAGCTTGTGGCCCGCCGTGCCGACCAGGATCTCGGCGATGCCGTACTTGAACGCCGGCTTGGCCAGGTCGACCATCGCGGTCGGCGGCTGCACCGGCTCACCGGCCTGCTTGTAGTCGCCCCACCATTGCGACGGCGACTTCCAGCCCCACTGGAAGAACGAGTACCAGGGCACCTCGCGCAAACGGCCCCGCACCGCCAGCACCGACACATAGACGTTAGGCCCCCACTCCGGCTTGACCGGCAGATCGATCGTCGGGTCTTTGCCATGCAGTTCGATCGTGCGCGTCTCGAGGATGCCGTTGCGCTCGATCGCCAGCAGTGCGGTGGCGTGGCGGAACGGCATGCGGACCTGGAAGCGCGCAGTCTGCCCCGGCTCGTACGAACGCTGCTCGGGGATCACGTCCATCCGGTCGTCGTTCTCGCCACCGAACCAGGTTTCGCCCTGGCTCGTGACCCAGGCGGTGGCCGCGGCGCGGGCCACATGGCCACCGGCGTCAGTCGCACTGGCAATCAGCTCGATGTCGCCGGCGGTTTTGAGCTGCACATCGCACAGCAACAGGCCGCGCCCATCGGTGCTGCCGGTGCAGACCTCACCCAGCTCCTCGTCGGCGCGCTGGTTGTCGTAGGCATAGAAACCGCCGACCAGCCGGCGCCGGGTCGATTGCACCTTGTGCAGCACCGCCCGCAGCGACACCTGCTGCTGCGCGATCGGCTTGCCCGCCGTATCAAGCGCCAGCACCTGCGTCGGCAACGACTGCTTGACCGACACCCAGCGATCGGTGCGCACGCCCAACACCACCGCCGAGGGCCAGATCGGCACCGTCTGCGACAGCGTCTGGATCTCGCCGTTCGGGTCGGCATACGTGGCTTGCAGCAGCAGTTCGGACGCGTGCTGCACCGGCGGCAGGCCGCTCAGCTTGACCTGGCCGGCACCGTTCTTGTCCAGGGTGACGGCGAGCTTGTCGCCGACCAGCTTGGCGTCGGCGCTGCCGCGGCGCGACGTCATGCGGCCGTCGTCGTCGTTCTCGTCGACGTACTCCTCTTGAAAGGTCGGCGCAGCGGTCGCATCACGCGACTCGCGCGGACGTTCGAAGCTGAAGCCCGGGTAGGCCTGGGCCCGCTGCGCGGCGCCGCCGTCGGCTGGCCGAAGCTGCGCCGACACGCGCACATCCAAGCCAGCCGCGCCACCACCGTTGCCGTAGTTGACCTGCAGGCTGATCGGCACCTCGGTCGGTTGCACCAGTGCAGCCTTGGGCGGCACCATCCGGCCGGCCATCAAAGGCAGGCGAAACTCTTCGACGCGGAAGCTGCCGGTGGTCCACCCCCTGCTGCGCCCGCTACTGACCAGCATCACCGAATAACGGCCCAGTTTGGCGTCACGCGGAATCTCGAAAGTCGATTCGGCATAGCGCCCTGCACGCCAGACAAGCGGGAACTTGAACTCCTGCTGCGAGCCGTCGTGGGTGAGGATGAGTTGGTCGGGCAGCTGCGAGGCCTCTGCCAGGCCGATACCGGCGAGCTGCTCCTGGCGGGCGACGTGCTTCATCGACACGGTCTGGCCGGCGCGCAGCAGCGTGCGGTCCATCACCGTGTGCAGCCGCATCGACTGGTCGTCGAGATAGTCCCAGCGCCCGCCGGCGTACGGCAGGTGGAAGCGCCAGGCCTCCAGACCCTGGTTCCAGGTCGACCAGGTGAAGGCCATGTCGGTCCAGCCCTTGGCGGCGTCGGCCTTGCGTGCGCTGACGAAGTAGCCGACCTCCGTGCCGCTTTCGCCGTCGTGACCATTGCACAACTCCCAATTCATCGGCGGCAAGACCTTGGGCACCAGCACAAAGCCCTTGGCGTCGGTGCGGCCGCTCCATTGCGGCTCGCCGTGGCAGTCGGAGATCTGCACCTGCGCGTCGGCCACCGGCTCGGCCTGGTCGAGCGTCGTGACCCAGACGCCCGAGTTGGTGGCGCCCCACTTGAAGTGCACGCCCAGGTTGGTGACCAGCGCTGCGGTGCGGACATACATCGGCGCCTCGCGGTCGAGCAGCGAGCGGCCCAGGCGTGGCGACTCGATCTCGACCACATGCAGCCCCGGCTCGGGCAGCGGGATGCCGACGACCTCGAACGGCCGGCCCTCCTTCGCGTCGCTGGGCGGCAGCGTCAGGCGCCGCACGTCCTTGACACCGCCCATCAGGCTGATCGCACGCGTCTGCACGCTGCGGGTTTCGTCCGGGGCCACGTAGCCTTCGTACTCTCCGTCGCCGTCGCCTTGACCCTCGCCCTGCTGTTCGCCATAGCGCTTGGTCGGGCGCGCTGGCTTTTGCGGCGTCGGTGGCGGCGGCAGCTTGATGCCCAACTCGGCCTCTACCACCGTGCGCGGCAGCCAACGCTCCTGGTAACGCTTGACCTTGGCCAGCCACGCGATGACCTGCTTGTCGTCCGTCAGGCGCACATCGCGCACCGGCAGCGGGCCGGTCGCACTGGTGCCTTTGACCATCAGCTCGGGCTCGACATGGCGCAGCGTCACCGGCAGCAGCGGCTCGGCGTTCAGCTCCAGGATGCCGAAGGGCGCCGCGGCGAACTTGGCCAGTGGCGGCGCGCCAGAGGTCTTCACCGTCAGCGGGAACTGGCTGGCGTTGGCCAGCACGCGGCCGGCGTCGTCCTTCAGCTCAGGCGGCAGCTCGATGCGCAACGCGGCGGTTTCGGGCAACGCGGCCTTCCACTGCACCGCGCTGACGCCCTCTTGCGCCCGCAGCTCCGCCGCGTCGCTGGTCTTGCCCGAGTTGCGGCCGATCAGCCACAGAAAGCGCTGCATGCCACGGTCCCAGAACGACAGCAGTTGCTCGGTCTGGTCACCCCGGCCGGTTTCGAGCTGCGGCACCAAGCGTTCGCCGGCCGGCGTGACGAGCACGACACGCTCGGCCACGCTGCGCGGGACCGGCGACGAGAACTCCAGCCGCAGCGGGCGGATCGGCAGGCAATCGGCGCGCGCGTTCTCGCGCTCACAGGTGAAGCTGGCGTTGAACGGCGGCCGCACCTCATAGCTCAGGCGCCTGTCGGCCGAGTTCGACACACCCGATGGGGTGGCGATGCCTTTGCCCCAAACCAGATCGAGCTTGGCGCCCGGTGGCAACGGCCGCGCACAGCGCACGGTCACCACCCGGGCCTGCTGCGCGCGCAGGCTGACCGCCTTCAGGATCTCGTCGCGCACCGCGCCGGTGATCACCTTCAGAGGGATCCGTTCACCCAGCGACGAGACCTGGCAGTGGCCGAAGCGTTCGATGCTCTCGGCAGTGGCCGCACCGTTGAGCAGCAGCGCAAAGACCTGCTCTTCTTCGACCCGGCCGCCACCATTGCCGCTGTCGAACGGATAGGCGCGCTTGACGATCGGACCGCCGGTGTTGAAGGAATAGCGGGTCGTGCCGCTGAGCTCGCCACCGGCCAGCGCCTTCAGACCCGGTTTGGCACTCAATTGGCAGGCGCTGCCGGCCGGCACGTCTTCCTTGAAATCGAAGACCCAGGTCTTGTCGTCGACCCAGCGCCCGCTGCCGGGTGTCGGACAGGCCAGGTCGAACGGTGCCGGCAGCCGCGGGTCGCCGAAGCGCACCATTGGCTCGCTGAAGGTGGCGCGCACCTGCCGCACCTGGGCCACCTCGCCCTGCGGCGAAAAGGTCTGCACGCTGAAGGCCTGGGCCGCGCTGGCGCCGGCGATGCACAGCGCCAGGGCGGCGGTGCGGCAGAAGTTCTTCTGGTTCATGTCGGGCTCCCCTTCCCAGCCCGATTGGCGCGGGCCTTGGCCCGCGATGATGCCGCAGCCGCGTCTACAAATGCTTGTAGAAGAAGGTCGTGCCGCAGAAATCGCCGTTGGGCATCAGCGCGTATTTCGGCACCTCGCCCACCCGCTGCCAACCGGCACGCTCGTACAAGCGCTCGGCATCGCCGCCGGTCACGGTGTCCAGCACCAGCACGGTCTTTTCCTCGGCACGCGCGGCGTCGTCAAGCGCAGCCATCAGCTGCTGCGCGATGCCACGACGGCGGGCGCGCCGGTGCACCAACATCTTGGCCACGTCGGCGCGGTGCGGCTGGTTGTCCGGCAGGCCGGTGATCAGCTGCACCGTGCCGATCAACTTGCCATCGGCGTCGTCGGCCACCAGCAGCACCCGCTCGCCCTTGGCCACACCTTCGGCCACGCCGCGCCAGAAGGCCAACGCGCGCTCGCGCGGCAGCGGCCACATGAAGCTGACCGACGCGCCGCCTTCGACGCAGTCGATCAACAGATCGGCCAGCGCCTCGACGCAGGCCGCGGCTTCGTTGGCGCCGATGCGCCGGATCGTCACTTGCTCGGTCATCCGTTCCTCCGGGTGGGCATGAAAGGCAGGGTCACCAGCGCGACCAGGTAGCGCGCAGGTGAGCGGGTCGGGTTGCGGTAGACGATCGGCTGGTCCAGCCGCATCGCGAGGCAGTCGCCGGTTTCCAGGCGCCAGTGCGCGTCGCCGACGGTCATCTCCATCACGCCGTCGATCATCCAGACCTGCTGGTGGACCTCGGTCTCGCGCGGGCCGCTGTCGTAGGCGATGCGCTGGCCAGCCGGGAAGACCACGTCGACCAGTTGGATCGGCGAGCGTGCCGCGGGCGACACATTGCGGCGGATGTAGCCGGTGGCCGGATCGGTCCACAGCGGCTGCTCGACGACGCGGGCCATTGGCGAGGGTTCGGTCAAGACCGTGGCGCTGTCTTCGAACAGCGATGCCACCGTCACCCCCAGCGCGGCGGCCAGCTTGTCCAGCACCACCGCCGTCGGGCTGCTCTGGCCGCGTTCGATCAGGGAAATGTTCGAACGGCTGACGCCACTGCGTTCGGCCAGGGCGTCCAGTGACAGGCCGTGTGTGTCACGCAGCTCGCGCACTCGGCGGCCGATGCGGGTGTTGATGTCCATGCCATCCAGTTTACAGGAATTGAAATCCATTTAACTGGACAACCCCATCTGCGGGCGCGCCGATTGCCGAACGGCGGCATGGCTGCAGCACACGGCGACATCCGCATCGGCATCTCGGGCTGGCGCTATGCGCCTTGGCGCGGCGTGTTCTACCCGCCCAAGCTGCCGCAGCGGCAGGAGTTGGCGTTCGCCTCGCGCATGCTGCCGACGATGGAGGTCAACGGCACCTTCTACTCGCTGCAGCGACCGGAATCGTTCGAGCAATGGCACGACGAAACGCCCGAGGACTTCGTCTTCGCGGTCAAGGGCCCGCGCTACATCACACACATGCGTCGCTTGAAGGATGTGCGGCAACCACTGGCGAACTTCTTCGCCTCGGGCCTTCTCGCGCTCGGCGACAAGCTGGGCCCGCTGCTGTGGCAATGCCCACCGCACCTGCCTTACGACCCGGCGCGCTTCGAGGCTTTCTTCAAGCTGCTGCCGCACGACACCGACGCGGCGCTGGCCTTGGCACGTGAACACGATGAGCGCCTGAACGGCCGCACGCTGCTGCAGGTGCGCCACCCGCAGCCGCTGCGCCACGCGCTGGAGATCCGCCACGACAGCTTCATCGACCCCGGCTTCATTGCGATGCTGCGGCGGCACCGCGTGGCGCTGGTGGTGGCCGACACGGCCGGCAAATGGCCACAGCTGGAAGACCTCAGCGCCGACTTCGTCTACCTGCGGCTGCACGGCGACAAGGAGCTGTACGCCAGCGGCTACAGCGACACGGCGCTCGACCGCTGGGCGCAGCGCATTGCAGCATGGCGCAATGGCCGGCAGGTCGCCGATGCACAGCTCGCGTCGCCCACAGCTGCATCACGCCGCGCCAGGCGCGACGTCTACTGCTATTTCGACAACGATGTGAAGGTGCACGCGCCGTATGACGCAGCCCACCTGGCCAAGCGGCTTGGCCTGCCCACCGGCCTGGCGGCAGACGACCAATTCGTGCCCCCTGAGGGCCTGCCGCCGCCCCGCAGCCGGGCGCCAGGCTTCGGCCCGTCGCGCGCGCACCATTGACGCGGCGGGCGGTCCTACAACACGCGTCGCTTGGCGCCTACACGGCACGTCGTCACGGCCACCCACACTAGGCCGCAGTGGCCGCTGCCGAGCGGCCCGCACCTCCCAGGACTTCAGCCCGATGACGATGCCCACCCTCTTCGACGCCTTGCGCGACAGCCACGCGATCCAGCGCAGCCTGTGCCGCCGCCTGACACACACCCGCCACCCGCAGCGGCGCGAGATGCTCTTCCTGCAGCTCAAGGTCGAGCTCGAAGCGCACGCGGCGGCCGAGGAACGGTTCCTGTACGTGCCGATGCTGATGACCGACTCGGGGCTCAGCGCAACACGTCACGCCTTGTCCGAGCACCACGACATCGAAGAGCTGTGCGAAGACCTGAGCGTGCGCGACAAGGCCAGCGACGAATGGACGCAGACGATGGCCGCGCTGAGCCACAAGGTGCACCACCACCTGCGGGAAGAGGAACGCAAGTTCTTCAAGGTCGGCGGCCGTCTGCTGAGCTCGCGCCAGAAGGCGCAGCTCGCACGCGACTACGAGAAAGACGTCGTGCGCCTGCGCCGCCTGTACGCAGAGAACTACCGCACGGTGGCGGTGGACGCGGCCGGTACGGTGCGCCTGTCGCGCCGGGCGGCGCAACATCCGGCCGCACCGGCCTGAAGATTCAACGCCTCATCAGACCGCGCCGCTGTTCTTCAGGCCCAGCACCTCGATCGGCTCGATCGATGGCGGGCTGGCGAACAGCTCGGGTGCCTTGGCCATCAACGCCTGCGCGATCGGGCCGGTCAGGTGGCCCTGGCGGCCGGCTTCGTCGTGGAAAGCGTCGAAGACACCGAAGGTGGTCGGCGACAAACGCAGCGCAAACCAGATCGGCGTGGCCGGTTCATCACGCGCCATCGTCAACGCGGCTTGAAGGAACTGGGCGACCTCGGCTTCCTTGCTGGGCTTGGCTTCGAGGCGGGCGAACAGAGCGAGCTTGATCACGGTGGTTCCTTGAGAGGGTGAGCCGTCGGGGATTCGACGGGGGCCAGTGTCGGCACCACCGGTCATTCGCACCATTGCCGCAAATGACATTTTCGATACCATATGCGCCATGAAGATAGCTGTGCTGGCGCTCGATGGCGTGTTCGATACCGGGTTGGCGTCGGTGCTCGACACCCTCACCACCGCGAACGAACTCGCAGCGCTGCAGCAGCTGTCGGCGCCGCGCTTCGACATCACGATCGTCGGCGTGCGCAAGCAGGTCAACACCGCGCTCGGCCTGCGGGTGCCAGTGCAGCCGGTCAGCGCCTGCCCGCAGCCGGACTGGGTCGTCGTGCCGGCGCTGGGCACCAAGATGCCCGAGCCTTTGGTGCAGGCGCTGGCGCGGCCCGACACGCGAGACGGCGCCGCCCAGTTGGGCGATTGGCACGGCGGCGGCGCACGCGTGGCGGCCGCTTGCATCGGTGGCTTTCTGCTCGCCGAATCGGGCCTGCTCGAAGGCCACGAGGCCACCACCACCTGGTGGCTCGGGCCGCTGTTTCGCCAACGCTATCCCGGTGTGCGGCTCGACGAGTCGCGCATGCTGGTGCCCTCGGGTGATTTCGTCACCGCCGGCGCGGCGATAGGGCACCTGGACCTCGCGCTGTGGCTGGTGCGTCAGGTCAGCCCCGAGTTGGCGGCAATCGTCGCGCGCTACCTGCTGGTCGATTCGCGGCCGTCACAGGCGGCGTTCATGATCCCCGACCACCTGGCGCATGCCGACCCGCTGGTCCAGTGTTTCGAACGCTGGGCCCGCGGTCGGCTCGACCAGGGGTTTTCGCTCGACGCCGCGGCCGATTCGCTGGCGACCAGCAAGCGCACGCTGCAGCGCCGGCTCGAGGCCGTGCTGGGCAAGTCGCCGCTGTCGTACTTTCAGGATTTGCGCGTCGAACGCGCGGTGCATCTGCTGCGCACCAGCCCGGCCGACATCGAGCAGATCGCGGCCGAGGTGGGTTATGCGGATGGGGTGACGTTGCGCACGTTGTTGCGCAAGCGATTGGGGCGTGGCGTCCGCGAGTTGCGCGAGCGCGCCCGCTGAGAGGTCGGTCGACTCAGCCGCGCAGGCGGTCCTGCACGCGGTCGATTGCCTGCCAGCTGATGTCGGCCGCAGCCTGTTCGTTCAAGAAGTGGCCATGCTCGACGAAGTAGCGGTCGGCCAACGCTTCGCGCAGCGCCGGCGCCTGCGACACATTGCCGGGCAGGTCCCGCGGTGAGCAGCCAGCCAGCGCCTGCTTCAGGCGGCGGGCGAACAGCTTGTAGGCCACCGGGTCCATTGGCAGGCGGCCGTTTTCCATCTCGTGCAGCTTTTGCGCCACGTCGAGCACGTAGAGGATCTGACCGGAGGAAGCAGGCAAGGGCATGGTGTGGGGGTCGCCAAACGCGATTCGCATTCGAAGGCCTCCAGCATCGCCGTGAAAGCGCCGGCGCAATCGGCTGAAAAGCGGCCGCACACCGGTGCTTGTTACCGGTGGCGACCGCTTCGACCCGGTCAACGCCGGCTGATCGTCACGTGCCAGGCGTCACCAGCGCCCTGCGTCTCGCAACGCACCGGCAGAAACGCCTCGATGACCTGGAAGTTGGTGCGGGCGTGCTCGGTCAGTTCGGTGAAGCTGTAGGCGGCGGTGCGGCCGCTGTCGTGCACCGCCAGCGCCAGCGGCAGGGCCAGCTGATCGGACAGGTGTGGGCCGACCGCGGCCGGGCTGGTCTGAAAGGCGCGCAGTTCGGCCACCACCGCCGCAGCGACGTTCTCGGCACTGCGGCTTTTCTCGCCGAAGGCGGTGACGAGTTCGGTCACCTGCTCGTAGGCCAGCGTCGCCATCAGCGCATTGCCGGGGCCTTCGTCTTGCCGAACGGCCGGCGTGCGCAGCTGATCGTGCGACCAGCCCATGGCTGCGCCGAGCGCGCTCAGCTCGCGCGTCGCAACGCCGCGCGACAGGCCGGGCACCAGGCATTCGGCGTACGCCTCGCGCAGCGCACCGCGATGCAGCAGGTCGAACGGCTGCAGGCCATGCTCCGCCGGCGTGATCGTCGCCACCGCTTCGCCACCACCGGCCGGGTAGAAACCATGCCGGCGCAGCGTCAGTGCCAGGCCCACCCCCATGCGCTTGAGCAGCGGCGCAAAGCAGCGTTCGATGAAGTGAAACGGCGGCGCCATCGGGTTGTGCGTGCCGCCGCTCAGCTCGATTCGGCTCGGTGTCGCCGCGCGCATCAGCGCCGGCAGCACCGTCTGCAACACCAGCGTGCAGCTGCCCGCCGTGCCAACGGCGAAGCGGTAGTCACCGGCACGCACAGCGCCCGGCTCGAACTGCAGCGACGACGAGCCCAGCTCGGCGCCGCTGACAGTGGCACCACTGACTGTTTGCGCAGCCTGCACGCACGACAAGTGTTGGCGCATCAGGCCCGGCTTCGAGCGCTTGGCGCGAATGCTGTGGATGCGCAACGGCTGGCCGGTGCACATCGCCAGCGCCAGGCCGGTGCGCAGGATCTGGCCACCGCCTTCGCCGACGGAGCCGTCCAGTTCGATCATCTTGGTTCCCTCTTTCTCTTCTTGTTCATTGTTGGGCAGACGCCACCGGGCTCAGCCCTTCACGCACACCACCTGCTTCAGCGTGTGCACGACCTCGACCAGGTCCTTCTGCGCATCCATCACCGCGTCGATGTCCTTGTAGGCCATCGGGATCTCGTCGATCACGTCCTTGTCCTTGCGGCACTCAACGCCTTCGGTCGCCGCGCGGTGGTCGGCCAGCGTGAAGCGGCGCTTGGCCTCGCCGCGGCTCATCGTGCGGCCGGCGCCGTGCGAGCAGCTTTCGAAGCTCTCGGGGTTGCCGAGGCCGCGCACGATGTAGCTGCGCGCGCCCATGCTGCCCGGGATGATGCCCAGCTCGCCCTTCTTCGCGCTCACCGCGCCCTTGCGGGTCACGAACACGTCTTCGCCGAAGTGGGTTTCCTTCTGCACGTAGTTGTGGTGGCAGTTCACCGCCTCGATGTGGCTCTGGAAGCTTTTGTGCAGCACGGTTTTCGCGGCCTCGATCACGCGGCGCATCATCACCTCGCGGTTCTGCTTCGCAAATTTCTGCGCCCAGCCAACGGCGCGCACGTAGTCGCCGAAGTAACGCGCGCCTTCCTCGAAGTACGCCAGATCACGGTCCGGCAGGTTCGCGTTGTTGCGCAGCGCGTCCTGCTTGGCCAGCTCGATGAACATCGTGCCGATCGCGTTGCCCACACCGCGCGAACCGGAGTGCAGCATGAACCACACGGCGCCGTCCTCGTCGAGGCAGACCTCGATGAAGTGGTTGCCGGTGCCCAGCGTGCCCAGGTGGTTGCGGTGGTTGGTCTTTTCCAGCTTCGGGTAGTCGCGGCACAGCTCGGTGAACTCGGGCTCCAGCTGCGACCAGGCGGTGTCCACCGCGCCGGGGATCTTGCCCCAGGCGCCCGGGTCGCGCGCGCCGGGTGAGCGGCCATGCGGCACAGCGCGCTCGATCGCCGCGCGCAGCGGGCCCAGGTTGTCCGGCAGGTCTTCGGCACGCAGCGTGGTCTTGCAGGCCATCATGCCGCAGCCGATGTCCACACCGACCGCGGCCGGGATGATCGCCTTCAGCGTCGGGATCACCGAGCCGACTGTCGAGCCGATGCCCAGGTGCACGTCCGGCATCGCCGCGATGTGCTTGAACACGATCGGCAGGCGTGCGGCATTGGCCAGCTGGCGCTTGGCCTCGTCTTCGACGGGCACGCCGCGGGTCCACATCTTCACCGGCACACCGCCGGCGACTTCTTCAACGTTGTAGTTCTTCTGTTCCATGATGATTTCTCTCAACTGATCTGGTGGACGCGGCGGGAGTCGAACCCGCATCAATGCAGCAACCAGGGATTCGATCCCCTGGCCTAGTCGGCGATTGGAAACGCGCGCCAGTGACGACCCGTCATCGGAGCCGGCACCTGCATCCTCAACCGTACTCGCCAACCAACTTGACCTGCTGCACCTGGTTTTACCCAGGCTGCCGGCAATATCAACATTTTTGGCAGTGGCGCTCCCTTCTGTGCCAGCGCGCCCTTTGTCTTTACT
>Ga0307515_10004837_pt1 | contig 27555 bp, 4 predicted proteins | sample 17_EM_MG_FD_194513 | JGI IMG/M metagenome (GOLD analysis project Ga0307515, IMG submission 194513) | Populus trichocarpa ectomycorrhiza microbial communities from riparian zone in the Pacific Northwest, United States - 17_EM | ecosystem: Host-associated > Plants > Roots > Unclassified | place... | reverse complement strand
ACTCTAATTACTATGCCTATAACTGTCTTTTATAGCACATTCCTAATTATAACCAAGTAGCACTATATAAACGCATCACAAGGCTAACGCTTAGATACCGTTAGCTAATAGTAAAAGAGGTGCCTAATACTAGTAACCTAATATACGTAATAAATAAAGCAGAGATTCTAGAAGACTGGACTACTACCCTATTCCTAAAAAAACAAACACTGCTAGAACTATAAGTCCCCCGCATATACCCGCTTAACCTAGGTTAGCTAATAAGATACCTAACTTTAAGTCATTTGCTATATATATATGCGACCGCACGTATAATAGCTAAGGACGTTATAGCCAAAACCGAAACCAGAGCAATTAAAACCTCCCCCCCGCAACGCCTAATTTTATACCCGTCTCCTGCGCGTACCATATAGGGCCGCCGCCTCGTTTCCGCCCCCCTAGGTTAACTAAGCCGTACTAGCCTAGCCATAGCACCGGAGAACCAGATACGCCCTAACCTAGACGATATTAGATATACTTATGCCGTTAATTTTACCTAGTTCTATAAACAAAAAGATATAAAGGTAATAAGGATCTATATAGCAGAGCTAATAGAACTAGTTAAATAAGAAGAGCACCGATAGCTGCTTAAAGAGCTGCCTATAGGCCTAATAGAAGTACTAAACCTATTAGAAAAATCTTTCCGCCGGCTAGTAAAAGGCGACTATATAATAGAGGAAGCCCGTAAAACGCTACCCCCTTATTTTTATAACTTCCTTAAAATAAACCTAAAAACCAAGCCTAAGTTTCTACGCCGAAAGATAGTTAATACTAATATTAAGAAATTCCTAAAAGGTAAACCAGAATTAACCCATAAAGATATTTTATAACGCTTACTAAGAGAGTTTCGCGAATATATTAAATATTTCCTCCCTAAGAATATAAATAAGCTGCCCCCTTACCGACTATAGGACTATAAAATTAAGATTATACCCGGAAAGCAGGCCCTATATTATAAGAACAAACCACTTTTACCTGCTGAACTTAGTTATATAAAGAAATGGATTAACAAGATGCTAGATAAGGGTTTTATTCGCGAATTAACCTTACTAGCCACTATACTACTTCTCCTTGCTGCGAAACCTAGTGGTAGCATGCTGTTACGGACGCTTTAAGTACAATATTACGACTACTTAGAGAGGAGTCGGAAGAAGCTAGTTGGTTAATACAGGCACGGTCCAGGATGGAACCGGTAGAACTATATGACGAGGAATAGTAACCGAGGTTATATAATGTAATACGTAAGGAACGCGAGGTATGGGAGGAACGTTATGTACATTATGTATATTACGTATATTACGTATAAGGAGGATTTCCTAGGAGTACGATTGTGTATTTAAAGGACCATAGTCCCTACTCTAGATAGTTCTTTCCTTATAGTAATTCTTAGAATATAATTAGAGTTAATCTATTAGGTAACCACTCTACCAGTTGTTATTATATTGTTAACTTTATATATTACCTACACACCTAGCCTATTAATAGGACCTACCGTAGTACTTGCTATAAGGTTCCATTACATAATTACTACCTAGTTACGGTATTAAAAGTCAAACAATATGCTACTAAAAGCAGCCACTATAACGCTATTAACGGCGGCAACTACTTTAAGGTTTAAAGGCAATACCAGTATAGCAGATACTAACTCGCAACAACCTGTGACGGTTAAACAACTATAAGCAATAGTTGACCAGTTAATAGAGAACAATATAATACTTAAATAGAGGATTAACGGGATAGGAGTAGTAAAGGTTAAGTTACTATTAATTAAAAGATTTTTAGGAGAGAGATTAAAGCTTAAAGGATTCCTTACATAAATATACTTTAAGGTTGCGTAAGAGGGAGTAAAGCTAGCAACACCTATAGATTAAATAGCTTACGCAGGATTATTCTTATTAGGAAGAGCACTTAAATAGTTTAAGTCTTACCTTATAGAAATACAGACAAATGGAATAACAACCACTAATTAGGAGGTGCGGTTTATATTCTTAAGTTAGGAAGGATTTATAGAGTGACTTACATAAATATTTAGAGACCTAGAGGCAGTAACTATAGCGGAAAGAAAACTTTAAGATATTACGCAACGAACTTTAGTAATTAAGTATATAATATAGTTCTAAACGCTAGCTATATAAGTTAAGTAGAATAATAGGGCGTTTATAGTACAGTATAAATAGGGACTTAAGGCTAAAGTTTAGGACGTAATTATTCTAATAGAAGATGCGGATACCCTAAGGGAATTAATAGATTAAGCGATAAAGATTAATAATAGGATCTTTTAAAGGGAATAGACTAAGAGAGGTTAGGATAAAGTTTTATAGTTGTATAAGGCGCAGAGTATATAATAATAAAAGCCAAGTTAGAAACTATGGTATGGCGTAGAGCTAATAGACCTAAGTGGTACTAAAGAAGCCTATAAAAGAGGGAGTAAAAAACTATAGAAACTTAGAGGTTAAGGATCTAGTGATTATAGGACTAAGGAGTAGAGGCTAAACTAGGGATCTTATTAGTAGAAGACGTTTAGGCGGACTCTATAGTAAAGTTAATGGTTTAAAGATAGAGCTTATATAAATTACAGAAAATAGGGTTATTTCGCGAGAGATTATAAAGATAGTTAGAGTTATTATATAATAAAGGGAACCTAACTAGTAGAAGATATATATATATAGAGGGATAATAGTATACTATAAGGAATAAAAGAATGTTTAATTAGAAGTTTTGCGTTTTGTTATAATAACGTATACTAAATTTATAAAGACGCTAAGTATAGTGTAAGCTATTGGCTATAAGAGCTAGAGTTAAGAGAACTTAAAGGAACTAGAGAGTTAGATAAAGAACAAAATTAACTCTATAAGCTGGATTAAGATATTATAGTAATATGCGGATAATAATTAGTAACAATAACAATAGAGTTAGAGTACTTATTAATTAATAGCGACGAGAATAGTAAAGGAACTAACTAGGGGTATCTAAACCTTAATAACGTAACAGAAGTAGAGACTAAAACCGCTATAGAGTAAGGTTTAGTAACGGGTATTATAACACTATTAGATACGGCATCTATTGCTTTATAAGATAGTAGGAGTAGTATCTAAAAGAGATTAAGTAAGTAGATAACTGCTAGTGCTAGCTTACTACTTAATAAAGGTAAAAAGCTAAAGGCTTAAGATTCTTAAGATAAGATAAGAGAGATTTAAGATTTTAAAACTAGGATAAGGATAACCTAAGGACCTATAATGGATAGAAACCAATAGAGTAGGGTAGTAGCTTAGTTTAAAGATATATAAATGAGTAAGGGACAGAGTTTCCTATAGGTATTAGACTCTTAAGATAAGATAGATAAGATTTAAGACTTTTAAGATAAAATAAGAACACCACAGACGCCTAGTTAGACTAAGGCAGGAGCTAAACTTAAGTTAGAAGTAAGCTTAAAGTTAACTATTCTAGGTAAATAAAGTGTTTAGCCTAAAGATTAAAAAGTTGATATATTAGTTAAAAAGTACAAGAATATTAAGGATTTATTAGAAAGACGACAACTATAAGAAAGTATAGAAGAATTTAGAAGACAAATCTTTATATAGTAAAAGCAATCTACAGAGCTAAGAATACTAGATTACTTTGGGAAAAAGATACTTATATGGAAGGTTACTAATAGGTTAAAGGTAGGTATACCTAGAGCTAAGTGGCTCACGGAACTAGAAAAAGAGGAGAATTTAGGGATTCTAACTAGGTTCTAAGAATAATATATAAAAGGCTGTTATAAAGCAGTAATAAAAAGATACTTTCTTATAGATAGATCGTATATACTCAGTAAGCTGTACCAAAAGTAGTTTAGGCAACGACATAATAATAAGTAAAAAGACTTTTATATATAGTTAGACAAAAAGGTTATACCGGATTAGGTAATATCTAAAAGATAGATAAGTTATATTAAAGGAGCCTTAATTATAATATTAAAGGATCTAGAGGAATAAGCTATAGACTAGAAAGAGATAATGCAAATATTAGTACTAGTAAATAAGATAGTAACGTTTAGATTGGCGTAATAAAGGTTTAAGCTTAAAAATAAAGACGAGTTAAGAGTTAACCTAAGATACCCAGCGCACTATATATTGGCATAAATTGCATATATAGATAATATATACAATATATACAAAAACCCAAAAGAAAAGAACCGAAAATACCCTATAAGAATGTATTAGGTACTAAATAAGAAACGGTTTAGAAATGCTAAGTATATATATAGCTGGCATCCTATAGAAGTTTAAGAATAAGGGGACTTAATACTTTAACCAGGAAGATTCCTTACGGAAGAATGCCTAGATAAACGATAATAGTGGGAATATTTAGAGAATACCTGTTTATGGTATATTAAAGATAAAAAGCGAACTAAGTATTAGCCTAAGTTAGACTAAGTATAAACAGGATTAAGTAGCTATTAGTTAGGAAAAGTAGAGGCCTATAAAACTAGAGGGAACTAGTAGTAAAGCCTTAGACCCTTAAAGGAATTTAAGGACGACACCTAAATTTACGAGTTAAGTAATAAGATTAATAGTTTAAGGCACTAATAGATAGTGGAGTAATAAGGAACTATATCTTACTAGCAGCAGTTAAAAGAATGGGATTACTATATAGGAAAAAGGAGCATTCTTACCTATTAGTAACAATTTTAGGAGATTTAATAGCCTATAGAGGAGGTATTATTAATCTTAAAATAGGACCTATTTAGTTAACTATTAAAGGGAGATAGATTAAGATATCTTTTAATATATTACTATTAGGGAATAATAAGGTAGTACTAGGAATGCCTTAGTTATAGGAATATAATCTAAGGATTAATTAGATTACAGGTTAGGTCAATATTAGAGATACTTAATACTATAAAATGTAATAATAAGCTAAGTTAGTATAGTACTAAGTAGGAGCGACCTATAAAGAAATAGAAAAAGGGCTAAGCTATATACTAAAGAGATACTATAAGTATGGTAAGAAACTATGGTCACTAGAAAGTAAAAAGCTGTTAGAGTATATAGTATAGGACTATAAGATAGAATTGGAACTAGGAATAAGTCTAAGATTCTTTCTAATCTATAAGCTTACTAAAGAAGAAGGTAGAGTATTAAAAGAGTTTATTTAGGAGAACTTATAAAAGGGATATATTAGACCATTATAATTATTAGTGGGTTATCCAGTACTGTTTATATTAAAGAAAAATGGCAAGCTAAGGCTGTGTATTAACTATAGATAGTTAAACAGCATTACTAGAAAGGATAGGTATCCTTTACCCTTAATTAGCAAAATCTAAGATAGGATAGGTAACGCGTAAATCTTTACGAAGATAGATCTGAGATAGGCGTACTATTAGATTAGAATTAAGGAAGGCGATAAATAGAAGGCAGTCTTTAGGTTAAAGGAAGGACTATATAAACCATTAGTTATATAATTTAGACTTATAAACGTACTAGTAACGTTTTAGAAGCGAATTAACAACGTATTAGGAGAATACTTAAATAAGTTTGTTATGGTATATCTTAATAATATTATTATCTACTTAATAACTAAGGAAGAATATAAGAAATACGTTAAATGGGTTTTAAAAAGACTATAAGAAGAATAAATACTAGTAGCAATTAAGAAATGCGAGTTCTTTATAAGGAAGACCGATTTTGTTAGATTTATTATTAAACTAGGTAGGTTAAGTATAGACCTAAAGAAGATTAAAGCTATAGTGAATTGGTAAGAACTAGAGAACGTTATGCAATTAAGGTTGTTTCTAGGGTTTTATAATTACTATAGGAGGTTTATAGTATAATAGTTAAAGAATATTAAGCCGTTTACTTAACTAATAAAGAAAGAGGAACTATGGGTATAGGTAAAAGAGTAAAAGAAGTTGTTTAAAGAACTTAAGGAGTTATTTACCTAGAAACTAATCCTTAAAATCTATTAACTAGAACTAGAGACAGTCGTTAAAACGGATGTATTAGACTTTATACTAAAAGTATACTTTATATAAAGATATAAAGATAGATAGCATCTAGTGGCATACTATAGTCGGAAGATAACACTACTAGAGTTAAACTATAATATCTATAATAAGGAGTTGTTAGGTATAGTTATAGCACTAAAGAAATAGAGAGTATTCTTATAAGGCACAGAAAAACTATTTATAGTTAAGACGGATTATAAGAACCTAATAGGATTCCTAATAATAAAGGAACTTAACTAAAGATAGGTTAGATGGGCAGAAACGCTTATAGACTACTATTTTAAGATTTAGTATACTAAGGGTATAGACAATATATAAACAGATGCGTTAAGTAGAAAGACTAAACTGTAAAATAATAAAAAGCTATTAGGGGCTTTACTACGAAAAGATATAGATAGATTAATTAGGTATAATTATTTAAAGATTATAGTAACTTAAGAGAACAAGTTAGAAAAAGTCTATAAGATACTAGAAAGCTTTTGGGTATAAAGAATTCTAAAAGTATAGCTAGAAGATCTATAGACGGATATATATAAAAATTAAGAAGTAAAGTATATCCTAAGAAGTATAGTAGAGTACTTTATAGAAGACTTCTATAAGGGATTAACTTAAGGATATAATAGAGCTACAGGCTTAGTGTTAAGACTTTAAGAGGAGTATATTATTAACGGAATCTGGAGGATAGCTAGAAGGGTCACTAAAGAGTGTTTAGATTGCTAGAGGAATAAACTAATAAGGTATAAGCTATATAGAGGGCTATAACCTATTAAAATACCAGAGAGACTATGGGAGGTTATATTATAGGACTTTATTATTAAGTTGCTAAAATTAAAAGATCCTATTACCGGATAAGATTATAACGCGATCTTAGTAATAGTAGATAAGCTTACAAAGTGGGGATACTTTATAGCATATATAGAAGAAATATTAGTAGAAGATGTCGCTAGAATCTATATTAAAGAAGTGTTTATAAGATATGGAGTACTAAGCAAGATTATATTAGATAGAGATCTAAGATTTATAGCAGTATTTTAGGAGGTATTCTTAGCAGAATAGGGGGTTTAAGCAGTAACTTTTATTATATATTATCCGCAGACAGACGGTTAAACGGAAAGATTAAATTAGATACTAGAGTAGTATCTAAGGCACTATATTAATTACGCACAAAATAATTAGGTATTGTTATTACTAGTTATATAATTTATATACAATATAACACTACAAGAAGAAATGGGTATATTACTATTTAAGGCGAATTATGGATATAAGCTAAGAACATTATTATCGCTACGTTAAGCAAAGAAGATAAGTAGTACGGCTAAGTAAAAAATGGAGATACTAATAAATCTTTATAAGAACCTTATAGAAACAGCTAAGGTAGTATAGTAAAGAATAAAGAAATACTACGACGCTAAGAGATCTAAGGGACTAGATCTTAAGGAGGGAGATAAAGTATAGCTACTACACAAAAACTTTAAGAGTTGACGACTAAGTAAGAAATTGGACCACGTCAGACTAGGACCTTTTAAAATTATTTAGAGGATTTCACCGGTTATGTTTAAGTTAAACCTACTAGCTAAAATGAAAATCTACCCTATATAGTATATCGCAATGCTAGAGCCAGTATATGGAAATGTTAAGCCACTAGTCTATAAAGCAGATATATATAGAGGATAAGAAGAAGATAAATAGCAAGTTTTAAAGATTGTTAGTTATAAGGACGTTAACAATAAAACATAATATAAGGTTAAGTGGATAGGCTATAAAGAGATTACCTGGGAGCTACTAGAGAATTTGAAGAACGCTATAAGAAAGGTATAGGAGTATCGGAAGAGAATAGGTTAGGTAATATTAATAAGGGAAGATCGCCAAAGAATAAGTTACCTAAGGGGGACCTAGGAGGAGCGACCGCCAAACTACTCGGAGTTGTTTCCTTCGCCAATTAAAGAGAATCTGTTCTTTTATTGCTAAGTTTTAGTAAACCTTATTTTATAAGTTTCTACTCCTTAAAACGAACCTTCTTACGAACTTTCTTAAGACAAAGAAGACGGGTAGAAGTAGAAAGACGAGCCTTAAGGGCACGCTGTTAAGCAGTTGCAGCCTCTTGCTTTACTTTCTGCGAACAACGTAGTTTATTTAGGGCGCTTAAAAGCTTACTATTAAGCTTTATAGTAGTAGATTAAACACGAAACCCTATAATAAATTACTTAGGGAATTTAACGACTATTAAGAGTTATAGGACGCGTACACTTAGTGTTAGAAATAGAACGAATATTATAAAATAATTAAACGTTTAATTTAGTGCACTTTAAATAAGAAGAGAGTTGCTAAGATAAAGGACTCGCTAATGTAATATAAACTAACCCCTCTTACACACAACGAGAATATAAAGATGGTATAATTTTACCTAGCGATAGTATCAAAGCAATAGTGCAAGTATAATGCTGTACCTATAAGGACAAAGGAGGTTTAGAAACCTTAAAAGGCATTATAAGTAATAATGTTAACCAAATTAATTAGACGGATATTACACCTCTAATAGATGACTTAGAGATACTAGGTATCTTTAAGGATAAAGATAAAAAGGAGGGAGATGGTGTTATAGACGCTTTAAGTATAATGCTATAACTACTTAGAGAGGAGTTAGAAGAAGCTAGTTAGTTAATATAGGTACGGTTTAGGATGGAACCGGTAGAACTATATAATGAGGAATAGTAATTAAGGTTATATAATGTAATATGTAAGAAACGTGAGGTATAGGAGGAATGTTATGTATATTACGTATATCACGTATATTATGTATAAGGAGGATTTCCTAGGAGTACGGTTGTGTATTTAAAGGACTATAGTCCCTACTCTAAATAGTTCTTTCCTTGTAGTAATTCTTAGAATATAATTGGAGTTAATCTGTTAGGCAACTACTCCACTAGTTATTATTACGTTGTTGACTTTACGTATCACCTATATACCTAGCCCATTAATAGGACCCACCGTAGTACTTACTACAAGGTTCCGTTACATATGCGAATCTGCTATAACTACTAAGGCCTAAATATAGTTACTATTAAGAATTGGTACCTACTGCTACTAATCCGTAAGACACTTGACGCACTCTATAGTACTAAGTACTTTACTAAGCTTAACGTAATTGCTATATTTAACCGGATCCGGATTACGGAAGGTTACGAATAGCTTATAGCATTTATTACCCGGTTCGGACTCTATAAGATATTAGTTATACTATTTAGTCTTTATAATACGCCCGCTATATTCTAAAACTATATTAACCATATCTTATATAACGCCCTTAATAACTACTACACTGCCTATCTTAACGATGTCCTTATCTTCTCTAAAATACGCACTAAGCACACTAAATATGTAAATAAAGTTATCTAGAGACTCGGCAACGCCGGACTGCAGATTAATATTAATAAGTCTAAGTTCTATGCGACTAAAACAAAATATCTCGGCTTAATTATCTCAACTAATGGTATAACTATAGACCCTAAAAAGGTATAGGCCTTACAGAAATAGAAGGACCTGACGTTAATTAAAGAACTATAGCAATTTCTTAGCTTCGCGAACTTTTACTAATGATTTATCTAAAGCTACTCCGTAGTTGTTGAACCCATAACTAAGCTACTAAAGAAGAGTACCAACTAGTTATGGGGCCCTAATTAAGCATAAGCCTTTTAGACACTAAAGACAGCGTTTACTATAGCACCGGTCCTAACATACTATAACTATATAAAGAAAACCGTAGTAGAGATAGACGCCTCGAACTAGGCTTTAGGAGGAGTGCTTTACTAAGCTGGCGAAGATAGTAAACTTAAGCTAGTTATATTCTTCTCTGCTAAGTACTCCGCCTTAGAATGTAACTATAAGATATATAATAAGGAGCTTCTAGTAATTATAAAAGCACTAAAAGAATGGCGCCCTAAACTATAAGGAACTAAGTAACCGTTTAAAATTATTACGGACTATAAGAACCTCTAGACCTTTATAACAACGAAATAACTAAACTAGCGCTAAGTCCGATAGGCTGAGTTCCTCTCTTAGTTTAACTTTATTATTACCTATAGGCCTAGCACTAAAGCCATAATCCTAGACGCTCTTAGCCGTCTCCTAGGCGTAGCACCTACTAATGCTAGTAATAAACATCTATGACACCGAGACCGCGTTGTCTTACTACTAAAAAAAGTCGACCCCGCTACCCTAGAAGAGCTGCTGAGCAAATCCCAAGACTAGAGTGTTAAAAACTTTATTATAGTAATGGACCTAGAGCCTAAGAAAAAACCCTTTAAGGAGCTTATTAAGAATGCCTATAAGGAGAATAAACTCGCTAGGGATATATTAGCTACGCTACGCGAACAGGAAGGCCGTAAAGCATGCCGCTGGCCTAAGCAGATTAGGAAGTTACTCCGCTATAATAAATCCGAATGTTCGATTATTAACGGCCTAATCTACTATAGGAATTAAGTATTTATCCCTAATTTATCTAAACTCTAACTAGAAGTTGTACACTATACGTATAGTTCGGGTCCTGCGGGCTACCTAGGCCGCGTTAAGACGCTAGACCTCCTTAATTAAACCTATTAGTGGCTAGGTATTTTATAGTTTACGGCTACCTTTATAAAAGACTGCGCTCTCTACTTCCGTATAAAGACCCTACGCTTAGCACTACCTGGTTTCCTAAAACCACTAGAACTACTAGTCCGCCCATGGACTAATATCTCTATTAACTACGTCGTTAACCTGCCTAAGTGCCTTCGTAACGGCAAAACATATAGATATATCTTTGTTGTTGTTAACCGCCTGATAAAGATAAGATACTTTATTCCTATTACTAGCCTAGACACTAAGGAGCTCGTTAAAGTATTTATCTATACTGTCTATAAGTTACACGGCGCTCTAAATACCATTGTTTTTAATAGAGGCTCTTAATTCGTTTCTAACTTCTGGCGTCGCCTGAACTAGCGCCTAAAGATAACCCTAAGCCCTAGCTCTATATGGCACCCTAAAATAGATGGTTAAACCGAGATTATTAATGTAGCAATAAATAAGTACCTACGCGCCTTTGTAAGCTTTACCTAAGATAACTAGGTAGATTAGCTTCCCCTTACTAAGTTTGCCATAAATAACCAGGTTAATAAGACCACGGGAATCTTACCATTCTTTACTAACTATGGCTACAACCTACGTCTGGGCGTCAAACTAGTAGGCCCCTAGCTATTAGCCCTATCTGTATATATAAAGAAAGAATACCTATAAGCTAATACTATTGCTAACCGCTTTAAGCGTATCTTAACCTAGCTTAAAGCCCTAGCTTATATCTCCTAGTAATAATATAAAGACAATGCTAATATAAAACGAGATAAAAGTATAATATTTAAAAAGGATAATATAGTTATAGTTAGCCTTAAAAATATAAAGACCAACCGGCCTAAGAGGAAGTAGAATAATAACTAGGACGGACTATGGCCCGTCCTAGCTGCCTATAGAGGAGTAGTTATAGTTAACCTTCCAAACTATATCCGTGTTAATAAGTCTTTCTATACTTTAAAAGTCCGCCTCTAGTTCCCTAAAGAGATCTCTGGTTAAGTACGCATTAATAAAGAGGAACGTTGTAATGTCATAGGCAGGATAGCTAAAAGGAATAATAATGGCAATATCACGGACAAGTGGGAATTTAAAAAGATCCTTAATATATATAATGAATAAATGGACGAGCACGGCTTAATATACTATATTAAATGGAAATATTATAACGAGAAAACCTAGGAACCTAAGAAATCCCTAAAAGGGTGCGAGCGCGCATTACTAAAGTTCTATAAATAATACCCTAAGAAGCTAGGACCCCCAGACTGGGCACGAGATAAGGGAGAGCCACGCTAAGGCTGTGGCCGACTATAAAGATAAATTATAGTAGTTAAGATTTTATGGAACTTTAACCGGCGGTTAAAGTTGTCTAATTAGTTGGTTTTTTGCCAAGAAATACCACGCGGTAGCGGTATAAAGTTCTGCCGACTTTACTTATTAAGCTAACTAATTAAGATTTTCCATGCCCAGCATGGAAAATCGCTATTGACTTGGTTAAGGGCGGTAAGCGGAAGTGATATCTTTGCAGTGAAAATTACTTATTCGGTTTAGGGACCAAACCTTCCGGGGAGGGGAGTACTGTCACGGCACTATCCTGACGCATACTGTTCCATACTATCTCGTACTGTCTTATACTGTTCCTACTATTAGCTGGCCCACCACTAGCGCCTTAGCGGCTGCCCCTACTATTTGTATACGATACCCCCTTTCACCTCCTTCTCCTCTTTATACCATAATGTAGTTATTTAGCCTACTTGCATTACAGCACTGTGACAGACTATTCCTATTAGGAAGAGCACTTAAATAGTTTAAACCTTACCTTATAGAAATACAGGCAAATAGAATAACAACCACTAATTAGGATGTGCGGTTTATATTTATAAGCTAGAAAGGGTTTATAGAGTGACTTATATAAATGTTCAGAGACCTAGAGGTAATAACTACGGCAGAAAGAAAACTCTAGGACCTTATATAACGAACCTCAGCAATTAAATATATGATATAGTTCTAAACGCTAGCTATATAAGTTAAGTGGAATAATAAGGCGCTTATAGCATAGTATAAATAAGGACTTAAGGCTAAAGTCTAGGACGTAATTATTCTAATAGAAGATGCGGACACCCTAAGAGATTTAATAGATTAGGCGATTAAAATTAATAATTAGATCTACTAAAGGGAATAGGCTAAGAGAAGTTAGGATAGAGTTTTATAGTTATATAAGGCGCAGAGTACGTAATAACTAAAGCTAAGTTAGAAACTATAGTATGGCGCAGAGCTAATGGACCTAAGTAATACTAAAGAAGCCTATAAGAAAGGGAGTAAGAAACTATAGAAACCTAGAGGTTAAGGATCTAGTAATTACAGGACTAAATAGTAGAGGCTAAACTAGGGATCTTAGCAGCAGAAGACGTTTAGGCAAACTTTATAGTAAAGTTAATAGTTTAAAGATAGAGCTTATATAAATTGCGGAAAACAAGGTTACTTTATAAGAGATTATAAAGATGGTTAGAGTTACTATATAATAAAGGGAATAAGACTACTAGTAGGAGACATATACGTATAGAGGGATAATAGTATACTATAAGGAATAAAAGAGTGTTTAATTAGAAGTTTTGCGTTTTATTATAATAACGCATACCGAATTTATAAAGAAGCTAAGTATGGCGTAAGCTATTAGCTATAAGAGCTAAAATCTATACAGTATAGAGGAACTAATAAACCAGTTCACAGACTAGATATTAAAGACGATAAATTTAACGTAGGCGAAACATTCTATAATAATAAGGTAATAAAGGCAGCTTACTAGGAGTATATAGACCTTAGAGATATTATATAAGAGGTAGAGGATAATTCCATTATAGAATAGGGAATATTAGTAGGGATTAAGACCCCACTAGATATAATGTCTATTACTTTATAAGACGCAAGAGAAGTAGAATAGTAAACTACTTTAGCACTTAATAAAGGTAAGAAGCTAAGGGCTTAAGACTCTTAAGATAAGATAAGAGACAACTAAGACTCTTAAGACGAGATAAGGTAAGCTTAAGGACCTATAATAGACAGAAACTAATAGAGTAGAGTAGTAGCTTAGTTTAAGGATATATAAATAAGCTTAGGATAGAGTTTCCTATAGGCATAAGACTCTTAAGACGAAATAAGTAAGATTTAAGACTCTTAAGACGAGATAAGAACGCTAAAGCCTAGTTGGACTAAGGCAGGAGCTAAGCTTAAGTTAGAAGCGAGCTTAGGATTAAGAATCCTATAGAACTAAGACTTTAAGATATAAATAAGGACTATTAAATAGATTAGAAAATCTATAGTATAAACAGCAACTAAACTAAGAGACAGATATATAGACCTAAAGGACTTACTAGGGGAATATAGTATTTAGCCTAAGAATTGGAAGACTGATACTAAGATTAAGAAGTAAGAAGACTTTAAGAATCTACTTATAAGACGTAAAAGAAAAGAAACTATAGAGGAATTTAGAGCGCGAATTACCTTATAGTAAGAATAGAAACTAAATAAGAGATTTAGTATATTAGGATGTATATAAGATAGAGCACTAGTATAAAGAATTACTAATAGGCCTAGGGTAGGTATACTAAGAGCTAAGTAGCTTACCGAACTAGAATAAGAAGAGAATTTAGGGATTTTAACTAGGTTTAAGGAACGATATATAAAGGGCTGTTACGACGCAGTAATAAGAAGATACTTTCTTATGGATACGCCGTATATACTTAAGCAGCTATACTAAAAGTGGTATAGGCAACAATATAATAACAAGTGGGAAGATTTCTATATATAGTTAGACGAAAAAGTTATCTAAGACTACTTAATTACAAAAAAGGCCATAACTTATATTAAAGGAGCCTTAATTATAATATTAAAAGATCTAAAGGAGCAATTAGAGGACTAGAGAAGTAAAAGATATATCTTAGTACCTGTGAACAAAGTCGCGGTGCTTAAATTAATATAAAAAAGGTTTAAACTTAAGGGCGAAGATAAGCTAAGAGTTAACCTAAGACACTAAGTATATTATACATTAGCATAGATAGCGTACGTGGATAATATATATAATATATATAGAACACCTAAGAATAAGCATTATAAGTACCTAAGAAGAATATATTAGATATAGGATAAGGCGAAATATAGGAACGCTAAGTATATATATAGTTGGCATCTAGTAGAAGTACAGGAGTTAGGTAACTTAATACTTTAGCTAGAAAAATTCCTTACGGAAGAATACCTAGACGGATAATAGTGGTGGGAATACCTAAAGAATACGTGTCTATAGTATATCGAAAAAAAAAAGCGAACTAAGTATTAGCTTAAGTTGGACTAAGTATAAATAGGATTAAGCAGCTAATAGTTAGGAAAAGTAGAGGCCTATAGGACTAAAGGGAACTAGTAGTAGAGCCTTAGACCCTTAAAGGAATTTAAGGATAATACCTAAATTTATAAGTTAAGTAGCAAGATTAACAGTTTAAGGCATTAATAGATAGTAGAGCAACAAGGAACCATATCTTGCTAGCAGTAGTTAAGAGAATGGGTTTACTACATAAGAAAAGGGAGCACTCTTACCTATTAGTAATAATTTTAGGAGATCTAATAGCCTATGGAGGAGGTATTATTAATCTTAAAATAGGACCTATTTAGTTAACTATTAAAGGGAGATAAATTAAGATGTCTTTTGATATATTACTATTAGGAATACCTTAGTTACAGAAATATAATCTAAAGATTAATTAGGTTATAGGTTAGGTTAATATTAGGGATACTTAATACCATAAGATGTAATAATAAGCTAAGTTAGTATAGTACTAAGTCGGAGCAATATACGAAGAGACTAAGTAGGGCTTAAGTTATATACTAAAGAGATACTATAAGTATGGCAAAAAACTATAGTTACTAGAGAGTGAAAAGCTGTTAGAATATATAGTATAGGACTATAAGATAGAATTAGAACCAGGAATAAGTCTAAGGTTTTTTCTAATCTATAAGCTTACTAAGGAAGAAGGTAGAGCATTAAAAGAGTTTATTTAGGAAAACTTATAAAAAAAATATATTAGACCATTATAGTTATCAGCGGGTTATCTAGTACTATTTATACTAAAGAAAAACGGTAAGCTAAGGCTATATATTAACTATAGATAGTTAAACAGCATTACTAGGAAGGATAGGTATCCTTTACTCTTAATTAGCGAAATTTAAAACAGGATAGGTAACGCGTAAATCTTTACGAAGATAGATCTAAGATAGGCGTACTATTAGATTAGGATTAAGGAAGGCGATAAATAGAAGGCAGCCTTTAGGTTAAAGGAAGGACTATATAAGCTATTAGTTATACAATTCGGGCTTATAAACGCACTAGCAATATTCTAGAAGCGTATTAATAACGTATTAGAAGAACACTTAGATAAATTTATTATAGTATATCTTAATAATATTATCATCTACTTAATAAATAAGGAAGAATATGGAGAATATATTAAATAGGTCTTAAAGAGACTATAAGAAGAGCAGATACTAGTAGCAATTAAGAAATACAAGTTCTTTACTAGGAAGACCAATTTTATTAGATTTATTATTAAACTAGGCTAACTTAGTATAGATCTAAAAAAGATTAAGGCTATAGTAAATTAGTAAGAACTAAAGAACGTTATATAGTTAAGATTATTCCTAGGGTTTTATAATTACTATAGAAGGTTTATAGCGCAATGGTTAAAGGGTATTAAACCATTTACGCGATTAATGAAGAAAGAAGAACTATAGGTATAGGGAGAGGAATAGCAAGAATTATTTAAAGAGATTAAAAAATTGTTTACCTAAGAGCTAGTTCTTAAGATCTATTAACTAAAATTAGAGACGGTTATAGAAATAAATACATTAGACTTTATCCCTTGCAACGTCAAAATGGGTCCTCAGGTTATCGATAAGAACTAACCAATTGGATTAGCTGAATTCGGTACCCGTGCTCAGAAATATGGTGGTCCCAATTGGAGAGGTTCGAATTTGGACAACGGAGGGCTTAGGAGGAGCTATTTTCGCAGTCTTATTTGGAGGGACGTCGCACTGAGTCTTCTGAGCAAGGTCTATATTAATTCTAGCACGATTGGAAGGCATGGTGGTGGTGTAATTGATGATTGAATTCTATATAGATACACGCGTTGATTTAAAAACGGTGTTCCCGCACGGACCACATACTCTAAGGACCCTGACGTTGCAAGGGATACTAGGGGCATACTTTATATAGAAATATTAAAATGGATGGCACCTAGTGGTATACTATAGTCGAAAGATAATACTACTAGAGTTAAACTATAATATCTATAATAAAGAGTTATTAGGTATAGTTATAGCATTAAAGAAATAGAGAGCATTCTTATAAGGCATAGAGAAACTATTTATAGTTAAGACGGATTATAAGAACCTAATAGGATTTCTAACAACGAAGGAACTTAACTAAAGATAGGTTAGATAGGTAGAGATACTTATAGAATACTATTTTAAGATTTAGTATACTAAGGGTACAGACAACACGTGAGCAGATGCTCTAAGTTATAAGGCTGAACTATAAAATAATAAAAAGCCATTAGGGGCTTTACTGCGAAAAGACATAGACGGATTAATTAGGTTTAATTATCTAAAAATTATAGCTACTTAAGAAGAACTAGAAAGAGTTTACAAGTTACTAGAAAGCTTTTAGGCATAAAAAATTCTAGAAGTATAGCTAGAAGATTTACAGATAGATATATACGAAAATTAAGAAGTAAAGTATATCCTAAGAAGTATAGCAGAGTAATTTATAAAAGAATTCTATAAGGGAATGACTTAGGGACATAACGGAGCTAGAGGCTTAGTGTTAAGACTTTAAGAGGAGTATATTATTAATAGAATCTAGGGCTTAGTACGGAAAGTTATAAAGAAATATCTAGATTACTAAAGGAATAAACTAATAAGGTATAAGCTATATAGAGGGCTATAACCTATTAAAACACTAAAAAGACTATAGGAGGTTATATTATAGGACTTTATTATTAAGTTACTAAAATTAAGAGATCCTATTACCGAATAAGATTATAACGCGATCTTAGTAATAGTAGATAAGCTTATAAAGTGGGGATACTTTATAGCGTATATAGAAGAAATATTAGCAGAAGACGTTGCTAGAATCTATATTAAAGAAGTGTTTATAAGGCATAGAGCACTAAGTAAGATTATATTAGATAGAGATTTAAGATTTATAGCAGTATTCTAGGAGGTATTCTTAGCGGAGTAAGGAGTTAGAGTAGCAACTTTTACTATATATTATCCGCAAATAAACGGTTAAATAGAAAGATTAAATTAGACACTAGAATAGTATCTAAGGCACTATATTAATCACATATAGAATAATTAGGTATTGCTATTACTAGTTATATAGTTTGCATATAATGTAACACCTTAAGAAGGAATAGGTATATTACTATTTAAGGCAAATTATAGATATAAACTAAGAATATTGTTATTACTATAATAAGTAAAGAAAACGAGTAGTATAGCTAAAGAAAGAATAAAGACGTTAATAAATCTTTATATAGACCTTATAGAATCAGCAAAGAAGGTATAAAAGAGAATAAAAAAGTACTATAACGCTAAGAGATCTAAGGGACTAGATCTTAAGGAGGGAGATAAAGTATGGCTACTATACAAAAATTTTAAGAGTTAATAACTAAGTAAAAAGTTGGACTATGTTAGACTAGGACCTTTTAAAATTATTTAGAGGATTTTACTAGTTACGTTTAAGTTAAACCTACTAGCTAAAATAAAGATCTACCCTATATAGTATATTATAATACTAGAGCTAGTATATAGGAATATTAAGCCACTAGTTTACGAAATAGACATGTATAGAGGATAGGAAGAAGATAAATAGTAAGTTTTAAAGATCGTTAGCTATAAGGATATTAACAACGAAATATAGTATAAAATAAAGTGGATAGGCTATAATAAGACTACTTAGGAGCTACTAGAAAATTTAAAGAATGCTATAGGAAAGGTATAGGAGTATTAGAAGAAATTAGGTCAGGAAGCATTAATAAAGAAGGATTACTAAAGAATAAGTTACCTAAGGGGGACCTAAGAAGAGCAGTTGCCGAACTACTTAAATCTATTTCCTTCTTGGCTAAAAGAAAATCCGTTCTTTTATTACTAAGTTCCTATAGACCCTATTTTATAAGTTTCTACTCTTTAAAACAAACCTTCTTATATACCTTCTTAAAACAAAGTAATTAAGTAGATGCCGCGATGCGAGTATCTAAGGCCTTTTATTCTGTGTTATAAAAATATTCTAACTTAGCAAGAGCTTAAGATAGTTTACTATCTAGCTGTATAGCAGTAGATTAAATATAAGACCCTAAGACAAATTAGTTAGGGAACTAGACGACTATTAAGAGTAATAGGCTGTGTATATTTAGCATTAGAAGTAGAGCGAACGTTATAGGATAAATAAATATTTGCTTTAGTATACTCCAAATAAGAGGATGGTTATTAGGAGAATGGACTTGCTAACGTAATATAAACTAACCCCTTTTTTACGCAACAAGAATATAGAGACGGTATAATTTCACTAAGTGATAATATCGCAGCAATAGTACGAGTATGACGTTGGGCGTATAAGGAAGAAGAAGCTTTAGGTATAATAAGTAACGATATTAACTAAATTAATTAGACGGATATTATACCTCTAGTAAACGACTTAGAGATATTTTAAATCTTTAAGGATAAAGATAAAGAGGAGGGAGATAGTATTACGGACGCTTTAAGTATAATATTATAACTACTTGGAAAAGAGTCGGAAGAAGCTAGTTAGTTAATTAAAGTACGGTCTAGGATGGAGCTAATAGAACTATGTAACAAAGAATAGTAACTAAGGTTATATAGTATGCTACGTATTAAACGAAAGGAATAAGAGGAATTTATATACCTTATGTATAAGACGTATATTATATATATGAAGGATTTTATAGGAGTACAGCTGTGTATTTAAGGACCCTTAGTCCCTACCTAGATAGTTCCTTCCTTATAGTGATTTTTAGAATATAATTGGAGTTAATCTATTAGGCAACCACTCTACTAGTTATTATTACGTTATTAACTTTAACTTATATCACCTATACACCTAGCCTAATAACGAGCCTATTGTAGTTCTTGCTACAAGGTTCTGTTATAATTTAGAAAGAGTAGTAATACTAAAAAACTTAGTATTAAATTACTAAGTAGGATAAACGTCTTTATGGGTATACCTATATAACCTTAATAAAAGGCTAGACAGACGACTCGCTAGGCCTATACTATATTAAACACTATAATACTTACACGCGATATCTTGTGGAGGATGATAAGGGCGATATTTAAAGCTATCGCATACTTATAATAGATAATTACTTAAGCCACATTACCTAGTAGTTTATTAAGTATGTGCTATTATATAAGATCGTTCTAGTCGCGCTCCCACCTTATTTAATGTATAAGCTTTAGCTACTAGATATAAGCTATTTTAGACCTCTTTAGTATTACTACGGCGTAGAGGTAGACAACTTCTATTATTATCCCTTAGCACGTCAGGGTCCGTAGACAAAGTGGCCTGTGCGCGAACACCAGAATTAAAAGTACGCGTATGGTCACGGAGCCTTGATCTTACTAATTCTATTAGTTAGCTCTTATCGATAACCTACGGACCCGAACTAACGTGCTAAGGGATAGCTATGCAGGAATTAATAAAGAGTATTTTATAAAGCTCTACCCTATGGCGCGCGCCAAGGCGTTTACTTATAAGACGATTTATAGCGCCTAGAAAGCTATAGATCTTCTACTATATAATCCTACTGCTATTTTAAAAACTCTACTATGTATAGAGGCCTCCGCAAGCCCTAAAACAAGCTAGTTAATTATAATTACAGACCGTTAAACCCTAAAGACCCCTAGGACTATAGAGGACCTTAAGTCTCTATAAAATTAGATTACTAAATTAACTACCGAGCAACCAGACGGTATACTTAAAACCCCTATTTAGCGACGCGTTAAAAAGCTATTTAAAGCTACTATTAGCTTTACTACTAATGTATAAATATAGAGAAAAGAGAATAAGCGATTTTAGAAGTATAAGATAGATAAGAAAAGTAATAGGAAACTCTTAAGTAAGGGCAGAGTCCTTACCTAGGAGGACGTTAATCGATTAAAGTTGGAGGATCTACAAAAACAGGAGCCTGCTGCCTAAAAGTTAGCTTAAAAGGAGTATAAGGAAGGGACCTCTCTACTAGAGCTTGACGTTACTTTATATACTAGAGCTATATTAAACCCTAGTAAATATAGTTAAGACTAGGCAACCTTTACATACGTCTTTTAGTATAATCCTTAGCCTATAAAGGAATTTAGTAGTAAGTTAATCTGGAAGGGAGGCTTAGAAGAGTGTAGTAGTAAGCCATCTAATTAGTTAACGTTGGGGGCAAACTTACGCCTATAACGTGCTCAGAAACTTCTAAGCCGTTTTCTTTTATAATAAGAAGCATAATTGCTTTAATTTGGGCAATTTAGATTTAATATAAAGGCGTTGTTGATTTTATTATTAATACAAATGCATCTGGGGGTAAGTGACTCGCTTGGGGGGGTGTCTCGCTTCCTGGGGTCCCACGTTAGAGCTGATGAGGAGAGGCACGACGGGACAGTAATTGTGTTTAAACCACTGGACGTTGTTAGTGATATGAAATACGCTCGGATCATAGACACGTTCTGGAAGTTACGCTACATGATTGGAGCGGGTTCAATATCTGCAAAGCCGAGCAACGTCACCAGGCCGCCCGCCCTTTTGTCAGGATTAGCTCACCTGCAAAAGTCGCTCGTACTCGTATTAGAAGTATGCCTTGATATAAGCCTTATGATGCTATTCTCCGAAACCCCTTCCTTTTTCTTGACTGCCGCCCCCGGCTTAGACTTTCAAAAAACGTTGCGCTCGTATTGGAGACACATTCTACTCCACTCAGGATGGACGACGCGCTTCCATCTTATGAGACTGCCATTACTAAGGATCATTGGAAGATAGCCGCAGGATACATTCCGTCGCGCGATCTTTGCAATGCTGCGCTCGTCTGTCAAAAATGGCATGAGATTTTCGCCCCGCAACTATGGGGAAATCCTGCATCTCACTTTGGCGCGCAGAATGACACTGTATACGGTACAGAAGTTACCTAGAGTTGATAATGGGATACTGAACAGTTCTAGTTGCCTTGGTGCGATTCAAGCGGACGCTCTCTTGGGCACGTCTTTATGTTAGAGAGTTAACACACACCCTCCACCTTCCGCCGGCGCATGCCGAAATCTATGGAGGGCCGCATACAGACTGGTTAAGAGATGTCCTTGAACGTCTACCACGCCTCCAATCACTTATCGTGAACGGGTTGCCCTTCTTTGACCATGCTTCATTACTTACGCTTCGCTATGCGAGTCTTACCCGCCGCTCATTGCAAGGGGATATTTTTCCGGCTTACGGATTACGCCTATTGGACGCATCCAACTGTTCGAATGCGACATCGACAGGTCTTGAGGAAGCTCTTTCACACTTTCCTGAATTAATATCTCTGGATTTGTCAAGAACAATTGCTGCCAAACATTCGGCTATTTTCAGTACGCTTCAACTCGTTCCAAATCTTCGTGTTCTAAAACTCCGAGGCCTCGGTTTGAAAGACAATGATTTTACTTCTATCGCTATATCAATTGGAACAAGAGTTCGTAGTCTGGATGTTCGCGACAACCTGTTAACCGACTCTAGTGCGCGTATGTTACTCGACCATTGCGTGAAAGATGCTAGTCCAGCGCTTTCAACGCGGCAGCGTATACCTTTCACTCCTGTTCAGGGCAACTGGCCTTCAGAAAGCTACGACAACATTGGAAGTGAGGATCTTGATCGGCACCTTCGCACAAAATTAACACACAGTTTTGTTGGTCGCCTTGCCATTGAGGATGCGCACGACGCCGGCGTTACACATTTATATATCTCGAATAATCAGATGACGGTCGAAGGTGTATCAGGATTAATAAGGTCAAAAAGACTACAAGTCTTGGATGTTGGTACCCTAACCCAGGCATTTCAAAGGCCCCGATCGCTATCTATGGAGGAACGTGAGGACGATTTCAGGATGCCTGGTGCAGAGAAGCTTACTCAAGTTCTTGCGGAATGTGCATCAGAACGGATGGTTTACCTCCGAATCAACTGTGCCGTTGTTATGGAAGAAGCTTCCGCTCCACCGACTTCTCCTCAACGCGCAGAAATGGAAGGAGATCTGGCTGTATATCAACCAGAGGGTGCTCATGAACTTGGATCAACAGAGCCGCTAGCCTCGGAACTTGATGCTAACGAGACCGCTGTATTTGAGCTTCCGGGTGACACGATGCAACCTCAGGAGCTTCCTGGAGATTCGCCAAAGACAGAGAACACAAACACTCCAGAAAGCGTTCCATCCGGAGACAACGTCTCAGAATCAGAAATCTCATCGATAACCTCGCGTGCTCCCACAATTGAAATTACGTTAGAACGGAACCCGGAAATACGACGGAGGAGCGCCTTTGCCCCCGAACCTCTACACTCTGACGATCCCTTATCACCAGTTAGTCCACTCGTGGATTCACACCAGGGCCTATCTCCGCTTATGTGCTCTTTTGAGGGTGGAGCGAGGAGTCCGTCTCTAAATAGTAATGAGGGGCCGCAAGGTAGTATATACTCACACCGCACCTCAACCTATTACATCGAGGATCGTCGATCTCGCTTGGAGTTAAGACAATCCCAGGAATATTGCCTTCATCCTGGAATGCTTCCCAAAATGCATACTCTGATTCTCACAGATGTGCCCACAAAGACAGATCGCCCTGAAATACTTCATCGATTGATCCAATTCATCAAGGATTGTGCCGAAGAGCACGAAATGGCTAAACTCCGCGCACGATTCACGTACATCTTACCACCGGGGCGGACTCGTGTGGTTGGAGAAAGGGAATATGCTTGTAGTCTCTTTGCGTTACGCCGAATCGTGTTAGAAATGGCACCGCCTCCGCAACCACCGAAAAAGATTTCTACGAGTTGGCGCCGCTATCCTACCAAATCTTCCACGGAAGATGGCGACACGGAAGCATTCTGGGATGCGGCCACCCACGACTTCTCGTTCTTTGGCGATGAAGAATGTGGTCTCCCGGACCATGAGCCTGGACGACATCTTCCTCTTGCCGCAATGAGCGGGTTAATCGTTGCTTCACCGATCAAATTGCCGACATGTCAGCCAGAGAGCCAGGGGCCCCTGAAGTTAGATTTCATATCTGAGCTGTCCAGTTTTCGCAAGGACCGAAAGGCCGCTTTTGAGGCCGCTTTGGAGCGAGGAGAGGTTGATCCGACTGTTGAAGGATATTGGCCCGGAGATATCACGGTCATTAGGCAGCCAGCAGGTCAGCCGAGCGGAGCCTTGGATTACTATGGCAATCGTTTTGAGTCAGGATATAGGTATCGGTGATTGGATTGGGGATTAATACTAAGTGCTTTGCCGACCGGCATATGAGGGAATCTAGCAGAGTGCGAGGAAAAATGCTCTTGAAGACTTTTACTATCAGCAGGTCGAATTAGATTGATCCAGCACGATACCCTATTTAGCTTCGCTCGCTTTGTCGGGCACATGGCATCTATCTAGCAGATTCTAAGTTGCCAGTAGTAGAAATATTATAGCCTCTAAATGCGGATCACTTGTCGAATGAGATTGCTACGCTTTTTGAGATATAAGAGCACAGATATTAAAGTTCTATTAATTAAGCGTATTGCGGTTTAGTCTGTCTCTAGAAACCAAAGTATCCCTTCCACTACTGTTTCATTTGAGACAATGCAAAGTACCGAAGGTTACTATGGCACGTCGGGTCGCTTAGTGCATATTCAAAATGAAAACTGTGGTATCCAGTCTCGTGTGTAAACCACCAAGATCGCGAACAATCACATAGCTAGGGTTGTAGAAAGAAAAAATTTAACAAGCTTGAATCCATCGTATTATGGTGGGCCATACGCACCAAACCGCCAACGTCAAAATTCGCCTAATCAAAATATCGCCCCATTTGAACCACGATTTGAACCACGATTTGAAGCTTTGATTTGAAGCCTTAACTTGAAGTTTCTCTTGATTTGATGCTTTGATTTGGGGCCTTTTGACTCTATACCTACGTAGAGCTTCGTGCAGAGCTTTATACGGAGGCTCTATATACAAAGGCTCTGCGTATGGGTGCTCTACACGAGGCTCTACGCCGGGCTCTACATTAGGGACTTCACGTACAGAGGCTCTATATACGGATGCTCTGCGTATAGAGGCTCTACGTATAGAGCTCTACGTACGGAGGTTCTACACGACGCTCTGCATAACGCTCTACATTAAAGACTGCGTACGGAGGCTCTGCGTACGAAGGCTCTACACGACAGTCTACACAACACTCTGCATACGGAGGCTCTGCATATGAAGGCTCTACATATAGAGGCTCTATACAACGCTCTACACGACGCTCTGTATCGAAGACTCTGCATGCGGAGGCTCTGCGTATAGAGGCTCTGCATACGAAGGCTCTATATACGGAGGCTTTGCGTACGGAGGCTCTGCTTATAGAGGCTCTGCACGAAGCTACGTACGTAGAGCCTCCGTATATAGAGTCTTCGATATAGAGCGTTATATAGTGTTATATAGAGTGTTATATAAAGCCTCTATATAGAGAGTCTTTAGTAAAGAGCGTTATATAGGCGTCTATTTATTAAAATATTTATAAAGATAATTATAGAGGCGTATATAGAGACGATTATAAAAGTATTTATAAAAATAATTATAGAGGCGTTTATTAAGACAATTATAGAGGTATTTATAGAGGTAATTATAATATAGTAGTAGTATAAAGTATACTATTTGCTAGATTAAAGTAAAGGAGATAAAGTAGAAAGATTATAAGGATAATAATATAATAATATAGCCTAGGTCTAAGAAATAATTAAAATATTTAAATCTATAGCAATAGACGCAATTAGTTTATTTTTATTAATAAACTGGCTTATAATGAGAATATAATAAGAAGATAATAAATAGGAAGTATAGGTAGGTACCTATTAAGAAGCCTATTAAAGAAATATTAAAACTAAAAATATTTAAAAGATGGAGCTTACTACTAACATATATCGAATAAGGTAATATACTTAGTTAGTTAACATACTAGGGCGCTATTAATAGATAAAGAATAAAGTTTTTACTTATATATAGCCTTATTTAGTTTTAGTAATAGATAATCTATTAATCTATTATAATAAGGTATATATTAAAGGATAGGCGTATTAATAATACTACTTAAACCTAAGAAGTCTAATACCTCTATAATACTGCTGATAGTAGACTTAAATATCTTTTTCTTTACTTACCTAATTTTAATCTAATTAAAGTTTTTTTAAGACTTAAAGTAATAGCTATATACTTATTAATTTAAAGCTAAATTATAAAATAACTTTAGCAACTTTTTAAACCATATAGTAGAGTAATAAAGATTTAATAAAGTGGTAAAAATGGTATTTCTTATAAGTAGGAATTTAGTAGTAGTAATATAATATATTTAGATAAAGGGAAGATTAAGATTATATAAAGCGCCTATTAATTAATATATTAAATAAGGTCTCTGCTATAGTACTATAACGTTATTAATTTGTTCTAAAGTCCTTTAAGTTATCTACTATATAATTAATAAGCCTATATATATACTTTAATATCTTAAAGGTATAATACTTATTCACTAAACTTAATACTACTCTAGTAGAGATACGGGTAAAAGCTAGATAATAGCTTTATAGCTATTTAGTAGAGACGTTAAGCTTACTATTTAATTATTTAATATTAATATTAGTAAGGCTACTAAGTAGCAGGCTAGTAGAAGATATATTTAAAATCAAATAGTAGAGATTAATAGGCACTTTAGAGAATAGAATAAAATTTAATAGAGTACCTTATAAAGGAGGAATTAAAGAAGATTTTATATTTAGTATAGGATCTACTATAAAATAACTTATGGTAATAATTAGTAATATAAAAGAAAGTATTGCTACTTATATAGTATTTAATACCTATTATAATATTTACTAGTTCTACTACTAGTTCTACTACTATATCTAGTTTATTAAAAATAACTATACTATTAAATATAATTAGCTAATAATTATATAACTATAATATAAGCTTCTTATTACTACTATTATTAGAAAGAAGAGCTTATTAATTAATTAATACTATAAGAGTTACTTTAATAGTACTTATAGCTACCTAGAGAGATATTTATATATTTATCCTCCTTATTTTATAGGTATTTACTATACTTAATCTTTAATAGTAAAGATAGACCTAATATATTAAGTGTGGCTTTTTTCTATTCTATTACGTCTAATTAACGCGCTAAATAGTAGGGTTGTATTAGGTAGTGCTTTAATTTAAATTTAAGACAGTATATAATATTATACTTTTTATTCTTATATATTATAATATTTAATTACGCTGTTGCGGCTCCCGTTAGGGTCCATGCAGCGGGTCTATATAAGTATATATATATATATATATAAGAGGGGAACCGTACCGCTAGGGCCGGATAAAACCTCTCCTTTTCTTGTTATACGGCCTATATGGCTTGTTGTGCGGCCTATATAGCCTCTCTTCTAATTAGTGACTGCCAAGCACGAGTAGACGTCTCTTTAAGGCGCTATAGAAAAGCTATCTTAATGCGTACTCCTGGGTTTATCCGGTGGGGTATATAGCTAGGGCCTAGGTTCCGTTCCCTAGTTGCATTTCTATATAGCCTTAACTATATATAAAGTAGAGTTACGGATGGCCTACCTGCCTAAGCCCTCT
>Ga0307515_10004836_pt1 | contig 27555 bp, 33 predicted proteins | sample 17_EM_MG_FD_194513 | JGI IMG/M metagenome (GOLD analysis project Ga0307515, IMG submission 194513) | Populus trichocarpa ectomycorrhiza microbial communities from riparian zone in the Pacific Northwest, United States - 17_EM | ecosystem: Host-associated > Plants > Roots > Unclassified | place... | reverse complement strand
TCAGTGTCACCAGCCACAGTCGGGCCAGGTTGTCACTGCCATCCGACCCACCGCTTTCGATGTGGACCACTGTGGTTGGTCCTAATTTTCTCCGTCATCAACCGACCCCCCGCCGAGTTGGTCAGAATGGTACAGTAATATGGTATTGTATTTCAGCTGATACATGCGGACGTCATACGCTGAAGACGTGAGTACGTGCTCGCAGTGCCTATCTGGTAGTACATACAGTCCTCAATATTCCGGTTCAAGAGATCGAATCACATGCCACACTGCCTTCACTATGTTCCTGATGATGCATGGTTAACGAAGGAACAAAGCGCAAAAAAATTTGGCCACTGGGACGGTAACGATGCAGAAGGGTGATTCGAAACGCCGGGACCCAAGATTGACCCGGAGCCAGTGGCGCCCAGGTCCACAGGGAGGAAAGGGGGAAACACTCTTTACGTACCATTACACATTTTTGTCTTCTATCATTGGATACTACACACCCACAGCTCCCGCCGCCCGCGCTAGGAGTTAATACCATTCGTTGGGGGATTCGGACGAGGCTGTTTGCGGTTGCGGCGACCCGGACCTGGCAATGGAGAGTCCCCAGGGCTACCATCTGTCGTTTGAGGTGTGGACGGAGTCCGTGGGGGACCATCAAAGACGCCGAGAGTCACCTCGTCAGATGTGAGCCAAGCCGAGAAAGGACTGCGAAAGACATTTGTCGACGGAGTCGGTGGGGGATAACTGGAGGCCGTCCGCTGGGGTGTGGGCGACAGTGCGGAAAGCTCCGGGTATGGTTGCGCTTTCAGGTCTGGTGACTGAACCTTTGAGGGTTGAGGCAGTTGTTTTTCCGGTGAGTCTGGTTCTGTTGCAGGTTGTGTAATTGGGGTGAGCGTGGACGTTGATTCGTCATGACTACTGGGTTGGACCGCAGGGTCTGCCTGCGAAGATTTCTTCGCTTTAGCGAGCATCCTTTCCTGGCAGTCATCAATTGTCCTGTCGAAGACCAGCTCCATGGCTACCTCGCGATGTGGGTTCTCGCCCAAGGGAGAGTCTCTGATGATATCGAGAAGCGAGGAACGCCCAACCGGGGACTTGAACCTGGAATGGAAAAGATCGTGTTCCATCTTCATGATACACTCGTGGCTGTGTGGAATGTTTAGAATCAAACTGTAACGAGATGCAAAACAACTCGCTTGGCAGTGAATGAGGAGAATAACTCTCTGACAATATTCTCCTCGCGCAGTTGGGACTTTATGTTGTCAAATGCAAGATTGCACAGGCGCGTGAGGCCGATCTGTCAAAATATTAACGGCAGTTTCACCATCGGCACACAGACGCTGAACGAACCTTGTTGGCAAGGGCATAGACAGCTTTGGGCGAGCATGGCTCAATAGCTGCAGCTCTGGAAAGGGGTGGCCTGGTGGTGGCCCTTGAGTTTTTTGGAGGGTTTGTTTTAAATGGGGGCAAACTGCCCGGTGTTTCTTCTCGACTCTTGGCTGTCGTTCCAGATGATCCAATCGTTGAAAATGCGATCCGGGAAGTGTATGCGTAGAATAATATTGCGCTCCAGCTAAAGCATCGCACGTTGAGAACGAGAACACGTTCCGTCACAAAAGCTCGCTTACGTCTTCACTGTCCCGAAGTTCAGAAGGAGAGTTGGCGAAGATTTGCAGGCTTGCGAGGGGTCTTCGGGGACGCTGCAACGGGAAAAGTAGGCTCATGACCATGAGCTGAGAATCAAATTAGCTCACCATGCTAACCGTGGGCATGCGTCCACAGAGATTCCCACTTCCGAACCTTTGTAGTTAATGTCACTATCATAGTCATCCACAGACTGAAGAAGAGCCTCGGTAGATGGACCAATTCTTGACGAATCTAACAGAAGCATCAACAATACTCCCACGGTTCGAGGGCAAAGAGCCTACACTTTTGATCCTTAGGAAGAAAACCGTCACCCGCTTTACTCCAGAAATAGACGGGTCGAACCCTGGGCGCTCCGGATCCCGATTTGGAATCCAGTGCGTAGAACTGGCGATCAAGAAACGTTCCGGAAGTCAGTGACCAGGTGAGGGCAGTCTTCAGTCCTTCCCAGCAGCTACCGGCGATACTTTTGTCGGGAGGTGCAGGTAGCCGGGCTGGGATCTCCTTGAATGTCCCATTGCTGTCTATAAGCTCGTACAAAGCTGGAAGGATGTCTTTTGCATGGGGCAACTGGCCGCGGTTGTAAGCTTTGATCTTATCTTTCAACACGCGCCGGGCGGCACCCGAGTCCGCGAACACCAATTCCCGTGCCAATTGCTTCAGTTCCAGGTTTCTCAGTTCCGGGTATCTGCAGCGTGGTGAGGATTTTAATGATCATGGTAGAAACTTGATGACAGACCGAGAGGTGTATTCACTGAATACTTCCTCGACAATGTCACACTTGGAGAGGTCACGCTGAATGCGTTGCAACGCGAGTTCCTTCAGTTTTGGTATGTCATACTAGTAGTGGGATCAGCTCCTGTAAGTGGCGGCGATGTGATTCGTTACGACCTTATCGGCTAGTCGGTACATGGATTTCGGCGACGGTTTCGGGGCCTCGTACGGTTCAGAGATTTCCTCCAGAACACGTGCCTTGCGTCTTTCCTTGGATCCCCATGGCGCAAATTCGATTTCGTCGGTATACAAGTAGTGTAGTAGTGCCTGGAATCTGTTTCATGACGTCAGAAGGTTTGTGGTACAAGTAAGAGGAGGCTTACGTTACGAAGGCAACATCCTCGACGACAACAACAGTGCCAATGTGAGCGGGAGCGGGAGTGGGAGTGGCTACTATCTCGGCTTCAGCCCTCGTCTCAGATGAGTCTGAGAACAGTGAATCCATGTCAGAGATAGAGATGACATCCGAAGATGAATTTTCTTTTCCATCTGAGTTTTTAATGTCTTCAGTGCCGGGCCCGGACTTGTCGCCTTTCCCCTTCTCTGGTACAACTTTGGAATCTTCGAAGTCGGAAAAATCACAGTATTCGTCTTCATCAAGGTCGCTGTCACAGTCGTAGTCGTAATCGCCGGTATAAGGTTTCCTGTCCACCGGAAATTTTGTCCTCAGACTCTCTTTGGTTTCCTTCTGGTCAAGGACTACGATCCAGTGAGATGATAACCCTTAGGGATCCAAGAGAGCGAACGTACGAGCAGCAAGGCGCGGGACGCTCCTCACGACGTGGCCGCTTACAAATAGCGCTTTCGGTTCTCCAACCCGTCCTAATTTCGAATTGCGTTTGGAGAAGACCCAGAACGTGGTGTCGACAAACGTTCCGGAAGTGATCGAATCTCTCAAAGCCTCTTGTAACGGGATTGGGATGTCCATGGAAGATGTTGTGATACCTGCGATGCGTGAGCTGTCTGGAGGCCGAGCTATTTGAAGGTCAGCAGTTACACGTTGTTCAGGCGAGGCTGGTTATCTTCAGCGTCTGCGCAACACATCAGCTCCCAGAGAACCCGTGACGTCTGAGTACATCGGCAAATCCCCTGGAAGGCGCGAAAATACATGAATAGAGAAAGTCATCAGTCGAGGTCACCGACTAGGCAAACAATGGGCCCGGTACTCTTACCCTACAGAAAATCCAACCGGTCCCAAATTCAAGGCTCGTAATATCCCCCTCCGAGACTCCTAGTTTCATGAGGAACTACAATGGGAACGCCAGCGGGAACTCCACCGACACCACTACCGGGAGTCCCAGTAATACCTCCGGAGGTAACTCTACTCCTGATTGTCAGAAATGGGTTTACAACCTTGAAAGACCGATACTAATCATAATTTTTCTCTAGCATCGGCAGCAAGCACGCAGACTCGGGGATGGGGAAACACCCTTTACCTGTCGTTCTTCATGTTTGCCTTCTTTGCGTACAGGTTCACCCCCAACCCCATTCGGGGTTAAGGTTCACGATTAGAAAAAGGATGCAGGGAAGTCACGGGCGGTGGTTTTGACTGGACCGGGTGGTGTGATGATCATGAATTTATGTTACTACTATATACCCTCAACGACAAACTACGAACATTGCTACGGTACAATTCGGACCTTCTCCCGAGGGGGAGTTTATATAATAACTAGTGATACAAGTGAAAAACGCGCCCGGCCGAAGGTTCTTGTAGGGGGCGACTTCCCGGCGCCTCTCCTAGAATTCTTTACTCGGTTGTCACTGCAATATAATCTTCGGAAACGTACTGTACCCTTCCGACCAACCCGGATGGTCACTGTCATCAGGGGGTCCGCCGTTAGGCTCGACTTTATGTCATTAATTTTTTCGCGGTTCAGTCACTTCAGTGGCGCCGCCTGGGCCAATTCAGTGTCACCAGCCTCGCCGTCCGGGCCAGGCTGTCACTGTCATCCGACTCACCGCCTCCGATGGGTGGGTTCTAATGTTTTGTCATCAACCGACCCTCCGCCGAGTTGGTCGGGATGGTACAGTAATATGATATTGTATTCCAACTGATACATGCGGACGTCATGCACTGAAGACGAGAGTAACGGTGCCTTCAACGTTCCTGATGACGGTAGCGGAGGAAGAAAGCACAAAATTTTCTGGCCACAGCCTGGGACGGTAACGATTATCTCGGAGGGGTGAGTCCCCACGTGTCTCAATTTGCGATTTACAAGTTGCCCTTCTCGTTTCAAGCCGTCCGACTAGACGAGGCCTCATTTTATGTATGTAGTCATTCCGAGATTTACAGCCTTGACACCCTAATTGTGAGATGTCCTCTCCAGCAACCATGGTAGACCCACAGGAAGGGAAACGGAAAATACCTTCCGGCTACCATTCCACGTTTTCGTCTTCATGGATACCACGCGTACTACAAAACTCCCGCCATTCACCGCCAAGGGTCACGATCGCTTTTGGGGGAATCCAGTGGAACCGAACGTGGACTGCGTTTGCCCGAACAGGCCCAGAGAGCCTCCAAAGGGCAGAGCCGCGGCTTTAGATCGCTTTCCCGGGGATGAAAAGTGTGTTGTTGTGGGTATCGTAGCTGCAGTGAGCGTGGACGGCAACTTCTCGCGGCTACTGGGTTGAACCACAGGGTCTGCTTGCCCAGATTTCTTTTGAGCGAGCATCCTTTTCCGGCAGCCATCGATCGTCCTGTAGAAGATCAGTTCCATGGCTACCTCACGATGTGGGTTCTCGCCCAAGGGAGAGTCTCCGATGATGTCGAGGAGCGAGGAGCGCTCAACTGAAGACTTGAACTTGGAATGGAAAAGGCTGTGTTCCATCTCTATGATGCGCTCATTGCTGTGTGGGAGGAATGTTTAGAATGCAAATTGTAACGAGATGTGAAACAACTTGCTTGGCAGTGAACGGGGAGAATAACTCTCTGACAATGTTCTCCTTGCGCAGTTGGGACTTTATGTTGTCAAAAGCAAGATCGCACAGGCGCGTGAGGCCAATCTGTCAAGATGTTAACAGCAGCTCCTCCATCGGCATACAGACGCTGAACGAACCTTGTTTGCAAGAGTATAAACAGATTTGGGTGAGCACGGCTCGATAGTTGCACCTGGGGAGAGGGGAGGGCTGGCGGGCACTGAATCTTGTGAAGAGTCATCCTCGCTGTCCAGTGTTTCTTCTTGACTATTGGTTGTTCCAGGTATTCCAATCGTGGAAAATGCAATCCTGGAGGTGTATATGTAGAAGAATATTGCGCTCCAGCTAAAGCATCGCACATTGAGAATGGAGATACTTTCCATTCCGAGAGGTCGCTTACGTCTTCACCGTCCCGGACTTCAAAACGAGAACCGGCGGAGATCCGTAGGTTTGCAAGGGGTCTTCAGGAATGCTACGACGGGAAAAGTAAGCTCATGGCCATGAATTGAGGATCGGATTAACTCACCGTGCCGACAATAGGTTTGCATCCACGGGGATTCTCATTGCCGAACCTTCGTAGTCAATGTCACTATCATGGTCATTCGCACACTGAAGAAGAGCCTCTGCAGATGGACCTATTCTTGAAGAATCTAACGAAAGCATCAATAATACTCCCACAGTCTGAGAGCGAAGAGCCTACACTTTGAAACCCTAGGTAGAAACTTGTCACCCGCGATGCTGCAGAAATAGACGGGCCGAATCCCCGGCGCCCCGGATCCCGATTTGGAATCTAGTGCATAGAACTGGCGATCAAGGAACGTCCCGGAGGTTAGTGACCAGGTGAGGGCATCCTTCAGTCCTTCCCAGTCTCTACCGGCAATGCCTTTGTTAGGAGGTGCAGGCGACTGGGCTGGTATCCCCTTGAATGCTTCATCGCTGTCCAGAAATTCATATAAAGCTGGAAGGATGTCTTTTGCATGGGGCAACTGGCCGCGGTTGTAAGCCTTGATCTTATCTTTCAACGCGCGCCACGCAGCACTTGAGTCCGTGGACAACAATGCTCCTGCCAACTGCTTCAGCTCCAGCTTTCTCATCTCCGGGTATCTGCGGCGCATTGAGAATTCCAGCCATCATTGTAGAAACTCGATAACCAACCGAGAGGTGTACTTGCTGAATACCTCCTCCACAATGTCGCACCCGGAGAGGTCACGCTGAATATGTTGCAATACGAGTTCCTTCAGTTCTGGGATGTCATACTGGCAGTGGGATCAGCACCTGTACGCGGTGGCGATGTGATTCATTCCAACCTTCTCGGCTAACCGGTACATGGATTTCGGCGACGGTTTCAGGGCCCCGTATGGCTCAGAGGTTTCCTCAAGAACACGTGCTTTGCGACTTTCATTGGATCCTCGTGACGTAAATTCAATTTCGTTGGTATACAAGTAGTGTAGTAGCGCCTGGAATCTGTCCCATAACGTCAGAAATTCTGCAGTATAAGAACAAGGAGGCTTACGTTACGAAGGCGACATCCTCGATTACAACAACAGTGCCGATGTGAGTGAGAGTGGAAGTTGGGGCGGGAGCGGCCACTATCTCGGTTTCAGTCTTTGTCTGAGATGAGTCTGAGAATAGTGAATCCATGTCGGAGATGGAGATGACATCCGAAGATGTATTTTCTTTCCCATTTAAGCCCCGAATGTCTTCAGTGCCGGACCCGCATTTGTCGCTTTTCCCCTTCTCTGGTACGACTTTGGAATCCTCGAAGTCGGAAAAATCACGGTCTTCGCTTTCCTCGAGGTCACTGTCACAATCGTAGTCGTAATCGCCGGTATAAGCTTTCCTGTCCACTGGAAATTTTTCCCTCAATCTCTCTTTGGTTTCCCTCTGGTCAAGGACTACGATCCAGTGAGACAAGAACCCTTAGGGATCCAAGAGAGCGAACGTACGAGCAGCAAGGCGCGGGACGCTCCTCACGACGTGTCCGTTTACAAATAGCGCTTTCGGTTCCCCAACCCGTCCTAATTTCGAATTGCGCTTGGAGAAGACCCAGAACTTGGTGTCGACAAACGTTCCGGAAGTGATTGAATCTCTCAGAGCCTCTTGTAACGGGATTGGGATGTCCATGGAAGAGGTTGTGATATCTGCGACGCGTGAGCTGTCTGGAGTCCGGGCTATTTGAAGGTCAGCAGTTGCAGGTCTAGGCATGGAAATATGTGGTTGGAAAAAAAAAGTTGTTTAGGCGAGGCTGGTTATCTTCAGCGTCTGCGCAACACATCAGCTCCCAGAGAACCCGTGACATCTGAATATATCGGCAAATCCCCCGGAAGGCGCGAAAATACATGAATAGAGAAAGTCATCAGTCGAGGTCACCGACTAGACAAACAATGGGCCCGGTACTCTTACCCTACGGAAAATCCAACCAGTCCCAAAATTCAAGGCTCGTAACATCCCCCTCCCCCTGTATCATCGCAAGAGACTTCCAGTTTCATGAGAATTTGAGCTTTCGTGGATAAGCTGTACTAGCATCTCGTGTTGTATTGCCCGGTGAGACTGTACAAGATCACGTCTAAGGAGTTCCAAGGTAATAAGTTGAAACCTGGCACATCGAAATTATATACAAACCCCGATACACAAACGACGCCTTGGAAAGCTTAGTTCTAGAAATGGTGGAGAAATACCTCAATGAGTCGGCGAGGTCGAGAGGGTTGACCGTGATCCAGGGAAGGGGTTGTTGTGCGGATGAGTGACACAGTCAGAGATTCATACGAATTCACTCACCGTTAGCAGTTGCGAGGATGCAGTGTCCCTCCAACGACCTAACACACCTCTGTAGGGGCCAGAGATCTCGCTACATATTGTAGCTGAGGTGTACGGGAGGGACTTGACGGAACTGAGGTTCGAGAAGGGTAATACCCTCAAAAATACCCTCCGGTTCTTTGACCTTGAAACACTCGATGCAATAATTCTCCATGTGGATTCGTGGACAAAACATCACCATGAAGCCTGCGGTGCAAATTCTCGGTACCCTCAAGCGTTCTGGGAGAACGGATCGCAGGGACGAAAAGATCGTGAAGGTCGGAACGCCGGAAAGGATCGACGGACGAAACCAATCACTAGTGTCGACTAATGCTGGGGCTCCACTTTGGAGTGCGGCTCTACTCGCCCGTTCAGATGTTTCCGGCTACGAAGGGGCCGCCAGTTGCAGACCAGCAAACGGCCTTGAAGTATGCCTCTATCTTGAACGTGGTCGGTGATAAGCTCCTGCGGTGATTCGGACATAGCGGTGGTTGGAAGCCCCGAAGTTCATCTCGATCGTGTCCCCAAGAAATTGGCTCATAAACCGCTTCTCATTGCCTCCGACGCCGCAGCACACTCTACATACACTCGCTTACTGCTTCGGATGCGATTTCATCCGAGCCCACTTATCCATCCACAAATGCAGAAGACCCGTGGATAACGCTGCGCAGAATCCCACCTATTTGCCGGGGAGGGTTTTCAACAGAACTCTCTTCCCCAATGATATTCTTAGTAGTTCCTGATACATGTACAGGTATGCGTGCTGACCATCACTACCTAGAGCAATTCCTCTCGTGTTCAGGTTCTCTATAGAGGGAAGATCTCCAGATTTCAGTTGCCGCCAGTTTTAAGCTTGCCTTCGGCCTTCCTGAACTCAGGGAGGTACTCCTCCCAGACCAGCCAGTGCACCGGTGTCACCGTGAAACCTCCCTTAACTTTCGTCTACAAAGTCATCCGCGTCAGCCATTTATCCACGATCGATCCATAGACCTTGGAGAGGGAGAGCTTCCACCAAAACGCCAGTTCTCGGTTGTGAAAGTAATGAATGCCAACGCCGGAGGCAAGTGGATGAAAGACAAGATATACGTGAGGCGTGCGTAGGATTTATTCAGGAAAAAGCGCAATATTCATTGTGATTGAGATAGGTAACGGTGGCAGAGGGTCGATGAGAGGAGATCCGCTTGCCTGATGTGTTCGGGGAGGGGAGTGGAACTGTAGGACGCGTCATTTCGTTCCTGTTCCCTTGGAATTCCCAGAAACCACATACAAGGGAGTCCTAGTTCCGCAAGCACCTCTGAAGAAAGAGTAAGAAGTTGTTTGAGCCCAGTGTCATACACATTCAAGGAAAACTGGCGGGATATGATTCCGGATCGAGCCAGGACTTTCGCGGCTCCATCCTCAGTCGCATACAACCGTAATGATTCCAATGGTTTCCTCTGTGACGCGTGTGGGAGTGTGACACGGAGGTTTCTCAGCGCAGTCCCGGATAGATGGAAGTCCTCCAGGATAGGGAGGACAGAACCAAAGACATGATCGTCGCAATCGTGCGCTATGGTAACCAAAGGATGAGAAGTTTGACTTCCCTCCCGAACTCACCAAATGACACGGTGGCTGGCAGCTCATCGGGTTGTGGAACCCTGGTATTGGTGATCCACAGTGTCGTCATCTTGGTGAAGTTCTTAAGCACACGACCGAACAGCGCAGGTTCGTGCCAAGAGCGGATTCCCTGGAATTGAGCCAAGCGGACGCAGGAAGGGATACCATCTGGGTCCTGTGGGATGTTCATGCGCCAAAGGACCAGGTCGTGTTCGGGCGGGAATTCAATGGAGCCGAGAACGCGTTTTTGGCTCCTACTTCGTCAACGGCTCGCAACGAGCGAAGAGAAGGGGAGGAAGAAATGCGGGAGGTTATCGATGATTTTGCCAATGAGCTCTTGCGGAAGTGATTCCATGGGAAGAAGGGGGCAAACGCTCGCGGCTGCCAGATCGGCGATCTCCACGACGCCCATGTCAAAGCCTGGGACACGCCGCCGGGAATTTGGCTGGGATGGCGTCTACACCTCGTCGTCGCGCCGTCCACCATGCACCACCTCCGAGAAAAGTCCTCGTCGTCAGCGACACAGATAAACAGCCCACCACCCACGCTTACAACGCCGATCGAGTTCGTGAAGGAGGAGGTTGCTAGAACACGCTCCAAACTAAAAAAAGACACGAAGGCGCTTGCTTTCTCGTCGTGTGCTATCGCCCTGTCTATCGCTTCTCCGTCTTGCGACCTTTCGGACGTTGCGCTCAATGAACCCGGGTCATCGAAAGAGTCAGGCTGGAGAACGGCATATGGAGCGGCGAAGATGGCCGTAGAAATCGCCAAGGAATCTTCTGATATGTTATTGCCGCTCAAGGCGGTCTTGGGAGCACTTGCCGTTCTCATCAAGAACTACGATGTGAAGTATATTTAAGTGTCCCGCCCTATTTACCGCTGACCGTTTCTCGCAGCAAACCACCACCAATGCGGAACAAATCAAAGATGTCGAAGAAAGGATACAGTCACTTGCTGATGTACTCGCATCCCCAGTGTGCGGCCAGGATAATGCAGAGAAGGCACGAAGAAAGGCTCTACGGAAGTTTGTGTTCTTCCGCAACGAGACGTCGACATATTGCTTAGTCGCATCAATTATTTCCAGGAAGTTGGTTAGGATCATTGCAAAGCTCAGACCGCTTTCTGAACAACACAAGCTTCTGAAGTTCCTGAAGAATGTCGACCACGCCAACACTCTGAACGGCTTCGTTCAAGACCTCGCTTATGCTGTCACGGATTACCAGGTATGCGTCGTGATCCCCACCGGGCGAAGAGCTCATGTTTGGTGCAGATGTCGATACAACAAAACATATACGAGAATACGAAGGAGATCAGTAGGGATACAAAAAACATTATTGTGAGGCGGTTTTTCACGGCTGGCCTGGGAGTGACTTGGGACTGAGATTATCGCCAGGAAGCCGCAGACCTGGAGCTCCTAGGAAAGTTGGGTGCTGTGCACAATGCGGGGCATCAAGCTGGTCACCACGACACGTGCCTGCAGGGAACTCGAGAGTCCATCTTGGATGGTATCATGCAATGGGCCAAAGATCCCCAGGACAGACACGTTTTTTGGCTCAACGGCTTGGCGGGAACGGGAAAGTCGACGATCGCGCAGACGTTCGCCGGAATGGTTGCGGACAATGGGACGCTCGGTGCAAGCTTCTTCTGCTCTCGGGATTACCTTGACCGCAAGGAACTCAAGAACATCTTTCCCACACTCGCCTATCAGCTCGCATGCCGCTACCCCGCGTTTCGGAGCCAAATCATCCGGACAATAAAGCGTGATCCTTCCGTAGCGAGAAATTCACTCACATCTCAGCTCAAGGACCTAATCGTGGATCCTCTTTCTGCTACGGAAATATCGTGTATCATCGTCGTGGACGCCCTGGATGAATGTGTCGACGATCAGCCAGCTTCCGCGATCCTCTCCGTCCTCGGTCGTTATGTCAAGCAGCTACCATCGGTCAAGTTCTTCATCACTGGGAGACCAGAACAACGCATTCGAACCGGATTTCGCCTCCCCCTCCTTGAGCCGTTCACTCAGATCTTCTTGTTACACGAGGTCGAACTTTCCAGCATCGACGAGGACATACGATTATACCTCCAGGAGAAGTTAACCGTGGTCGCGAAGCGGAGGAGTGACTTCGATCTCACCGACCCGTGGCCTCGCGACGAGGACCTGACGGCTCTGACCAAGAAGTCATCTGGGCTGTTCATTTTCGCGTCCACCCTGATCAGGTTCATCGAATCAGAGCATCACGAACCCAACGAGCGTCTCCAACGCACCGTCACCCTACCGGACAAGACCGCTCATGAGGGACGTGCGGGCATCGACCCGCTGTACACTCAGGTTTTGATGCACGGCTTTTCCGATGTCAAGGAGGCCACGGTGTTCGAGAATACGAAGAGGGTTCTGGGCGCAGTCACCCTGGCGTTCAACCCGTTATCCCGAGCGCAGGTTGCGGGGATATTAAACATCAAACCATCTCTCATCACTGCAACTCTACGACACCTTCACTCGGTCCTTCTCATCCCAAGCGAGGATTCCAAGGAAATCCGTGTTTTCCACAAATCATTCCCAGATTTTCTGCAAGACCCTGACCGTTGTTCCGACCCGAAGTTCTTCATCGCCCCTCCGGTCCACCATGCGGGCATGGCGCTTGGATGCTTGGAGTTGTTGAAGAAGCTGAAGCAGAATCCTTGTGACCTGCCTGACTTCGTAATGAACCGAGATGTAGCCAATGCATCAGAGCTCCTGGAGGACAAGGTGGGGAGTGCATCGCGGTATGCATGTACCTACTGGACCATGCACGTTCGGTCCTCTCCAACCGATAACGACTACGCCACTCGGTTGATCACCTCTGCAACCGAGTTCTTCGAGAACAACGCCCTCCCGTGGATCGAGGTTATGAGCCTCGAGAACCGACTGGAAGGTGTGATTCACAGCATTCACAACCTTTTTGACTGGCTTGGCACGGTATGTGAACTCAGTTACAATTAATACAGCGGCCGTTTTTAATCCGTTTACTCCCAAAACAGGTCGACGTCCTTGCTTCCAACTTATACAGCTTAGTGGAAGACTGCCTTCGATTCACAATGCATTTCTTTAACCTCATCCAGCAATCTGCCCCACACATCTATCGTTCCGCCTTACCCCTTTCGCCGAAGTCATCAATGTTTTACTCCATGTCACTCCCAAAAGAAACACGAATCGCCGAGTTTTATGGGCGCCCTGAAAGTTGGGGATCCGTTTTACGGACCATCAAAGGCACATCCGGAGGTTTCACGTGCATGACTACCATTGGTCGCGGGATCACTGCCAGGATTGCTGCTGCCTGCGACGATGGCACCGTCGGCATCTACGACTCCGTTACGGGCGTCCCGACGTTGTCCCTGAGTTCCCCACGTCCAATTCAGGCGATGACAGGCTCTCCGGACGGTTCCACCCTCTTTTGCACGCACCAAGAAAGCCCTTCGATCACGTTGTGGGACATCCAGACCGGTGGACTTGTCCATACCTTCACATTGGCGGCAGAGGCGACAGACACCGCCATTTCTCTGAGCGGTCGCTACCTGGCGTGCGGTTTATCCGACGGCACCGTCAATGTTTGGAAAGTTGGGAATAGAATGGGGGCTCCTGGATTTGGAGACGGTTCGGCGATCACCTGCCTTTGTTGGCTGGCACCTGAGGAGCGGCTCATGGTCGCGACCGAGGCGTCGGTGCACATTCGAGACGTCGTCACTGGAAACGTCCTAGTACACCGCTTCGACATACAGGACCCTGTCCACCACGCTGTCTATTCTCATAAATTCGATCTCTTAGCCGTCTCGGGACCCAAGAGCTCTATCGCCATCATCGACCCTCAGACAGGTACCTCTTCCGCTTCGTCCAGGTTTCAAGGACGGCTGTCCTGTTTCGCCTTCTCTCAAACCAACAAGGCACTTGTGTGCGGCATGAAGACCGGCGGACTGATGTTAGTCAACATTTCGCCGCGGGGTTCGACGTATTTCGATTTCCCAGCCATGATAACATCTGCCTCGACACTGTCGAACGGGACCGTGGTAGCGAACGTCGCGGGCTCCGGCATCCAATTTTTGAGCCTGGACAAGGGATACGTGCCATCTCAGGGACTTATCCCGCCCACGCTCACTGTGTACCCTCTCGACAAAGGCAAAATCATCGCTATTGTCCCGACCGACCGTGACGGCATCATATTGTTGGAAACGACCACCATGTCGCAGGTCCTCACGATTCCCGGTCAGAAGAATTTCTCAGGTTCTACCGACCGCACCGTCGTCCTTTGCGCATCGCTTGAAAACAAGATCGCAGTCCATTGTTCCACACGGGGGGGCAAAGAATACCTACAGTTGTGGAAGTTTGATTCTCGATATCCGCGATGGACCGTGCAAACAAATGCGCTATCATCTGCTGGTTGCATTTCACCAGCTCGTACCCGGCTCGTCACCTTCCACGATGGACATTCTCTAAGTTACATCTGCGTCTGGGATATGCACAACGGAAGACTTCTTGTGACACTAGACGTCGGTTTGTCCCCACACCCCCTTGACATCACCTTCGACTCGGAACACTTATTCCACGTCAACTACGATACCCACCGCATTCTCTACGGTGTCACTACCTCGCTGCAGTTAGGCACCCCTACACATTCGGTTGACCGTCTCGAGAAACTATCATTGGATAGACGGACACGGGAGAAGCAGTATTGTGTGGACGGTGGTCGTGAATGGGTGGTTAGCGGTTCACAGAGGATCTGTTGGATCCCGCCGGGGTATATTGGGTCGGATCAAGCCAGCTACTGTTGGGCTGGGTCCTCGCTCGTCATGGCTGGGCAGGATGGAACGCTGAGGAAACTAGTCTTTTTGGAATTGTCATTGTGAAGGATCGCATATGTTGCTGTTTATTGTAGTACTTGTTTGCCCCCACCCCACCACAATGCCAATGGTCCAGTGACCTTCACATCTCGTCACGAACTCCCGATCCCGAACTCACTGAGCAGTAACGCTTCCTCGTTTGCTAACTTTGGGGAACATCCCCCAGGAATTGGTCAATGGAATTTTGACCACGTCCCGCTTGAGCGTTGCGGCCCCGCTCGTTGGTGACAAGGCAGTATCGACGCGCGCGCGGGGGCTAACAGCAACATTTACAGAGTTCAAGCACAAAGATCCCGTCGGTCGCAAGTACACGAGGACATCACAAGACACCGTGAGATCAATATCATTGGTATTGAACTGGTCCTCCCAGGTCTCCAAACGGCACAGGTTCCGGAAACTTCTCAGGCAGTGGGAGTTCGGTGCCATCCGCTGTCAGGCCATTCATCGACCTGAAGATCTTAGAGACACGGCCGAAGGGCGCGTGAAGCCGGCGGTGTCTTGGAATCGAACATGATGGATGTAGGAAGGAATGTCATCCGAATCCTGTAGGATACTGTCTCCCAGGAGTCGCCTCATCCGCGGACCAGAACTGGATGAATTCGAAGTAGTGTTGCTGACGTGTCTCCGGCGCCTCGCAACGAGGAGAGAAGCGAGCATGTCCCAGTCCGGGAGATGGTCAATAATTGTATCGATGAGTTCCGGGAAAGTGAATCCATGGCGGGTCTATGAGATGAATGTAGTTGAGCCCAAAGTGGTACGGTACACTCCCACTGCAGGGCAATCCCCGACCCCTAAATATTCACTTGTCAAACTTTATGCCGCGAAACTTTGAGCACAATTTTCCAACCCGCTTGGCGGGCGGTAGAATGGACAATCCTTGCTAACTCCACCGGTTGCTAGAACCTGTTATTACATTGAGTTCACCCCCCGCTTTCCTAAACTCAGGTAAACACTCTTCCCACTCCAAATTACCCTCCGGCCACGGTTTTAAAACCAATGACAAACTTCTCTTGGTCTTCACATGCATAGCCAACCGTGCCAGCCACCTATCCACGTCGATCCACAGGTGGGAAGCGGGGATGTCTCCTACGGGAGTAGCTTTCGAGTATTTGAAAGTAATGGAAGATAGGGCTGGGGCCGAATGAATACAAGATAGGAGGTCTGCGAGGCGAGCGGAAAGGGAGCCCGAGTGAATTGCAACCTCCATGCTTGTAAGGACTGGAAGCGGCGGTAGGGGGACGACGGGGGAGAATGTGCCCACAGATGCCATAAGAGGGTATAAATCTAGTGGACTCGTTAGCATCACTTCTAAGCTGCGACATTTAAGAACAGCCGCGCACCCTGGAGCACCAGTTCCTCCATAGTCTCCGAAGAACATGCAATGATTTTCTCTATCATTGCATCGCCAGCAGACAGATCGACCCTGCGTGATGTGACCCCACACAGCGCAATGTACTCGATTTCCCTCCTCCAAAGCCAAGACAACTCCAATGATTGCAGAGGTCCCCTCTTCCAGGTTTTGTCTGGAAGAATTGAGGCTGGGGGGTCGGATTGCGTTAAGGAGTCGATCATCAATTCCCTTAGGTTGGGGAACGACAGGACCAACGGCATCAACGCTGGCACCGTGGAATAGGGGGAAATAAGAAAGAGGGAGGTGAGTTCCCTCCCGAACTCGCCAGAGGATACGATGTTCCGCACTTCACTAGACGGGATCCTAGTTTCGGAAATCGTCAGGGCCTTCACGCGACTAAAACACTTGAGCACTCGACCGAGGGCTGTGGGGTCACGCCAATAACGAATGCTTTGGAATTCGACGTCCTGGGCATACGAGGGGATCCCATCCGGATCCTGTGGGATATTCGTGTACCAACGAACTACGTCGATTTCACGCGCGAACACAAGGTGGCTGAAGTAGCGTTGTTGACCCCGTCTTCGCCAACGTCTGGCAACGAGCGAACAGTGGTGTGCGTACGGAGATGGTACATGGTCGATGATGACATCGAGGAGTTCCTGAGCAAGCGATTCCATGAGATGGTTGTGGTAGAGCGTGATGCTGTTGCTCGCATTTGTCATCTGACGGCGAGGACAATCGATAATCGATAACGCGATAACGCCTGGTAAGTGCGGGATTGACGCCCACCCATGCCGTTCTCAAATATATAATGACTTTCAATTTTGTGCCAAGCAAGGTAAAATGCACAGATTCACGAATGCCCACTTCCCCCTCTTTCAGAGAGCTCTTCAGGGAGCGTTGACAGGGTGCCATGTAATGGATCCATCGTCACCTCTATCAAGGGAGTCCAAATCGGCCATATCCTTCTCGTCCAGCCCAAAGTCATAAACAGCCGCATTGGAGACGATTCGCTTTGGGTCGGAGCTTTTTGGGAGGGACACCCACCTGCGAAGTCACTACAGTCAAGAAACAGTGTAACACAGCCGAGAACAAGAGGAAGACTGTACCCCTTCTGCAGACTCCAGCGGATGAGGACCTGCGCATTGTCTTTTCCATGTTTGTCTGCTATGACCGTGATGATGGGGTGGTCGAACATCCCCCGCCGAGCCTGGATGAGCGGACTGTATGCCTGTACGATGATGTCGTTCTTTTGACAATAATCCACGATCTCCCTTTGCTGGCAGAACGGATGCAGCTGACCCGGGCGAAAAAGTTCGGAATTAGTCGAGAGGCGGTAACCTGGAAATATAATCGACGACCCTACCTGTATCTGGTTCACAGCTGGGGCCTCGAACCCCGCCTCAGCGATTTCTTTGAGGTGGTGAATGCCACTACATAGACTCTTCGTTCGACGCTCTTGTGCGGTACCGGGGGTGTGAAAACTCACTAATTTGAGACACCAATGTTACGGATCTTCCCCTCATCGCGGGCTTCCAATAGCGCCTTGTACGTCTCGAGGCGCTTGGTCTTCCCAGGGTAGGGATCGTGAATCAAAAACAGGTCGAGATAATCTACGCGCGCATAAAGGTTTCAGCCCAGATCCGTCGTGCTGAGAAATGGAAAGACAAGGGGGTGAGAAATAGCAAATGTCTCTCACCGAATCCGAATTTCTCGAGGCTCTTATCAACGGATCGCAGTGCCGATTGGTGTCCTTGATTCCTTCCCGTAACCTTGCTCGCTAACGAAGAGAAGAAGAACCGAAGGGCAAGGGGTTATGGTAAGTCTCTTTCAAAGCCTCGGCAGATACCGTCCTGCGGAATACTCCTTACTGACGAAGATATCTTCCCGTTTGATGACGGCTTGCGCTATGCCCTGACCCACAGCCTCCTCGTTACGGTATGCCTGGGCCGAGTCGATATGACTGTAGCCGGCCTCCAGCGCTCGTAATACAGAAGTCCCCGCGTCGTAGTTCTGATACACCCCCAGCCCGAGTAATGGGATCTGATGCCCACCAGGTAACCGAGCCGAAGACTTTAGGGTGAAGGCCATTGTGGTGGTTAGAATTCAACGATATCCGGGGCGCGGCCCACTAGCTGAGATTTCAACGCTCAACGGTGAGAGGTGTGGGTCTGGGCGCTGGATGCGTAATGCCTACTGAGGCTAACCCGGTTGGAGCCCGTCGTGTGATGACGGGAATACTCATCGATCGCGATCGCACTAACCTCGGACCCCCGGGGCCGTTCCGAAGGTCGATCATCGGACATGCGTGTGCGAAAATTGTGTCAGCTCAGGATGACCACCAACTCGAAATCCAAGTAACAGTAGATGGACCATCTCGAGACCCCAAGGTCTGGTTTACAAGACTCGAACAGTCTCGGTCTCTTGATCCGGGAACCGAAGTCTGTCTGGTTCCCATAATGGACACGATTCAATTCATAGGTATGCCGGAGCATGCAAGAAATGACAATGGGCGTGAAAGGGATGAAACGAGCACCCGCTTGTCACGCAAGAACCTGAGCAATCGTCCATGAAGCGTCGGCGCTACGAGGAGCGGGCGTCGACTCCACGTTCCGATAGTCGGGCTTCATCACGACCATACAGAAGCATCTCGCTCAGCAAATTTCCCCAAAAATCAGAGCACATGCTCCCCCTATAGAGGTAACCAAACGTCACAAATTGACAGCTCCGGCGGAGTACGGCAGGATCGTAATCGTAACCATAAATTGTTTCCATCTGCCATAATGGAACAGCCACGTTCGATTGTGAATGCAAGCGACGCAAAGGGACAGACCGTGAGATCTGATGGATTCAATCCTCATCCATAGCCTCCCCCTTAGCCTTTGCCTTTTCGCGACGTTCAGTCATTTTTGTCTTCGCACCCCCTTTTGCAGCGTCAAGTTTGTTCGTCTTAGCGAGCAATTTGAGTAGGGCATGCATAAGGCCCATATGATTATGGCGTCGCAGAGCGTTTTCAAACTGGGAAGATGTCAGCCGATGACAACGGATGTATAACACGACCACTAACGGCCCAACGCTCCCGCTTCGCGTTTTCGTCGGAGACCCTTTGCATCAAATCCACGACCAATGGCTGATCCCCCGTGGTCTGCGCAACGACTAGCTGCTCCTGTAGAACCAGCAGTGGGTCGTCATGGAGAGCAAGTAACGAGAACTCGAGAGACCCAGGTGGGTAGGTGGCTATCCGGTTCTCAATGACCTCTCTGAGGAAAACGCCGTCGAATGTCAAAACAATTAGGTTGGGAACAATTGATACGAACCTCGCTTCCCCTGCCCAACCTTCGCCCTTTTCCTCATAAGCACCGTGCCTGATCGGTGAAGCCTTCAAACCGTCAAGTTCGTACACACATCCCATAAACGGAAGGTAAACGATAAAGTGGTATGCATCTTCTGAGGTTTTTGGAAGGCCCAGGCCATCGAGAGAGATTGCTGATGGTGGCGTCAGGGAGTTATGACACTCTCTGAGCCAGTCTGCGCTGGTGATGACCATGCCTCGAGTTTGCGGATCCATTCCCTGAGTAAAATTGAATAATTCTCCAAGCGGCTGACTGGACTTGAGGGATGGAATATTTCCCAAGGCATTCAACACAGCCAAAGTAGCGCAGGCATTGTTCACGACTTGATGCGCGAAGAAACCCGGGAAATCGGAATCGTAGCTTCCGCCGGAGGTTGGGTCTGGTGATTCTGATGTCCACTTGAAAAGAAAGATCAAGGCATGTAGTGGCTGGTGAGCCGCCAGAGTGGATGAGTCCAGAGAGTACAGATCATCAAAGACCATGGGTACTCCCAGAGACTTGAGGAGTTCCCTGTGTTTTGGCCGACGCTTAGCATCATCTGGAGGACTAAGACGAGTGACCTAACGTGAAGACTCCAGGATCTAAAATGCCTCAAGATCAATAATACGTCTAGGTACCAGGAGAGAGATATCAGATACCAGACTCTGTCAAATTCCAGCCGCTGTTTTCTTCTCCGGTGCTCATGGTGGGTGCGATGAGAAAGTTTGAGCATGGATGACATATAGAACGCGTGACATTCCTTTTTTGGTTCTTCTGTGTAACATTCCAATGGAACCGGCTTACCACCACAAGGTAAGCAAATCCGGGGCCGTAAAGTGAGTAGGAGATGAATCTCCAAGTGCCAACGCTTACTTTGTACATCCAGGTAAAATGTCTCAGGTTTCCGTTGACGAACCCAAGACATCGAATCGTATTCGCTTCGAGCTTGAGCTGGAATTTGTCCAAGCTCTTGCGAACCCATACTATCTGCATTCCCTGGCGCAGCAGGGCATTCTGAACCAGCCTGCATTTGTGAACTATCTGCAATACCTCCTCTACTGGAAGGAGAAGGAATACGCACGATTCGTACAGTGCGTCTCTCCGATCCTTACCCGGTCGATCTGAGTCAATGGTTGTCGTTTCTCGTCAGGTACCCCCACGCTCTCCATCATCTGGAACTGCTCCAGCACGCCCAGTTCCGTTCTGAAATTGCAAAAGACGAATGGCGAGAATTCTTGAACCAGAAGCAGTTTGACCACTGGCGAACGTGGTTCGTGTCCCGCTGCTCACGCCTCTTTCAATTGACAAAATCCACTGACCGCATTCACCGCGCATACCTAGGCGAGATCTTCCGAAGTCAGAACCTCCAAAGACCGAGAACTTAGATGTAAACCAGTAGAGTAGCCTCAACTAAACTTCGTGCACGGCGGCATGAAGCGCCGGGCCGACCGCCCGCCTACTAGAGTGCACGTGTTCACGTTCCCTGGTCATGGCCAGCCCCGCCGCCGATGGCATCCTCAAATCCCCTACAATATACCCTCCTGAGCTCTGAGCCTGAGAGGGCGCGTCCATCCGCCGACGAACACCGTGAATCCTACGATCCTATCCTCGACAATGAGCCATTACATCACACCCAAGCCGTCCACTACGCCACGGAGGAGGAAAAGAAACGGCTCTGGTGGAGGAACGCTGTAATAAACGCACTCTTTATCACCTCATGGCGAGTACCAGATCATTCCCGGTCCACATAAACCATTAATGTCCGGGTAGGTATCTCTTTGCCACCATACTGTCTGTGTACAACAAATGGATGTTCTCTCCGGATCTCTTTGGGTTCCCCGCACCCCTCTTCGTCACCACCTTGCATATGTTCGTCCAGTTCTCACTGGCAGCATTAATCCGGGCGCTATGGCCGCGTCATTTCAAGCCAAAGGCCCGACCAACACCAAAAGATTATGTGTAAGTCGCGGTCTTTCTGTCAGTTAACCTAAGAACGGCGGAGATCACAACCTTCGGGGGTTCATTTTCCATACTGTGCATATTCTTGGATTCGGGCTTCCCTCCTCCTATCAGCACCTCCAGATACAAAAGCTGATATCTCCTTAATTCCGCAGGAAGAAAGCCGCTCCTACGGCTATCACTACAAGCCTTGATATCGGCTTTTCGAATCTATCCATGAAGACAATCACCCTATCATTCTACAGTAAGAACTTTTTGGAATTCAGATCCGAGGAACACCTTCTGACCGATGTGTCTAGCTATGTGCAAATCGTCATCATTAATTTTCGTCCTCATCTTTGCATTCATCTTCCACCTGGAGACCTTTTCGTTCCGCCTCATCGGAGTGATATTCCTAATATTCTCTGGGGTACTTCTGATGGTCGCCACCGAAACCCACTTCGTGCTTGATGGATTCATCTTGGTCATCAGCGCAAGCGCTCTTAGCGGTCTGCGGTGGAGTTTGACGCATCTGCTGCTCAAGAACAAGCGACTCGGCATGGACAATCCGGCTGCAACACTATTCTGGCTCTCCCCTATGATGGGACTCACGTTGGGGATAATCAGCATCATAATCGAGTCTTGGTCCACTATCTTCAAGGACTTCTACGGCTCATTCCGGGATGCAATTAAGACCAGCTTCTACCTGGTCTCCCCGGGGGTTGTGGCGTTCTGCATGGTGCTCAGCGAGTTCTAGTGAGTTCTTTACCATGTTAACAACTTACCCTTGTAACCTCCCTGCAACGAATCAGCATCATTAAACGGGCAGGAGTCGTTCCTATGTCCATCGCTGGTATTGCGAAGGAAGTTACCACTATCATGGTCTCTGCAGTGGTCTTTGGCGACGAATTGACCCCATTGAACATTACCGGGGTGGGCATAACCATCGTCGGTGAGCCCTTTTCGACGCGTGTAATGCTCTTCTTGAAGAGAAGGTTGATTCGCGCGGTCTCTCTTAGGTATCTCCCTGTATACATACCACAAATACCGCAAGTCGATCGATTCTCGACTACCGCTCGATCTTGACGGTAATCCCATATCTTACGAGGATCCGGAGGGTGGTGTCGCCCTTGGTCTTGGTCATATTCACGAGAACGCTCGATTCAATGCCGAAGAAGCGCGACCACTAGCCGCCTCCCCTCCGCTATCGTCCGATGGACAGCGTGCACATAATGCGGTTCGAGCCTTCTTCTTCAATGCCCCGGCATTACATAAAGCTAAACTTCTGTTGAATACAGGCCCCCCGCGATCAGGCAGGTGACAGCCAGGTTCTGTTTGCCCTGGATGATGAGGAAGACGGTAGTGACTCGGGAAAACCCAGGGAAAGACAGACGGATTAATTGAATTAGGGTCCCGGGTGGCCTGCGCAGCCCATGCAGAAACTTTCTTTAAATCGTTGATGGAATATGTGCTAGCAACTGGTGCCCCTAGATAATTTACGAAGCGCGAATGAGCGTTGTCGTCCTTGTGAAGTTTGATGATGCACGCGGTACGTCGTGGAGCAGGCTGATGGAGTTTGATGGAAATGTCAAAGCCTTCTGTTCTGTTCGATAACCGGGGCACGAATCTCATCCTAAATTCGTTTCCAGATCCCATGCTTTCGTAGGTCTTGTGCCAAGTAACTGACCGGCATTCGGTTTCTCTCGCCTGCGCACTCAATCGTCGGCAAATGAGATGGAAGCGCCGGGATGTAACCATCGTGAGCTCCCACCTGCCTGCACCCCAGACCCATGAGGGTCGTATTTCACGGTCAAGGCCGTCAGCAGATTCCTCTTTCAACCTATCTTCCCCGATCCAACCTACCTCGTCTCCCGGCTAGCAGGCGCGGACAATACCGGCTCCGCGCCTTCAATTGCCGAGGGGATCAAATGTCCACAGAGAAGGGAATGATTGTCGGATCGAAAAAGAGATGGGGCCAGAATGTTCCTCTTCTACCGGATGGACACCGGCCTATGCGTTATTTGGAAGGCGCGCCTAGGCAATGGATCGTCTCTTCATCTCAACATCTTCGTCAGTCATTCTGCATCACCACACTACGGGTATTTGGTACCCTGCGTGGGTAAATTTACGACAAATAACGTATGCATGACCCGCTCATGACATTGTCGCTCAAAGGCATGTCCACGGGCCGCCCATCTGATATCTGTCAACTAAAAGCACCTTGGGTTTCTTTCTGTCCCACGCAGGAATTTTTTAATTTTTACCCTGGTTCGAGAAACACGGGGAGAGGGGGGAAACCCCAAGAAGGGTTCCTGAACGGCACGTGGGTTCACTATGCGATCTCGCGACAGAGAACAGGGGTACGTTCCGACGCTACGGGTTGGCCATTCCGAGATCAATACAGGCGCTTCATGGCTAGGTTCCCTTCGCTCGAAGAACCTGATGAAAGTCTCTGGCCTATAAGCTTTGATCGTATATATATGCCACCCTCAAAGCGCTATGTCCGGTTTGACTCTCGCACCCCGGACTTAACCCATGTCGGACCTGCACTTCGTTTTGGAACATCCCCAGGACAATAACCGACGCGAACATAAGAAGCGTCCCCGACTGGTGACTTCTTGCGACAATTGGTGCGCCGGACCTTGCCAAATTCGATTAACGTTCCGTGCCGATCCCTCATTCTTTCATTTCCTTCTAGTCGGGCGAAGAAACTCAAGTGCGTCAAGGGCGGAGAGAATGCACCCTGCGAATCCTGCACCAGCTCCGGAGTGACCTGCGAATTCCGCGACAGGGATCAGTATTTTGCTGAACGCTCCGCCAAGTCTGTTAACACCGCTGGCAATTCGTCAGGGAGTCAGCGACTTCAGCTTTCACCTCGAGCCCGAAACTCCATCCCAGACTACGTGTCCGGCCACACCAGTCATCGAGGGCCAGATCTCTCGAAGCGGCCTGGATCATCACGATCACAAAAATCAACCAAGGCTCAGCCGTGAGTGTAATTTTGTTTGCGTCGTGGATTGAGCCTCACCTACATGTATACCAGGAGTCCCCCACACCTTCCAGCTCAGGGCTCATCACCTGTATACGGCTCGAGGTCTCCTGTTCCAGACGACGCCTCCCCGCCTTTGTTTGACCCCAACCGATGGCAGAGACCGAACCCAATGCTGATGATCAGCTTCGTGGACGTCTTCTTCCGCACTGGAGGAGAACAGTTTGGGTTCTTAGTCTACGACGAGCTGGTAAGGCAGGTGTACACCGACGACCTAGACTATGTGTTAGCGAACTGCATCGCGGCCTGGGCGACGAGGTGGGTCACCCTCATATCATGCAATTATTGCTCTGAGTGGTCTCATGCGGGACTCAGGTACGAGAAGATACCGGGGCTCGGCAAGCTCGATAAGATGTCTGTTTCGGCGCAGTATGTGGCCCGTGCCAAGGTCGGCCATTCACCCGGGAACAGTGTTTGTCACGACGCGAACTGATCGATGTATCGCAGCTCCTGTTTTCTTCCCTTCCCCCTGGACCCAATCTGTCTATTTTGCATTCTCTAATCGTCATAGCCTGGCTGCAGTCTAATCATCTGGATGGTAAGTCTATACCCGCCTATCTCCCCCGCCATTTACTGTGCTGAGGCTTCGATCATAGAATTCTGCGCATTCGTACAGGTACGTTTTGAAAGCGCGTGGAACCATGTGGGGAGGGACTTGTATTGATCACCCTGAGCCCACAGGCGGCAAACAAGATGTCTTCGGACATGAACATCACCGCTGCCATCGGCATGTCGTCTGGGGACCCTACACACAGAGAGGTGCTACAGCAGACGTGGTCGAGTGTCAGCCATTTAGTGAACATCTCGGGTGAGGAAGCCAGTTTTCCCGCCCTCCCGACATTTTCTCAGACTCTCTTACAGTAAAGGCCCAGTCGGACCTCGGCAGCAGAGTAGCCGCTGCCCATCCTTGATGTCGGCCAAGCGAATGGCGCTGGTTGCGATATTTGTCTAAAAACATCAGGCGAGGTCGGATTGCAGCATACTGTCCGATCCGGGTTCTCAACTGTTTACAAAGCCATTGAGTTATACTGGGCGTGTTTTCTCTTCTTTCTCTCTACCGTAATGGTGTTGCGGGTTCATATTGGACCGTGATGATAGTGTACAATATAAATGCATACCCTCACGTTATGTAGTTTATAATAGTTGGTACGTACGGAGGACCCTTGGGGCTGATCCAGGGTTCCCCTTACCTGTCAAAATTTCTGGACGTGCACTAGATACCCATGATCGCCTTCAATATATGCGCTGGTCGGTGTCCTCGACCTGGATCGACAGGGCGGGTCCGTTCCGTCCGCGTGATGGATCTGCCCGGGTTCCCAACCCTGGCCAAAGCTGTGTTGATCCGTCTCCGCCCTCCCTTGTTCTTTTCTCCACCTCCCCGCCCTGGTGCGAGAAAGCGACGCACGGACGTGTCTTTCGCCCAGGAGAGTGTATGAATGTAAGTAGGCGCGGCCAGGAGGATTTGGGCGTGGACGTTTCGGATGGGATCAGAGTTGGGTCGATTGCCATAGCCACTTACGAGTATGTGGCTTCGATGACAAGACAGCTCCTGTTTATGTGACTCACTCATTTGTGTCTTACCGACGACAGTTATCTTCTCACTCTGCCTGCGGAATGGCAATTTTGGAGGTCCCAACGTCAGCGGAACCAAATAAGGTTGGCTCCTGATCCCTCCCTACGGAAGCGTTTCGCCCTGATGTCTGTCTGCCGATCTCTCTCGTGGGCACAGCATCGGCTTCTGCCTGTTCATCCTCCTCAGGTGAATCCCAAGTTACCTCCGCCGCTCAGGCCGCAGATTCACTGGGTGGTGTTCTGTTACTAGATATACCAGCATCGCCGCAATAACTATTAGCGGTTACACTTACTTCTATGGTGGTTTCTCAGCCGCTGAATGTAAGAGATGGTACTTTTCCATTCCCACCATGAAGGGTCCGTAACGATGCCAAAGTTTTCCCCTCCAATGTTCTAATGGTTTCTCAATACACAGCCTTTCAGCTCCTCATTTCTCAGGCGATTATGGCATGGAGGTATGTTGAGGACCCCACCGTCCGGCTCACCGCGGAGGTTAAGCGCTTTGTTCATGGCGAAAGGTGTCACAATATCTCTCGTCGCAACCGAGGAATCAGTTGGTTCCTGGGAGTGTTATTCGTGGGGACAACTATCGTACGTGCAGTTTAACCCAGTCAAACTTCGAACATGGGGTCGATCGTGATCAACTTAGGGGCAATGGATCACCAATCTCTACGGTCGCATTCCCTCTCAGATCAACGTACGTTGTTGGAATACCTTCACCGCTCGTTCACACCACGCGACCCCGACACTTTACCGTTACTTTCTAGGGAAAGTCAGTTGACGGCATCCTTCACGACCGATCTCGCCTCATGCTTGCTTTTCATCAGTTGTCGCGCCCTAGATGATCACCATGTGGCATGGAGTTACTACGTCTTCGCCGTAGTATTCGATACCATCACCACTGGCATCGCCATGTTCTACACGATCAAACTTGACGCCAAGTCTAACTTGTGAGCCGCTCAATCGCCCCTCGATTACCAGATTCTCATTCACCGACCGCGTGTACACAGAACGCTTCGGTTAAAAAGATTGTGAGACCGGTTTTGTGACGTTGATGGCTGCGGGTTGAGGTTCTGATGGCCAGATTGATTACACACGGACTGGTATACTTCGTCTCTTTGACCGGTAAGACTGATCATATGTAGACTTCGACTGGTCTTCTCTGAGAACTCCCGCCAGCTGTCAACGCGCTGAATCTGTCACTATTTGTGTATTATGACGATGTCGCTCAGGTCGGTAGTTCCCATCTCCGTCTCTGTCCTTTCACTGATACCTTTGCTGTGCAGTCTGCAGCGTAAGGGTTCACACGCCTCGATGACTTATCCCTAAACTGATTGAACAATAGGGTCCCACTGAGCCATGCCTTCGTTTGGATACTTAGCCAACGGATTCTGATCGAACTTCATGGTGAATGATCCAGAGCCTTTCCTTGTATCGCATCTTTCGCAGCTGACCGGTTACGCGTCGATTTTCTAGACCTATCTCTGGAGAGGGGCCCTCCTGGAGGGTCCGAGGCACCGGAAACCGTTGTGATCTATATCACGGGGTCTAGTACAGGCAACCAAAACGGAAACGGCCGCGCCATTGAACCGCAACGTGGCCACTCGAAATCGACTATTGACCAAGACATCCAGGTTCGCATACAACGAAGATCTCGCCAAAGCCGTCATACCACTCGAGACGATTCACATGAAACCCCTTTCCCCGCGTCATCAATTGTCTGAACC
>Ga0307515_10004835_pt1 | contig 27558 bp, 19 predicted proteins | sample 17_EM_MG_FD_194513 | JGI IMG/M metagenome (GOLD analysis project Ga0307515, IMG submission 194513) | Populus trichocarpa ectomycorrhiza microbial communities from riparian zone in the Pacific Northwest, United States - 17_EM | ecosystem: Host-associated > Plants > Roots > Unclassified | place... | reverse complement strand
TCCTAAAAGGGGCACAACGATCTTGGTTTTAAGAGCAACCACAATATTGAGATATTTGTCAATGCTCCATTGATTTGGGAGATTGACAAAAATGGTAAACTTGGGTTCCCAGCATAAATCCAAGGGCACCAATTTAAATATTCATTGCAGCAGAACGGCAAAGGGTGGTGGTGGTGGTTTTGGCATATTTTAAAGTGGTTCTGTTGGGATAGAGGTGAGATCATGGGCTGCATTTGCTCAAAAGGAGCTGCAGAAGAAGATGTAAATAGCAATACGAATGATCAGAAGCAGACAGAGGTGGATAAGTCTTCTGTGCAAATGGTTGCTCCTGCAATATCCAAGAAAGAAGAGATGTTGGTAGATTTTCTTGGCCAAAAAGATGGATCGGTGCGTCTTGTGTCGAAGGCAAATGTTGGGAATGTTCCTGTTTCATTGGAAGAAGGAGAAAAGGAAAGGAAACTTGTTGATGTGAAGAGTAAAGGACATAATAGATCGATAACAATGGATTCAGAGCCCAATGACGACCAACCACGTGTGAGTATGATGATTAGCATACGTCATGGATCTGAAAGGGAAGCATGGCCAGAATGGTTAACAGCAGTTGCTGGAGAAGCCGTCAAAGGGTGGCTGCCTCGACGAGCAGACTCATTTGAGAAGCTAGACAAGGTTCATGCTTGTGAAACTTATTTTCACTTGCCTGTTGAATTAGATAGTTTTACATGTTTTGAAGTTGTGACATGAAAAAACTGTAATCTTGAGCATTTCTTGTTGTTAAGATTTAGCATTTGGATAATATTAATATGCTGCTAATATGTATGAAATAGTCACATGAAAAAAAACTAAAACAAAATAAATTTCATTATAACCAGTTAAAAATGCATGCAGTGAGAAAGATTAAATAAAATGTTAGGATGCTAGAGAAGCACAATCAGTCATTTGTATTAGATTTATAGCAGTCCTGAAGAATCAGACACATTTATGGAGCAGAAATTCTTATTGAAGGAAATATTTACTGAACTAGTCTATCAGTTGCATATGTGCGTGCAAAGTTGATTTCTAGCTACAAACACAAGGGAAATTAGCAAACATGGTCTGGATTGTATCATTTTAAGGCCTTCTTATGTTTTTCTTTTCTAAATGAAATCATGTGCAGATTGGACAAGGAACTTACAGTACTGTATACAAGGCTCGTGACCTTGAAACTGGAAAAATTGTTGCAATGAAGAAGGTGCGGTTTGTCAACATGGATCCGGAAAGTGTCCGCTTCATGGCTAGGGAAATTGTTAATTTGCGTAAACTTGACCATCCAAATGTTATGAAACTTGAAGGAATAGTCACTTCGAGGATGTCAGGGAGCTTGTACCTTGTGTTTGAGTACATGGAGCATGACCTTGCTGGGCTTGCAGCAAATCCTAGCATCAAGTTTACGGAATCTCAGGTACCTATGTTCTTATCTGTTCAATTTTAGGGTTATTCATACTTGGAAATTAGCTTCTTCTGCTACCATGAAAGTGATATAACGTCGTCAACTTGCCATTCATGTCTTGTCTTACAAGGAAATTACCTGTTCTTGCAGATCAAATGCTACGTGCAACAACTTCTACATGGACTTGAGCACTGCCATAAACAAGGTGTCTTGCATCGAGACATCAAGGGCTCAAATCTTCTGATAAACAATGATGGAGTTCTCAAGATTGCAGACTTTGGTCTGGCAACTTTTTATCATCCTGATCAGAGTCAGCCTTTAACAAGTCGCGTAGTAACTCTCTGGTATAGGGCACCGGAGCTTTTGCTAGGTGCTACAGAGTATGGACCTGCTATAGATATGTGGAGTGCTGGCTGCATTCTTGCTGAATTATTCGCTGGCAAGCCTATCATGCCTGGAAGAACAGAGGTAAGCTCATTTTGCATGTACGGCATCTTGCTTGCATCTTAGCCAGCACTGGGCAACAAGCATTACTAATCTTCCATGCTTCGGAATCTTCAAATTCCTTCTAAGCTCTACAGTATTTTTCATATCTCCACGCAAGTTCAAGATGCCCAGTTAAGCACCTACATGAAATAATCAGAAGAAAAGTGTTAACGTATCATGGATGTTCATTCACAATGCATGACTTTGTAGTATCTACTCCACGTACAGTATTGTATTCGGTCCTAAGAACTATCGTCTTAATGATTACAGGTAGAGCAAATGCATAAGATTTTTAAGCTTTGTGGTTCACCCTCTGAGATCTACTGGCAGAAGACAAAGTTTCCACATGCAACTAGTTTCAAACCTCAGCAATCTTACATACGATGTATTACTGAGACATTCAAACATTTCCCTCCGTCAGCTTTGACTCTTGTTGATAAGCTCCTGTCAATGGAACCACAAGATCGAGGTTCAGCCACTTCAGCTCTTCGAAGTGAGGTAATTATTTCTAATATTTTATTTAATTTTAGACCAAATTCCTGTCAAAAACTTCTTGATATAATCTGCTTAAGGAGTCGTGCACATCAAACCTAAAGCACCAGTGTCATCATATAGCTTCCAGCAGACACTAGTTGACTTGTAAACCATTTTCTGGTGAAAAGCAGCTTACTCTTGGCCACCCAAGTCGAGTTTTCCTGTCTAAATTCTCTGAAACTTTTTTATCCGAATAAAGTATAAACTGAATCATTTGTTATATCTAGTACTAGTTGCTTCCTGAATTTGTCCTTGTTAAATGAAAGTGTAAATGATATAATTAATAGATTACCTTTGACGAGCGTTTAGACCATTGAGTTAGATGGGCTTAATTATTATTGAAATTTTCTCTCAGTTCTTCAGAATAGAGCCCCTCCCTGCTGATCCATCAAGTCTACCAAAATATTCTCCATGCAAGGAACTGGATGCCAAGTTGCGAGATGAGGAAGCCAGAAGGTATGTGACATGTTGAGGGGAAATGTAATCTTTGATAACTTTCATTAGCAATTTCACAAGTAAATTAAATATCCTGTTGACTCTGATATTTTCAGGCAAAGAGCAGAGGCTGTAAAAGGACGAGGACCTGAATCTGTCAGAAGGGGTTCAATAGATACTAAGAAAGCTCCCACTCCGGAATTCACTGCTCAGGCACAGCCAAAAACTGCAAGTTCCAGCTATAAATATTATATCCAGGAGGATGCGGGGACTGGCTTCCGAATTGAGCCTCCTAGAGTATCCAAGCAGAATGGTTTCGAGCACTCTACTTCAATGATTCACCCTTCCGCAGTAGCAGGATTGTCGTTAAATAAAAGTGCAGGTTCTTCAAGAAATAATCCAGAATTGAGGGCACAGAAATCTCACGAGTCTCAATCAGGGGAGATGTCTAGCTCCTCTCTTAAGAAGAATGAAAAGGCTCCTCCGAGCAGAGATTCTTCAATGGTAAAGAATCATCATCCTTCATCTATTTTTCAAAAAAAATTCTATCAAACAGTTGAATGTTAAAATCAAAACTATAAATTCATCCAAGTGCTAAGATGTTTTCACAGTTTTATCTCAATCTTAGCTCCTTCTATTTCTTCATACATAGTTTTTTATCCTTCTTTTCATTACGTTGATTTTTGGTGTTATTGTGTTGTTCTTGATCGTTTAACAAAAATGGAAACTCTGGTTTCAGGGGGGGTATGTTCCCAGGAAAACCAGAATCCATTATTCTGGACCGTTGATGCCTCCTGGGGGGAACATGGAAGAAATACTCAAAGAGCACGATAGACAAATCCAGCAGGCCGTTCGTAAAGCACGTCTTGAAAAGTCGGGGACCAGAGATAACCTTGATGGTTATGGGCAACTACACAACAACAGACGATACAAAGGGTAATTCTCAAAACAATTACTCCGTCGCATCCTCGTGGTGCCTTTCTCCTCACCCTGCAGAACCACCCTCAAGTGGGAAGCTTCTTTGTCCTGCCATCAAGCAAAAGCAGATATAAAATGCACTGTGAGCTTCACTGAGATAGAAATTGTATTTGAATGGGGATTGTGAGACTCCATTTTGACAAGGAAGGAGGGAGGTTCTTGTATTTCTTTGAAAATACATGAAATGGTGAGGACTTCGTTCTGTATAGTAGATAGGAGGGGTGATTAATTAGTAGCTACGGTATTCAGAAGTTGTAAAGCATCTTGCAAGTAACTACTGAAAAGATTGGAACAGATGTACTTTCATTCTCCCTGCTAGTAATTTGGACACTAGCCCGTCAAGATTTCGTGTTGAGATCCATAGAGATGCTTACAGATGATCACTTGCTTAATCTATATGATTGTCAAGCTCATATGGGGACTGGAGTGTGGAGGGCGGCACCTGGCAATTCCAATTTTATTTTAATGAACATAAAGCTCAGTTGTGCTAGGAGTCGACTTGTAGTTTAATGGCTAAATGATGCTTTGTGTTTTTGATTGCCTGTTGACTGTAACAATCCAGGCCTTTCAGAATAAACAAGAAATCCGCATCCAGAAATAGATTAAATTAAAGAAATAAGAAATCCCAGTTGAAAATTGTCCAAAGAAGTCAGTCCTTGTGCCTAGTGCTACTTTCACAAGGATTGATTGCAACAAGGAGACTTGCTTAACTTTTCTTAAGTGATTTTTAAGAGTTCATCGATACATAAAAGAGCCGTTATACCCAGGTTATTACGGGAAAATGAGAGGAGAAAAAAGAGATTCTAATTAATAAAGATGGTAAGTTTATGTACATTTAGCTTCATTACCTTAATTACATATCTGGCTTTAGCTTCTGGAATGGCTTATTGATTTTGGGAACACCGATGGATCATAATTACCTACATATCCTGCTTGGGCTTTCGGCTTAGTTCCGAGTAATGACCACCCATTAGCTGCAAAATCTCCTCCCATAAACTTTCTGATGAACCCCCACAAATCAGATTTGAGCTACATGCAGCCACATACCAATAATCTGATTCAATCTCCTCCCTCAACTGATCTAGCTGCCACCCAGCATAACCGACAAAGAATCTGAAATCCTGAGGCTTCAGCACCCCTTCTCTCACAAGTGCTCCAGCTTCATCCAAACTATTTCCAGCACCAAAACACAGGCCAGGGATCACCTCTTCGAACTCTTTAATCTTCTTCTCCCGACTTTTTAATAAAAACATGCTTGCATCAAGAGGTCCACCAAAATTAAGAGAACAATCAGCAAAAGTGGTTTCTAATTCCATATTTGTGGGCTTCATGTGCCTAATCTTTTTGTTCAGTGGACGGTTAACGACAACTCCAAATGGTCCCTCTTGTGGATGTCTGGTTCCAGATCTGAGGAGGAGAACAACGGTTCTTTCAAAAGTGCGAACTCCATCAAGTTTTTCTGTAGCAACAAGGACACAACCAGTCTCAGGTACAGGAATAGGGTGGGCCCATTTCAGGCTAAGGGGTTTCGACTCTTGGGGTGTCCCAGTTTGGCTGTGAGCATCAGATTCTGCCTTCTCTGCCTGTGAAAACATTTCAAGTGCAAATTTTGAAGTAAAAAGAACAAGCAAACTTGACGATAAGCTCTAGGGAAATTTTGTTGACCTAATTACACCAGATGTCATAACTCATAACCTCTAGGGAAATTTGGGGTCATTCATTTGGTCATGGAAACAGTGTAGGAACATACAAAAAACAATCAAATGCTTCAAATTTTAATTAATCTATTTCCCCTTTTTCTGATGGACCAGGCCATTATCTGAGAAGTGAGAACCCAGCAGGAGCTAGAAAATCAAGTTCTTCCACAAAATCATGAAATAGATTTATTTTTCCTTACATGGAGCAGCTCATTCATGGACAAACTAGACAGGGTAGAATCAAATGGGAATTAATGCTGCTATGCTGGACCATCTAAAGATCTAGTGTGACAGCAAATGAAAGTTTATATTGTCTAAAAATAAAGGGTCAAACGGTGAGCCATAACATGAAAGTTAAAGTCATCTTCTAGAGCTTCATAATTATAACATTCAAAACAAAACAGATATACAGCCCAATAAGTAAAGAAAGTTCACCTGCTCCTGAGCAAATAAATTTGCTCTAAACTCTCTCCAGTCCAAGTTTACCCTGTGAGACTTTTGGGAAGCATAGTCGTTGGATTTGTTCCCATCAGGAGGGTTACTTCCTTTTGAGCCATCTCCATTTCCTGTACACATACCATGCAAAATTAAATTAATTTGCAACTTTAGCAGGCAAAAAATCAAGAGTTAATTATATAACTTAGTTCCCGTATTACAGCAAAACTAATTAATTAGTCATCATGATTTCAGAAACTATATATTTAATCCTTATGTTTTTAAATCCATTTATAACTCCATCCTTTTCGTCTATTTCATGTCTTTGTTCAATTTATAATTATTTATTATTTTGGGAAATAGAAAGAGGAAAAGAAATGTAGATAGGATGGAAAGATAGGTGAGAAAAAAAGGGCATTTTTTGGAATAAAAATACTACTAAATTAAAGATGGTTACCTGAAGTCAAAGGACTATTTAATTGTTTTTGATAAACTTCAGGGTTTAATTAATGTATTTTCATAAACTACAAAACTAAGTTATAATTAACTCAAAATTCAATATACTATCTTTCCTTCAACATCAAGGCATCACATTCTGGCTGTGTTCATTTAATCATAACGAAAACAATAGTATAACTTTCAAAAAGACCAAATCTGTCATTATGCGTGCTGATTCTCAGCCAGAATGAAATAAAGGGTGTACTTGAAAGGGTACAAAAAACAGACAAATGTACTCAGAATTTTAAACATGCAGTGTATAAATATCCTTTAATTAGCCCCTACATATTTCTCCCAAAACAAGGAAAAGAATAAAATAACAAACCAAATCAATGAATCTATCCCCTTGGTAACAGATGCAACCAAGTCCCTAAAGAAAAAATGTATTCCAATAATCTGCATGCATATTATAGTATTATCCACTTCTAGAACTACTGGAACAAACTCATTGAGCATGGCTAATGAAAGCAGGTAACATCAGTAATGATGGTGTATTAGTGAAAGATTTATAATGAAAATGATTATTACCACTCTTTCTTTTCTTTTTCTCTTATTGTTTTATTTAGGGGAAAATGTAATTCTCTAATGATGGTTCAAAATGACTGGTTCAACATGGCACATGACCTCAACAAACATGATAATTAAACTATAGCACTGAAAAAATATAAAATGAGAAGGAAGCAATAGTGATAAATCACTACATCATTAGAGGAAGCAAACATAATTCCACGGTGGCAAATTCAACATGGCACATGACCTCAACAAACATGATAATTAAACTATAGCACTGAAAAAATATAAAATGAGAAGGAAGCAATAGTGATAAATCACTACATCATTAGAGGAAGCAAACATAATTCCACGGTGGCATACATACAATTGGATGAACTAAATAATTCCACGGTGGCATACATACAATTCGATGAACTAAATAAGCAGGGAAGTTTCTATCAAAGACTTACAACAATTGGGAAATCTGGCAGAAAAGCACACACGCAACCATCTCTTAGTGGTGATGAGTAAGCTGTATTAAACAGTAACTGCTTGCATCATTGAGAGACACCATTAATTTGGTAAAACCCAGATTCTTTTACCACAAATGATTAGCAGCAATTTATTTGGTTGTCAAAACTGAAAAGTATGTGATATGGGACTCAAAGAGCTCATAGAATTAGCAGCCAGGTCCTTCAGAGCTAAGATCAATTAAAAACTCTATAAAAATATGTTTGCAAGCAATCAAATTTCAGATAGAATTGTCACTTCTTGAAACCTTCAACAATTTCCCTTAAAAACCCCAATCATTGAATCCCATCAATTAGCCTAATACAGACAAGAAAAATCCCAATGATACTGTTCATAATACAGAACCTATAACAGCCATAAACCTTGAACCTACTCCTGTAATTGATACCAGAATTTTTACCTCTTTTACAAGGAAAACCTGATTCCACTTACAAGTATGGGTGTTTCCACAAATAATCACATAACCTTACTAACGTATCCTCATAGATGCCACCTCCACCTTGCTGTGGTCTTGCTAGTTTCTTATGTAATCATTTTTTGTGTTTCCACCATATTGATTCATTTAGCGATGAAAGTGCATAAATTGAAGTAAAAGGGTGAATATAGAGATTTTCTTACATAGAATCGAACTAGCAATCACTTGGATCGCCCAAAACATATGATTAAAGCAAATCAATATTTTATGTACCCTAAATTGTGAAAATAATAAAAATTCATACCTTAACTTAGTTCACAATATTTATATATAAGGGAATAGGATCCACTGATTTGAGATATTTTGAGATATCCAGGTCATTGCTAGGACAGTACCATAAAAGTAACTCTCGTGAATATGAGGTGTGGTACAGCAAAAATAACATGGATTGAAGTGGTAAAAAATAATTTAGGACCAAAGTAGCTCACAATGTGGTGGCCCCAAATATAATTGAATGGAGGAAAATAATCCATGTTGCTGCTCTCAAGATTTATTCTGGAATTATGTTATTTTTCTAGCAAAACCTTCTTATAGACTCTCCTATATTCTTGATGAGGCACGTGATAAATATATTGAAGATTGCAAGATGTTAGTTCATGAGAATGTAGGGAGTCTGCTGGGAGAGTTTGTAATGAAAAAATTAACACTACTAAATTTCTATTAATATTCAAATATCTAACTTTAACCTTTCAAAATCCCTTTGAGTCGAGTCTTGCATGACTCTTGTATATGATGAATTGAAGTATTTTATACAGGTCAATTTATCACACAAAAGTTTTTTTCATCCATTCTACCAAACTCCACAATCAGAATATATTTTAAAAATATTATTTTCAGCCATCCTAGAGAATGAGGGAGATGGAGTTGATAAGGCTGTAGAGGGGAGATCTTAGGGATCTTGAAAGGACCGGTGTCTTCGAAAGATATCATATATGCTCTAGCCCAACCAATTTTCCATTTTATTCTTTCCATTTATTAAAGTTACAATTTATTTCACATCAGGCAGCTACAACAAAGCCAAACTTCAATAATAATTTTATCAATCAATGCACTGGTTGACTAAATAAACTCTGAGCAAAACTTAACAATTCACTTATCAAAAATCCTAAAGCTACAACCTTTATCTCTAACAAAAGATGCAGCATTGCTGATCTCAATAACCATAATAATCCTTCAAGAAAATCAGCCGCCTACAACTTAACCACATAAAGAGTTATAGTGTGTTTGGTATTGTGGTGCAGAGTGTTTTTCTGCTTGAAAATGCATCAAAATTATTATTTTTTTTTTTAATATCAGCACATCAAAATTATTGGAAAACACTAAAAAAACATCGATTTGATATTTTTCATGTCAAACACACTTTTGAAACGCACCTAAGCGCAATTTCAACCACAAAAACAAACAGCCTAAGTCAGCTACCCAATTACGTCAAGCAAACTAGAGCATGTGTCTGTCCAAATCAACCGAAACTTTAAATCACACAAACTAGAGGAACTGGGTTTTCCATGACATTTTTACCTACAGATTTATGATTTCAACATATCCACTTACAATTCCATTATCCCTCGCAGTAATTTTTATAATTTCACCAAAAATTTGCCATCCTCAGAAAGTCAACCAAATCCAAACGGGTCACTTCTCTTCGGATTCACTCTTTCCAATCCCTTCAAATTTCTCTAATTGCATAAAAAAAACAAAAATAAGAAGAAAAAAATTATACTAAATAAAGTCCATTTCTTTTCATCAATTCAATCTCAATCTCTTTTTTATTCAATACAAATATCAAATCACATAGTATCATCAAAACCACACCAAAAATGATAAACACAAATCAAACCAATAATTCAACCCTAAATTTCAATATGAATAAAAACCTTAATATCAAAAACAAAATAAAACAAAAAAACGCACCAGAAGGAGAAGGAGAAGAGGAATTGGAGTTATCATTACTATTCTTCTTAGCCATAGCTTTAACTCCCAAAGAATGATACCCGGAAGAAGAAATTGTATGCTTCAAAACCCTAAATTTCCCAAAATTGGAGGAAACAAATGATTTCTCTGGAATTGAATGATTTCTCAAACAAAAAGGGCTTCCAGTTGTATTCTTTACATGGACTGCCCACAGATCCATCATTCTATTCCAACGGATACAGAAATAGAAATTGATTTTTCCCGGAAAATAGAATTGAGTGAGAGGAAGTGTGTGTGTTTTATTTTCTCTTGAAAAATGGGCTGCTTTATTATACGTTTTAAACGATGATGGCGTGTGAGAGAAGAAGATTGGTGGCTAACGGATATAATAAATAACTAGATTGATTTCACATGCTTTGCCTTCTTTACCGTTAAAAAAGCTAATGTCAAAGTGTTGTTATTATATTTTAAAAATTAAAAAAAAAATCAACGATTCAATATAATAAAATAAAACTAAAAAAATAATGATCATTAAATTTTATAAATCAAAATATAAAATAATAAAATTTAAAAAAAATCATAAAAATATATTAAAAAAAACACTAGTAAAACCAAGTAAAGTCATTAAAACCCAAGACTAGTATCATGTCAAACCTTAAATACCAAAAAATATTGAATTGAAAGATAAAATAAAAAAAAATCAAATTCATAAAAGATTCCAAACATAAAAAAACAAAGAAAATTAATTTCCAACGAACTCAATAAGGATAGATGAAATTTTTAAAAATAATTTAAAATAACTAAAGCGAACTCAGTATAACTTTCAAAATTTATGACACAGATCATGAGACCAGATTACAAAGTAAGAGGCTAAAGGAAAATAATGTAAAATTATAAACCAACCAAAATAATTAGAGATAAACATGAAAAAAAAACAAATTAAAAAACGATTTGAAAAATGTAGATTTGAAAAGAAAGAGAACCAAATTTGACATAAAAAAACAAATCATAAAGGATGAAATTGAAAAACAATTTCAATTAAGAAAAGGATAAGATCAACTAAAAATAACAATTAAAAAATGAGAATCATATTTGATTTAAAAATAAAATGTTAAGGGATGAAATCCAAAAATAAATTAATTCAAAAAATGATTCATGATGAAAAACATCATAATTAAAAAAAAAAAAGGACCAAATCTAATATAAAAACAAAGTGTAAGGGATGCAATTGAAAAAAAAATTAACTTAATATATGATCCAAGACCAAATACATTGCAATTTAAAGAATGAGGACCAAATCTGATATAAAAATAAAGTATCAAGAGATGGAATTGAAAAAACAAATTAACTCAATAACTTATTCCAGACCAAACACGTTGCAATTAAAAGAATGAAAACTTAATTTAACTTAACAAACAAATAGCTAAACTTTTTTGTTTTTTTTGTTTTTTTTTTTTGCAATAGTCAACATGTTTTTTCTAGGTAGAGAGAGGGAAAAGAGGAAAGAAAAGAAAAACTCTTTGTCGACGCCCCTCCGCGCACCGCCAACAAACACGCACCTCACCACCGTGACAGGGGTGGTGAGGCGCCTCGAATGCCACCCCGGACAACGGCATTCGACGTTGTGTGGGCGCCGCACGCGCCACCAGAAGCACCCGGGCGGCGCTAGCAGCTTTTTAAATTTAAAATTAATTTATATATTAAAATATCAAATCACCCCTAACCCTACATGAGAATTACAAAAAAAGAAAAAACCATAGCAAAAAACCTAAAATGACCTTGCATCCATAGTAAAAGGAGTTTATTATTTAGGGACATTTAAGTAATTAACATGCATAAAAAATAGAAAAAAACCTGAAAAGCCCCTGAACCAAAGGGAATTTTTTTAAGGGTTATTTGGTAATTACACTGTAGAAAAAACATAAAATTACTAATTAACACCCTTCTTTAACATAATTATTGATAAGTCTCGTGGAAAAAACTCATATACCCCTATAGCTAACTTTGCCCACTAAGGGCAAAATCAACCTCTCACTATGGATTCGCATAGTGAAAGGTTGATGCTTTTTAATTGTAGTTAAATTAATTATATAACTCCTTTGTGAAAATATGTTAACTTCTTAATTAAGTTTCATATAAATATCTAAATTTTAAACTCTTACAATTGTACTACCCTACTTGTTATTGTGTTTTACTTTGGTCTTCACTTTTTTTATGTGTTGTTATATTGGGATGTAAATTATATGAACTCTTAAACCCGCAATAAAGAAACATTGACCCAAAAATTATCTTAATCAAATAAACAAAGATATTGGAAAGAACTTGGATCCATTAATTATATGAACCAAGAACCTTAAGTATAGGAAGAACACTACAAAGTTAATTATACTTTGATAAGTTAATTGTTCTTTGATAAGCAAACATATAAATTCAATTCAAATAACAGGGCTACCAAAATTTACAGCATACAAACACTTAAATAGTCTTATCAAATAACTCTAATAAATCCCCTTTGAATTATATATCAAATGCCCAAAAGAAAACCCAACTAAAACTAAAATCTAAAATACTTAATAAACCCTAAACAATGACTAATGAGTTTTCATGAACCCAATTTAAAAAATAAAACCCAAATTAAAACTAAACAAGTCCAAAATTAATGATAAAAAATAAAAAGAGCACAAAACCCAATTAATAACTTAGTTTAGCATGAATCAACTTAAATAGCCTATAACAAATGTTTTCCTTGCTTAAGAACCCCTTATAGCCGAAATCAATATCTTAGAAGGTCTAAGATTGTTGTTGTTGCCCTTGATCATATAACACCTTATCATAATATTTCTTAATAGAGAATTAAACTAAAACTTGTTTTATCACGATGCCTAAGATTCCCAAAATCATCCCTATAGCTGAATTGACCACCATGTTAAAAGCCATCATCCCTTTGGTTTTTAGGTTGTTGAAACTTATCTCCATGGTTTATTGATGCATTATCATAGTTCTCATCCCTCCCATCAACGCCCTCAACAAAAATTGGATTAGGATGTCTTTTGTGCATCTTATCTGCCCTACCTTGCAAACTAGCAATTATGGCCTCTTACCTCTACATTTGGTTGCACCTCACCAAACATCAAAGTCATCCTCTCTAATTGTTATTGTAGGGCTTAAAACCTAAAATCTTGATTGTACTTCCCTCTTAGTGGTGATGCTTCATTAAAACACATGTTGTAATCTAAAAACATTCATGTTAGTGGTAACAAAATTATATTCTTACTCACTCCCTCACGTGTTTTCACTTCTCTTGTGTTTCACTTAAAAGGCTTTTAATAAGATAAAACACGATGGGAATAAGAAATCTGACCCAAATTCAATATTGAACTCTATACACCCAAACTGACAGAGCTATAAATTTGGAAATAAAAAACCTAAAGAATTGAACCAATGAACTATGTAAGAAATTGATTTATGAACCAAAAACTTGAACCTTGTAATTTCTTGACAGAACTTGATTTGTAATAGCCTTGTTGTGTTTTGTGATTTTGCTTCTTATTTTTTACCTAAATAGACAATTATGGATAGAATATAAACTTTTTTTTTATTTAAGATCCTAAAACACTAATCTAGACAGTAAAGAACATGAGAAAACAAAAGAATTCAGATGTGAAATGAAACCTAAACAATAAAAAGTTAAAAGGATAGATAGCACTCATTTTTAAAGCGAAGCTCTGATACAAACCCGAAAAGTAAAGAGTCTTGAACCCACAATGAAGCAAATGACAAACTCGAAAAGCTAAAAATTGGATTGCAAAAAGAACCTTGACCCAAAGATTACCTAAATCAGATAACCAAAGATATTGAAATGAACTTGGACCCATTGATTATATGAACCAAAAACCTCAAGTATAGAAAGAATGTCACAAAGTTAGTTATACTTTGATAAGTTTGATTGTTCTTTTATAACTAAAGAGATAGATGTTATTCTAAAAAAAAACACATTAATCTGATTCAAATAACAAGGTTGTTAAAATTTAAAACACACATACTTGTAAATAATCTCATCAAATAACTCTAATAAACCCCCCCTTTAAATCATAAACCAATGGGAAAAAACAAAACCTAACTAAAACTAAAATTCAAAATACTTAATGTACCCTAAATAATAACTAATGGGCTGCCATAAACCCAATTTAAAAAATAAAACCCAAACTAAGAGGACTAATAATTAAAACCCATAATGGACTCAAGATAAAGCCTAAACATACCTCACGTTGCTGCCATTATGCAACCCTAATAAACCTTGAACCAAACCGAACCTAGGCTGACTTGATTGGGTTGAGAGCATCATCAACTTGGTTGGGCCGAATAGAGCTTCAATATGGATTGTATCAATAAACAAAGAGGTTGCTAGTCATTGTTACATTGATGATCGTCACTTGTTTGAGTTTTTTGTGTAAATCATATATGAGAAGTCTTATAGATCATATTATTTTACAAGCCTGTGTTGCACTGCTGGTTAAATAAAAAAAAATTGAACATAACAAAAAAATTCCAGGTTATAGAAAATTATTTGAAATTGTTATTAAATTCACCAAGTGGGTAAAACTTGAAACCTCTCAATCCAACTCCTAACCTAACTCGGGTTTAAAGTTAAATTGTGTAGAAGTTGTTCTGACGTGACCCAGTTATCTTAGTCAGTCCAAAGGCAGCCCAGTCGACTTATAAAGAAAATCTAGGGATGAAATTTTAAAAAAAATAAAATTAATAGGAAAAAAACCTTTCAACTAGATTCCTCACCTAGCCCAAGTTAAAAACTAAACCATGTAAGAGTTTGTCTCGACGTGATCCAGTCAACTTGGTCAATCCAAAAATAACCTAGAAAAATATTTAAAAAATCTAAAGATTAAACTCAGAAGAAAAATAACAAAATTGAAAAAGAAATGGGGAAGTAGGAAAAAAAATAAAGGACTGAATTGAAAAGAAAAATTAGAAGTGAAGCTGGACAAACAATCCCAATTTATTTAGTAAAGAAGGTAATGGTTTTATGATTTGTGTACATAATTTAAATGTTGATTGTTTATGAATTCATAACGGAAGTGGTTCGTAAAGTCTAAAGAGGAAAAAGATACTTGAGAGTATGATTACGGTTATTTTTTAAAGTATTTTTCATTTAGAAGTGCATTAAAATCATATAATTTTTAAAATTTATTTTTGATATTAGCCCATCAAAACAATCTAAAAACATAAAAAAAAAAAATTAATTTTTAACCAAAATAAATAAATTTTAACAATTCTTCATTCGAGCAGCACTCTCAATATGGGTGAAGTACTAATTTATTATTAATCAAACTCTAATTAAGAAAAGCAATCATAGTTGATTCCTTCTTTAATGGCAATATTTATTTATCAAAAACCTAATTTCAAATGTCATTAGGAAACTTATAGGATTATCACATCTTTCCTTTGGATGCCCTCGCCATCGACTTTGAACTGTCTTAATATTTTGGCAAAATTGAGTGATTTGTAATCAACACTGAGGATAAAATCCAAACAGAAATAAAAGACAGCACAACTGTAAGAGACAAAAGGCAGTGAAAATGAAGTTCAGAAAGGAGAATATGCTTCCTCTTAGGCGAATTATTAAATACAAATATCGGCGTAAGCTAGCCTGTTCTGGTTGTATGTGGAAACCCGTGCGCTTCCGGTTAAGTCAACGCTCTCTGGTCTTTGGACTGTCGACATCAGACGGGTCCCAGCATATTTTTCACTCCTAAAGGAACATATGAAAAAATAACTTCTTTTTTTTTGTCAAAACGTTGTAAAAAAATATTTTCAGAAAACAAATGGAAAATATTACTAAAAAATTCATTTAGGACGTAAGAGCATACCATTGCTAAAACTTGATCAAGCTTTTAAAAAAAAAATTCAAGATTATTTTGTTTTTATATTAAGACGACCGAGACGGTAATTCAACCTAGACTTTACAACTTAATTCGTCTAAATTTATAATCTTAATAATTAGTTACACTAGGTCTAAGAATTATTTTTTAAAAATTATTTTTTAATTGATTACATGAACTGGGATGTTTATTTGAAACTGTAATAACTTTATAGAAAATAAATTGAATAACAAATTCAAAATCTAATAAATATTAAAATATAAAATTAAAAAAAGAATGGCAAAAATGAAGGAAAAAAAGCTGGAAAAAAAAATCACCTCCTTCGCTGAACAATGAACCCAACTCTTCTAAATGTATGAGGTAATTCAAACTGGGCACATTTACTAAAGTTTTTGTCAATTCATGCATGATGCATATCCATCTCAAGGTAAAAAGATTTCCGTCAACTTCTTTTATCCATCGCAGGCCACTGATTCATTGTTGTGGTTGTGATGGTCGGTGGAGACCAGGTATCTGCAAAACATGTATTTCATATGTTTAATGCCTATTCTGGGAAGTTTAGATCATAGGATGATGAAAGAACATTGATGCAAACCTCGACCCCATGAGGACCTATCCGGTTACGGGATATAAAATTAACTACCAGTGTCGCAAATTCATCGGGTGTGTCTTCCTGCAACAATTTGGGATACACCACTTGTAATATTTGCAGAAGGAAGAGAAGGCAGATAAAATGACATGTGAATGTAAAGTAGCAGATGCAGACCTGTATAGCATGTCCAGTGTGTCTGACAACTACCATTTGGAACTTGCCTTGCATTTGCCCAATTGTAAGAGATCTGGTGCACAATTTAATGAGATACAGCAAATGCTTATCGATATTACAAGAGAATCTCAACAATTTAATGCAATGAATCACAAGGATGAATACCATACAATCCTAATCTATCTCTAGTCAATTCACAAGCAGTTAGGAAACGAGATGAATCAATAAATAGCAACTGCTGTTCAAGTAGAAATTAACGTTCTTGACAATTAAAAGAAAGCTGTCTTCCGTCACTCATTAGACCCTTCTCTGCTAAAGAAAACTTAACAAGCAACTATAGGGTTGAAAAACCAAGGCTCAATAACTTCTGATCTTTTCCTCTTGCAGCACCTCTCCTTGTCATAACTCTATGCATCATGCAGTTCACATCCATTGAATTCAGGGTTCCTAAAGGCATGATTAACTATTTTCCCAGCAGATGATCCCTTCAGGAGTCAAAATCTGTTAACACAAGGGGAGTCGCCACAGAAGGATTCTAATTTAAACATGTTATTTAATTCTCTCCAACTGTGCCCGAATACACTGAATTTCCACTAGGACTGACTGTAACTCATATCACCATCTTTTGAATACTTCCACAATTTGGAAGTCAATTGACAGTAGAGAGCTGCATTTATTATAGGCATTCCATGCGACAACAAAATTTCATTACTCATTTCAAACTGCAAGTATGAACAGAAAACATCTTGAAATATATTACAGTTGCATCACAGAAGGCATTACTTCTAAGGATGGAGTTAGTTTAAATTATGAGTATAGATACTCCTTTGACCCCCAAAAAGCAACACAAAGACAGGCCAAGAACAGTTTATCACATTAACTGAATGATAAAAAGTAAATATCCTTATCATTGTTCTCTATGCCCACGATATCATGTTTAGTAACATTATTAAAACCCTGCTATAGATTATTTGAGGCAAGCTTTGGATTAAACCTGTCCAGTCTGTCTGTTCCTGCTAAAAGCAAGAGCTTGGGAACGGGACATGATAGAAATTTATCTGAAAGGCCTTCATACCTGCAATATATGCATAGTAACCAATCATTTTTATATTTGAAGAAGATGTACATCAAGCCATATCCTTTATAGTTGTGCTTATGTGGGAACTACATTATGACCACATCTGGAAAGGAAGAAAAAATATATAAAAATAATATAATAAACATCAGATATTGGGTGTGTTTGAGCATGTGCGTGTGCAGGAGTCAGGTGTCTGTAAATCACAAATCTTATGAGCTAGTATTGTGTTATCAACTCAGCAGAGTCAGGTGTCTGTAAATCACAAATCTTATGAGCTAGTATTGTGTTATCAACTCAGCAACGGAATTCTATGGGATAAAGATATCAAATGAGAAAAATTACATCCAAGCACATGGCATTCAAATCTTTACCTAAGACGTACATGGTGAAGGCTTTAGTTTCATTTACATATGTTCGAACTTTTGTACAAAATTCACATTACAATACCATTTATTTATACGTGAATCTCAATTACAAGTTAAATCATACCAGCCTCTCCAATATTGTTCTGTTTCCTCCAAGCAGGTTCTATAAACATAACTGCAGCACAAAATCATTAATTAGTCAGTCAATTCAGAAAAGAGTGCAAGCAATTTTGACGTTAAAAACAGCAGCTGCTAGCATACAGTTTACAAGATATGAAAGAATATAAGAATTATACAAATTCTTGAAGGATTACACATTGTCCTTATATTTACATAAAAGTGGAAGTACTCACCAGTTCTTTGCATCGTTGTATTTTAATGTGGTAGGCACAGATACCCGAGCAGAATCGATGTTTCTTAATGAACCTCCCTTGACACTCCATTCTATCTGTACAGAGCATTCCTTTCCAGTTAATTAACACTTCAAAGCACCACAATAAGCATAAGCTTCACATGAAATTATCAACCTAAAAGTGTCAACTTAGTGTAGCATAAGAAACAATCATGCTAAAAATGCACAAAGGCACCAAATAAATTTAAAGTCGCCATCCTCTGTAAAAACAAAACAAAACAGTTTTTCAATATGATGGTCTATTACCTTTAGAGCACAAAGAAAAACCAAAATGTTGAATGAGCAAATGTTCCAATTATAATCAAGCAAAAGAGTAAGTGCAAACCCACACAAAATCTCATCACTTGACTAAGGCACCATAATTATAAGTCACTGACCAGCAGGGCCACAAGAAGATTACAAGGCCAAGTGTGATTTTAGTATTTTGATGTTTAGAAAATTCTAGGAAAAGAATTTGGATCATATATTTTATGTGTTAAAGAGAAATCCAAGAGCAGGCCCCAGTTGTTTCTGGTCTCGCTCTAGCCTGTAAACAAGATATTTCAATTTATAACAAGCTTTAAAACTAATTTTGCGGTTCAAGCACAAGGTCTGGGTTTTTTTTCAGGATCTTCACAATTTGCTTCTGTTTCTTTGTCTATTTTCTAGAAGTCCCGGGAGGCATGGATTGCAAAAGGAAAAGACGAATTCTTCTAGTGCTTGTAAGAACATGAACGTTGAAACCTTTAACTAGCGAAGTAAATCCCAACCTAACAGGCTTAATCCTAATAGAAAATCAATATGTTCGATCTTCTCCATCATCAACTTCATATAATCTCAAAAACCCTAGCTTTTGTTCGTGTCACTGATCAATAAGTTAAAACTAGAAAACAGTCATGAGCATCAGACAAGGATAAGCCACTACCACGCCAAAATAACAAATTTCATCATCTAAAAAGAGGAGAATTATGGAGTAAGAAGTTGATGAAAAAAACTGCTTTTTCTTAATCTTCCATCTCTTTATAGCCTAAAGTCCTTTAACTACTAAATCTTTCAAGGTACATGTTCAAAGAATCATGCTGTGCAGGGAATGAGCAGATGGGAATGATTGGGAGTCTGAAGGAATTTCAAATACCGCTTTTTCCAAACTAGAAAAATGCTGCATTCTACTTGATAAGAGTTTCTGCATGTGAATCAATGAAGCCATAGCTGTTCCCTGAAATATTATGACAGTGTTCAAATAAAAGTTACAAAAGACCATCACAAAAAGAAAAAAATTGACAAGGCTATTACAGAGAAAGCAAACCTCCACGACATCCACAACAACCAGCCCAGCCAAGCTTGGTAACGCTCTTTTAGCAGCAACATGCACAGCAACTGATCCCCCCATGCTGTGTGGAAAAGAGTTAATACTTAGTAGAAAAACATGAAAAGCAGCGTCAAGGTGTTTCCTTTGCCTCTTATTAATGGATTGGAAAAGAATGTGCAGACCATATCTTTGGCAATTATCAGAGTAATGGCTCAACTATGAATTTGTCAAAGTTAAAAATCACTAAGGCTTCCATTCCAGAAGTTGAGGACAGGCAACAAAGATAAGATTGACCGTTGGTTAGTGATTGTGGAGACAGTAGCACCTTTTTTATATTTTCTTCACTACCAGTTATGCAGTACCCTAATAACTATGTAATATGATTTAATTCAAGCAAATTACTAGCAGAAAGAGCACAACCTGTGGCCAACAAGCACAATTGCTGGAGGAGAATCTCCATACATTGCCTTCACTACAGCGAAAAAATCATTACACATAGCCTGCATAAAACCCAGCAAATTGCTTACATGACCCTGTTGGAAACTATCACTTTCACTTAAATTGAATACTAAGAAAATTATCAATACCTCAACAGAAAGGTCGAGCTCATTTTCTGTCGAAGTCTTTCCATGTCCTCTCAAGTCCATAGCAACTACCCGAGCTTTCTCCTTAATTTTACTCGCTGAGAGCGCAAATGAAAGCCTAGCCAAACAAATCACACAATTTATCTTCATCAGGAACCCAATTGTAACATCTTTTAAAAACTAAAAGAAATCTATAATTCAATTATCCAAACATTTTAAACTAACATTTTTAAGCAAAAATCGAAGCTCATGCTGAAGGTATTGCTTACAGGAAAAAAAAAAAAAAAACATACCCAGAATAACCACCTCCATGTAAACAAAAAACAACAGGTCCCTCTGTCCCTGCCATGTATACATGAAATACCTATACATTGATAAACAGCATTAGAAGATTTTAAGAGGGGAAAAAAAGTAGCTATCAAAGACAAAACAAAACTAACATCATTGGAGTCAGGAATGCAGACATCTTCCTCCTTGTCAAACAATCCTGTCCACTCCAATGGAGCGTACTTTTGTAAACAACTCCTGCAAACAATTACAATCAATTTTGTTTTCGATAAATACATTGTAACGTTAATTACTTAATAGCTTCAAAATTAATTTATACAATTTTTTTTTTAAGAAAGAAATTGGGCGAGCGAGTGAGTGAAGAGACTGACTGAGTAGCAGGGCGAGTTGGAAGGGAAGCAAAAGCAGAGAATGATGGTGGCTTTTGATTTTGTTGATGTTGTTGTTGTTCATCATCTTCAGGTAGTGAAGTGAGATTTGACGATTGCATTCTCTTTCTTCCTTTCTTTCAATTCTATTTTTCCACAAACTTATAATTTTATTTTTTTTCAAATTATAACAGTAAACTTAAAATTTAAAGCAATAACATCATTTTAAAAAAATTGCTGAAATATTATAGTTTGATTTTATGTATTTTTTAAAACACGACATGTATTAAATATTATTTTTTAAAAACATAATAATTATATATTATTATTTTTAAAACATGATAACTTAAGAAATTGTATTTCACAAGTGTTATATTAATTAAAATTTAAATAAATCGAATACAAGCATTGTCTATTTTTCATGGAAAAAACCATTGCCACCCTCACTTCTCTCCAAAAACAAATCATTAAACACTTAGATTTTACCCTTAAATCAATAAAAAAAAAATCAAATACATCCTAGTTTCTAAATATTATTTGATGTTTTTGCGTTAAAAATCAATTATTCTTTTTGCTACCACCACCGTTGACCCAACCATTCTTGTAGTTCTATAAGTAAGGTAAACATACTATGTTACTATTAATTTGTATTTGGTTTAGTTGAAATCAAATAATTGTTTAGGTTGAATTTAGAGTTTATGGTAAATTTAGGATTTGTTGAATCAATGCTAAATCAGTTAAATATGCATTCAATTAGAGTTTATTTGATATAGTTGAATTAATAATAAATTAATTATTTCAATTAAATATGTGTTGTGTTTAATATAGGTTAAGTTGTCAAATTAGAGATTTTGTATATATTGTTGGAATTGGCTAATAATATAGTTAAATACACACACAGTTCATGCAATAGAGCATAAATGTGGTTGAATTATGATGAATTACATGTTTCATTGAATTGTTGATAAGTTGATGAATTTAGTGACAATGAAAATGATGTTGATAATGATGTTGAAATGAAATTATTCCTCATGTTCTTGAATTTGAAGATGCTTCTAGATTTAGTTTTGTTGTTTCATATGATTGATCACTTTGTCACAGACATATGCCAGGAGGGTCTGATTTGAAAGTTGATCACATATTAAGTAGTAAAAATCAATTGATTAATGTCATTAAACAATGACACATTGCACACTCAGTTAATTATCAAGTCCAACAATCAAACTCAATATTTGTTCAATTACAATGCATGCAAGCACCAAAATATAAACGGTATTTGCGTAGGGGATATAAAAAAAGATCGGATTTATTTGAGATAGCAAAGTTAAAAGGGTTACACACATATATTTCGACTTTTATCCAAAAAGACCACTATCAACTTGATGCAAATTTTATTGTTAGTACCATAGTTATTAAACTCAGACTGGCATGGCGAATCGACCCGGTAGCTGGACTGGTCTGGGTAACAAAAAGACCGGAATGAGCAAAAATCCGACAAAACTCAGTTGAGACGCAAGTTTTTTTTTTTCAAATGTGTTTTTTCTTCTAGCCAGAAACCCCTCTTTTTTATATTTTTTAGTTGATTATTAATCCTTTTCAAAGTTCACTATATAAATACTAGAAGAATGCTTTATTTTTTCAATGTGGGATTTGAAGCCTTTTAGTATATATATTCTATGTTCACAAAAAAAAAAAAAATTGTTTGCAATGTAAGATTTGAAACCTTTTAGTATATATATATATACTATGTTCACCAGAAAAAAATTATGTTTTTTCAAAGTAGGATAAAAAAACCTTTTTGGTTTAAATACTTCAACTTAAAAAGATAACATACTAATATAGTATCTTTTCAATGTGAGATAAAAAACCTTTTGAAATAATATTTTAAACTTCATTATTTATAATATTTATAGCCTATATTCAGATGAATTATTTCTTAATTTTTTCATATGAAATATTAAAACTTCAAAAAAAATTATAATTTTTCCGGGTTGATTCGGGTTAACCCGGGTCAACAAGTATAACCCAGGACCCGGCTCCTTGACCGAGTCAACTCCCGGATCGGGTCTGATAACTATGGTTAGTACTATATCAATCTTTGTAATGAATAATATTTCAATGATAGTCGCAAGCATGCATGATGAAATAAAATTGCATTACAAGTATAAAATATCATGTAACAAAGAATAGGTTGCAAAATAGAAGATGATTGAGCATCTTTTTAGTTCACATGAGGAGTCTTTTGAGAAATTATTTAGGTGGTTAAATGTTTGTCGTACTGGACTTGAAACCTTTTTAGAGAGGCTAACTCTTAATGATACCGCAGCAAAGGACGAGGGCACTCAGGCAAGAATAAAAGTTGGATCTGGTCGTGCTATTGATGAGCTCAAATCATCCAATAAATGACATAGATATAAATACATGGATTAATTATATTTATATATTTTAGGATTACTTGAATATTGTATTGTTGAATTATTTTATATTTATTTTGCATGTATGTGTGTGCGAGCGCGCATTCTTGGAGCTACTTGTGATTATAAAATATGAGAATATGTTGAGTTTAGTTAGATTTGTTGATTGTGGTTATTGTATTTTTTTTTGCATGTTTTTTTAAGTGAGATAAAATTTTGGATATAGTTTCTATATAGAGGAAACTCTGTCCAAATTTTGATAAAATTATAAATATTTTAACTCTCTAAAACTATAAAGTAAATAAAATTTCAGATTAACGAAAATTATGATTTTATAAACTTTTTCGGGCTTAAAACATGAAAATAACCCAAAACCTTACGGTAGCCAAAATGGTCTCAATGTTTTGGCTATAGTCTAATTGTTTTATCAAATGTCTAGTTATTTTTCAATAAAAATGCTACATTTCATTAATGTTATTTTTTATCTTGTGCTATTTCAGTATTTAATTATATTTTAAGTGCTAATTTCCCAATTTATCCTATAAAATGTAACTAAACCTATTTTTTTCTTAAAAAAAGAAAGGGTTAATGTTATGAGTTATTAAAAAAAAACTTCCTTAAACTTTTACTTTATTATATTTTATTTGAAGAAAATAATTTTTTCCTGTTCTTTTTCATTTTTCTCCAAGTTTTTCTTCTTGGAAAAATTAGAAAATATGTTCATTCCTAAGATTTTAAAATATCTTTCCAATCCAAAAACCAGAAAATATATTCAAATTATATTATATTTTATTTGAAGAAAAATAAAAAAATAAAAATAATGATAAAATTCAACCAGTTTTTTTTTATTAAATTCTTAACATTTTAACATGCACAAATTTTTTTATCATTAATCTGAGAAAACTTTTCCACCTAATTTTCCACTCAAACATTTTCAATTCGTTGTTATTAATTGAAAGGTCCTCTCTACGTGGGATCGAAAGTCAATGGGAGCAAATGAAATGGAACATTCTCAAACATTAGTTCTCAGACGACATGAAACATGGACTGCAACGGAAATCAAATTTTACTTGGCAAGAGAAAAAGAAAACAGCCTTCGAAATAATTAATAATAAAAAAAAACCAAAAACAAAAAACATGTACAATCTCATCACAAAAAACTAGCTGATACCCGGAATATTGAAATGTTGGGGCAGTGCGTTTTTGTATTTTAAAAATATTTTTTAAAAATTAAATTTTGTTTTTTTAACTTTAAATTAATTTTTTATGTTTTGTATCGATGTAAAAAATAATTTTAAAAAAATAAAATAATATTATTTTAATATATTATTAAGAAAACAATTTAAAAAATAACTGTTGTATGTATTTTTAAGATAATAAGGATATAACTGTTATTAAAAAAAAAACAAGGTTAGTTTTGTCCAAACAAATTTATTAGATGGAAAAAGAAAAGGAGAATCGGCTTTTCAATGGTGTGGGTTGGTGGAAGATTTGGAGAGCATCTTTTAGATATTTTTCAACTTTAGCTTTATTTATGGTAAAATAAGAAACACCTTTTTTTTTGTTCTAATTTGTAAAAAGAGTGCATTTGAACAAAAACTCTATTTTTCATGTTTTTTTATAAAGAAAATGAAGTAATACTATGTTATTTAACACATTCATAGTGTTTTATTGTTAAAAGTATAGACTCGCACGCTGTAAAATGATTATTTTATTCTCTATCGTTAAACTCATATAATTTGCTTTCAATGGTAAAATTATATTTTCAATGGGATTAATTTGTCATTGCAAACTTGGATGATGTATAATAATATTTTTACTTTTTATTTACATAGTGTATTGTTTAAAATATTCTTAAATGTTAAGTTTTCTTAACTTTCAATTGGTGTATTTTTTTTGTTTTTTCTTTTCAAAAGCATAGTGCAATTACTAAAGCACCCTTGCAAGCAAAAAAATAAATAACTTGCATCAAGGGGTTTTTTTATCTTTTCATGTTGGTTTTTTCGTTGATATCATGTTGGGTAAGGAGAAGTATGGTCTTTTGCTAAATTAAAAAATATATATAAAAAAAATTGCAGGCGCGTGTAGCATTCATGTCAGCAAGTGAGAGAAGCCCTCACCCTTCAAGAGGCGTGTGCGGGCTTCTTCAGTAGACAAACACCACCATCCATATGGTGTCAGGGGTTCCTCGTAAAGATCTTCACGGTGGATGGGTGTATGTCACTGACGAATGTAAGGTGTGGCTCTAGTGGATTTGTTTCTTCTCCTCCCCTCCTTTCTCTCTTTTCTCCTTGGTAAAATACAAATGTGTATTTTAATTATTTTTTTTATATCCAATTTAGTCCTCATTGTTTTGATTTCTTTTTTTTTTATCTTTATTTATTAATTTGTTTCTTCAATTTAATGCCTCATCACTTGGTTTTATTTGATTTTTATATCAATTTTAGCTCTCATTCTTTTAATTGCTATTTATGCTCTTTTAAAAAAAATTCCATCTCCAATTTAGTCTTTTTGTTTTTTGCTATTTGATATTTTATATTTTTTACTAATATTTTCTCCAATTTAATCCCTCGTCATTTGGTTTCATTTTATTTTGGTATCAAATTTGATCTTCATTCATTTAATTGCTATTTATTTTCTTTTTATCTTTTTCCTAATTGAATTATTTTTTTAATTTCATCCATTAGTGTTTGATTTTGATTTATTCTTATGTTAGATTTTGTTTATATTCTTTTAATTGCTATTTGTGTTATTTTAGATCTTTTTTCACTACCCTTTTTCTCCCGGTTTCATCCTTTATTATTATTTTTATTATTGCTTTTTAAAATATTTTTTGTTTAAAAATATATCAAAATAATTTTGTTTATTTTTACAAAATTATTTTTGACATCAACACATCAAAATAATCTGAAAATACCAAAAAATATTGATTTGAAACAAAAATTTAAAAAAATTCAATTTTTTCAAAAACATTTTTAAAACACAAAAACAAACAGGTCTTTATTATTTTTTAAGATTTGTCTTCTATGACGTTAGTCTCGGACCCATGACAAGGGTTGTGAGTTTTAGATATTAACACAAGTTACTTCACTCTTTTTTTTAGTCCTTTTTCAAAAAAAAAAATTTTCAATCTCATCTTTCAACATTTGATTTATTGGAAATTGATCTTTGAACTTCTTCCTTTTGCTTTCCTATCTACATGGTTATCTCAATCTTACGTTCATGGTTGCAAAGTTAATTGATTAACTCAGATTGACTTGAATCTTTTTTTTTTCATTTCTTCTTTTGAATATTTTTTTTTCCAATTAGATCTTTGGATTGTTTGGACATAGGTTATCCCAATCCTATATCTGGGTTGCCCTGGTATCACAATCGAGTTGTCCTAGTATCACAACCAGATCACAAATTTAGCATGCTAATCTATTTGGGTTCTGGTCATTTTTTTTTATCTTTTTTTATTGTTAGTTTTATTTTTGTCTATTTATTTTATTGTCATCGTATTTTTTTATTTCATGTTATCAAAATCATATGATCTTATTAAACTTAGTTAAATCAATGATTTAATTCTCGGGTTTTTTTTTAAACACTTATGTCATCTTAATATTGTTTTATGGTGAAAAAACTTGGATCAACCCACAGAGTAGTCTACAGTAGTGTAGACCACCTTTCTAGTCTCAATTAAGCACCTAGAACCTTATCTTATTTTCAATTTTCCTTTCCTTCCATTTATGTTTTCCCATTGGTTAGGGTAACCAATTTTTTTTTAATTTCCTCTTCATGTTTATGGATGGTCTCACCATAAAATTTTATTATATAGAATAGCAGCTAGTTATTTCTTTTATTTTTTATATTTTTATATTTTTTTGAAGTCTATTTTGAAAAAAGATAAAGGAAAGTGATAGACGTAGGGATGAGAGAGAGATATATAATCTAGGATTTCTTTTTCCTTCTTGTGTCTGTACCTAATAAATAACTACAAGGATATCTCTTTACTTGTTGAACTCATAAAATTTCTCATGTCGCAACATTTCCAAAAAGGATTAGGAAATAAAAGAATGAAAAAAAATGAAATTCAAAAAAATGAAATTAAAAAAAAATCAACATAAAACATCATTTTTAAGTAAAATAAATATGATAAAATTAAAAAAAAGTTAGAATTTCAAGAAAATTTCTAAACCTTATTAAATTCAATTTTCACTC
>Ga0307515_10004834_pt1 | contig 27559 bp, 12 predicted proteins | sample 17_EM_MG_FD_194513 | JGI IMG/M metagenome (GOLD analysis project Ga0307515, IMG submission 194513) | Populus trichocarpa ectomycorrhiza microbial communities from riparian zone in the Pacific Northwest, United States - 17_EM | ecosystem: Host-associated > Plants > Roots > Unclassified | place... | reverse complement strand
CCCCCCCCCCCCGGGCCTAACTGTAGTGGACGGGTTATTAATCTAATTCTGCCTTAAGTTATCTAGTAGCTATTATATATTTTACTATTACTTAGACCACGTTTATGTTTAGTGTCTACTGTTTAGAGTTAGTTGGCGCCTTCCCCCTAAGATAGAAGGATAAGCTACCTCTTTTTATATTTATTTGCTGTAGCATTTACTCTTAATGTGCTGTCCATTTTATATACCTAAAGAGGAAGTATTTAACTGTTTTTTGTGCCTATCCGTAATTATATTAATCTAATTCTACCGCTCTAATATGGTGTAGATACCTATTAAGTTATATTATTCCTGTTTATAACTAGGCTAATATATTTGCCTCTTCTTGCTTAAGGGAGTTATATAGCCTATAGGTATGTTTACCTAGTAGCGCTATGTCTATTTTTCTTAAGTACCTTTCTACTTCTTCTAGCAGTGTTTTTCTACCCCACTATTTTGTTTTTGCAGTATTTATTGTTATAACCTTAGCCTAATATTATTATCCTCGCGGTAGGCGTTCTTATATAGTGGCTTACTATGCTACTTTTTTTGCCTTCTTACCTAGTTTAAACTCCCCTTATGGGACCTATGTAATAAGAAAGCGGTTACTTCTTTACTTTAGCGTGTGGGCTATATTATAAATTTATATAATACTTATTTAGCTAGACTATTGCTTAGGTTAGCTAAGCGCTAGTAGTGCTGCCTAATTACTAGTAAATATAGTAATCTATCTCCCCTGTAGATCTAGTAGTAAGTATTTTATTACTGTCGGGAATGAGGCAAGCGGTTGTCACGTGACGCCGCGGCACTAGCGTGGCGAGGAGTCTTAAGCTCCTCGCCCTTCCTTATTCCAATTAAAAAGCATTAACTATCGTATTAACCAGCATAGACTGTTTGACTATGATCCTGGCCTATTTGAATAGGTATCCCTAGTGATACCAACACTGATTAGTGGTTAACTTCACTGTTATACTATAGAACAGCAAGGTTATTAATAGAAGAGATAGTTTTGTGTAGGGGTGCCATATGCGCTTATATGGAATGGATCCCAGCGATACTATACTACCTTAGACTTGCGGAAAACTAGTAATAGAAGTGTTACTGAGTACTAGGAGATACTAAGTTGCGTCTATTATGCAGAACAACTACGCTTACGAAGATTTGGTTAAGTACTTTAGGTTAGAAGTATTACTAAACTTAAGGTCCTAAGTTAACGTCCGAAACGCGTTAACTATATCTTAAATTGCCTACCTTTTAATAGTAAACCTATGAGATTCTATAAAACTGAAACCCTATTTACCTTTGACGTATAACACCCCGTTAATTCTACTTCTATAAATCAGCAGTTCCGCTTTAATAACTACCTTAATACCCTCTGTATACCTTTGCAGATTTAGTTACTATGGCGTTAACCTACCCGAAGAAGTACGAGAAAGATATTAACCTAAAGATATAGAATAAAGAAATAATTAACTTTGTAAACGCTAAGTAATAGGACCTAAATGGATTCTTATTACACCGTATGGTATACTATAAAGATAGTGAATATGACGATACCGCGCTATGGGAATGTATAAGGGAGGACTTTATTAGATAGATAAAGGAAATATAGGCTTCTATAAATAAGGATATTGTATATAACTTTTGTAACTTCCTATAGAAGAATGGAGTGTTTGTACCTATAGATGGGGGTAATATTAAAGATAATATTTAGAAGCAAGTTTTTGACGTAGAAGAAGAGCATAAATGGACTCTATAAGAGATTAAGATTAAGCACCAAATACGCGCTATAAAGAAGTGTAACTCTTAAGGGAATTTTAACAATGGATAGCTATAAGCTCCGTCCATACAAGCTCCGTTTATATAAGCTCCGTCTATATAAGCTCTGTTTATACAAGCTCCGTCCACATAAGCTTCGTTTAACTTAAGCGCTGAGACGTCTCCTCTAACCCCTACCGCGCCTAGACAACCTTTGTAAGAATCTCCGCAGTAACTACTATAGATAGCCTTAGGCTATTAAACACCTTAAGTTCCTTAAGCTGCCGTATCTTAACCCGTGCCTTAAGCTCCGTCCCACTAGCAATCTCCGTAGTAATCTCTGTAGCAATATCCGCAGTAACCTTTATAATAACCCCCGTAACGTAAGCAAGCGTAAGATCCCCTTACTTTGAGATTTAATAACCTCTAAACTCTACTATAGCAAGATTAGGAGAAGAAGTTTAGCGGGGAATTAGAATACGGCAGAGGGTACGATTAATGTTAACTATAAAGTAATCGTGGAGGTCCTTATAGAGGTCCTCATAGAGGTCCTGGTGGAGATCCTCGTGGAGATTCTCGTAGAGGTCCTCGTAGAGATCCTCGTAGAGATTCTCGTAGAGGTCCTCGTGGAGATCCTCGTGGAGATTCTCGTAGAGGTCCTCGTAGAGATCCTCGTGGAGATTCTCGTAGAGGTCCTCGTGGAGGTCCTCGTGGAGGTCCTCGTAGAGGTCCTTATAGAGGTTCTCATAGAGGTCCTTGTGGAGGTCCTCGTGGAGGTCCTTATGGAGGTCCTTATAGAGTATTAAGAACTCTTTGGGATTCGATGGATTAGTAGTTAAGATAACCCGGTAGATGCGATGATAAAGGCAATTCAAGAGCATTCCTATTAGTTAACTATTGTTCCTATTTGCTTAAGCTAGCCGTATCTAGTTATGCTCCGCTAGCTCTGTAACCTTATTTTAACGATATAGTTTTCTAGGGCGTACTACCTGCTAAATTTTTACTATACTCTGCCGACCCTAACTTCTGCTAGCCAATTAGGATTTTCCATGCCTGGTATAGAAAATCGCTATTGGCTTGCTTACCACTAGCGCCTTAGCGGCCTTCATAAGATATTTGCCTACTACTTCTAAATAATTCTTTCTCCTTTCTCTTCTTCTCCTTAGTTTAGTATTTTTACTAAAGAGTAATCTATAAGCTTTAGTTTGGAGGCATTTATACGAGCCGCTTTAAGAGGCAAATTTTAGGATAGTGAGACTTATATTGCAATGGTAATAGTAAGTAAGGAGGATTTATATTTGTTACGCTAGTTAAGCAGTATTTGTATATAGATGGCAACTATAAAAGAAGAGTTGCTAGTGTCGGGAATAAGGTAAGCGGTCGTCACGTGACGCCGCGGTACTAGCGTGGCGAGGAGTCTTAAGCTCCTCGCCCTTCCTTATTCTAATTAAAAAGCATTAACTATTGTATTAACCAGCACAGACTGTTTGACTATGATCCTGGCCTATTTAAATAGGTATCCCTGGTGATACCAACAATTACTATTAATATTACCGCCAGTTTAGCTATATATAGGTTTTATTCTACTTTTAGTTCTAGCGTAATTAAGTATATAACTGCTTTCCTATTACTAAGGGTGTTACAAATAACACCTTTTATCCCTACTATGCCTTTCCTCCTAGATAAGCTTATTGCGATTTATATCCCTTAGGTGGAGTTAGCTGTTTTAGTTACCTTATTTTTATTTAGGTTAATGCTTATAGGCAGTCAGTCCTCCTATAGTGGTATTATATAGGGTTAAATAACCTTTATCTTATCTGTTGGTGTATATTAGTGTATATAAGCTATCTTTTATAGTAGGGACGTAAACTTCTAGAGCACCTTAGTGCGGAGCCTTAATAGTGGGTTTGTCTTATATAGCGTATAGAGGTTAACCTATAGCTTAGTGGCCCTTTTTAAGTGCCTCTTGCGTACTAACCGTATACTTGCTTCGGCCTCCCTAATAACTATAGCTACTATACAAAAAGTTCCTATAATTACCTGCGCTCTAATTCTTTACACCCTATTTATTATAGCTATAGTGGAACCCCCGTATATATATATTTAGATATTTAAGGCGTAGTCTACTATTAGCGTTACTATTGCCCTAAATAGCTATCTTGTGGTTAAAGGGGATACTATCTAAAGTCTCTTTAGTGCTATAGCTGCGATAAGGCCCTTAGTGGCTGCTTTTATAATATATTGCTTATACCAAAGCTCCGCATCTATAACTACCCCTAGGATCTTAGCTATATTCCCTAGTATAACTGTTTTTCCTTTAATTATAAATAAGGTAGTATTAGTCTGGTCCGCGTTTTTTATAAAGTGCACTAATATAGTTTTTTCACCTTTAAACGTTGCGCTGCTTCGTTTCTCCTAGTTTATTACTCTATTAATAATAGCCTAAATACCTTTATAGTTTGCTACTGCTAATAGTCCTATAACCTATGCATTATAGTTATCTATAAACGCTATTAAGCCTCTACTTGTATTAAGCCGGTGCTAGACTAAGTTAGCGTTAAAAAAGAGGAACAGTATTAGTAAGAGTGGCGATCCTTACAGTAGTTCTACTTATAGTAACTATTGCTAGTTAAAGGTATACCTATTAACTAAAATAGTTGCCGTCCGATTAGAGCAGAATATATTAATCTACCGTACTAGTACTGGCGGTATACCTCTTGCTATAAGTCTTTGTAATAGCCTCTCTTTATATACTCCGTTATATATACCCTTTACGTTAAAGCTAATAAGGCTAAGCACCTTCTTAGACCTTTACGCGTTATAGATATATTCTTATAGTAATAGCAGCGCCTATTTAGTGGAGCGCTTCTTCTTCGCCCTAAAGTAATTTGTAGGTAGTAGTCTAAAGGTCTCTACCGCATATAATATTCTCTCGGTAATTATAGACTCCAGTATCTTACCTAGCGTAGATAGTAGGGAGATAGGCCTCTATACCCTTGCCTTCGTATAGTCTCCTTTATTCAGCTTCTTAAGCGGTATAATTTTAGCATTTCTCTATTGGTGGGGAAGGTTGCCCTTATCTAGTAAGGTCTAAAAGAGGAGCAGGACCCTATCCTTTATTACCGGCCATATCTGCCTCTATACTATCGCTAGTAGGCCGTCATCCCCTAGCGCATTCTATGGCTTTACTATAAACATCTTCCGTTCTACCTCTTCCATTATAAGACGCGGCATTAGTGTTGGCGTTTATTAAGGCCGCGGGCCCTTATCCTCTATTCCTGTTAACAGTAGGGGAAAGAACGTAGTTAACAGCTCCGCTACTTACTTATCTTTACCTTTTGTAGTAGATCTATTTGTCTTTACTAACGGTGGTATCTTATTAAACGCTAAGTTGCCGCTTAGGTTAAGGTATTTTACTACTTACTAAATGTTTACGTTATTAGCTAGGAAGTTGTTCTAATATGTCCTTTTCTGTTTCCGTATTACATTATAGTATTCCTTTAAGGCCTCCTTTACTTATTGCTCTAGTTCTAGTAATATCTGGCCTACTTAGCGTTAGTTCTTTGCCCGGTTTCTTTAGTAGGTATATACCCGGCGGAGCTTTATAAGGTCTATTATCCACTACTTTTTTGCGTATAGTAAAGGTCTAGCTTTTAGAGTTAATGCGTGGACTGCCTCTAGTACTATATCTATAAGCCGGTCTGTTTACTGCTATACTCTACCGCCTACTAGGATAATATAGAGGGCGGTAGCAATTCTATTCCTAATTTTATTCTATAGTGCGTTTTTAAAGAGCATTCTTTATTCTATAGCGCGTTTAGGGACCGCAATATTAAATGTCGTCTTAATTGCCCTATAATTAGATCCGTGTTCTATCCTATATACTATATACTTTATTATTGTAGATACTAGCTCGTCTAATGCTAGGATTAGGTTAATCGTTATCTTACGGTTGCCATTTTGCTATATTTTTGTACCCCTAGGTAGTAGGCTACGTAGGGAGTAATCTCCTATAAGCTTAATAATTGGGTCGGCTTCTCCCTGTCTTGCTAGTAAGATATTATTTCCTCCCTATAGCTAATCGTGCCGATTAAAGTCTCCTGTGAGTATTATATTAGTTTATATACCTATCTTATTCTGTATTTCCTAAATTAGTTAGTATAATTTACTAGTTATATCCTATAGTGCCTCTATATTCTTTCCCTTAATATATACTAACACTACTAGCACTAATTAGTTGGGAAGGCGCAGTACTGCTGTAGTAAGGTTTGCTAATTATACTGGCACCTGTTCGGCTTTAATGTCTTTTTAAATCTATAGTATGCTCTATACCGCCCACCTCTCTTTACGCTAGACTATGGGTATTACTTTAGTCTAATTTGAGTGTCTTATAGGGACTGTTATAACTATATTATCCGTTTTCTATACGTATAGCTCTGATATCGCTAATACTCTAAAGTCTCTTAGTTATTTATCGTTTATTAGGCTCTACTATACTATACTCTGCTTTTAGATATTTAGTTAAAGTACCTAAAGTGTCTTATATATAGCGGGTAGGATAAAGCACTTAATAATTTTTGCTAAATAATTTATGTGGTCCTCCGCATGGTATACATTTTAGGATTTGTCCTTAGTAGTTTTTATAATAATATCCTTCTTAAGCGCATCTAGTATATACTTGCGGTCTTGTGTATATAAATACTTTATATCCTAATGTTTAACACTAGTAGTATTATATTAGGCCGCTTTTAGGTTTATAGGTTCTAATATAGGCTAATTCCCCTATAATATAAAAGTATTAGTTCTGCAGCAACCGTGCTACCTTACTGCTTTTGGTAATGTATACCATTATTAATCTATATGCCTTTTCTATGTCTTTTTTACTAAGCCACCCTATCTAGGCTATATATATATTATTCTCTTTTCCTAGTACCTCTACTGCTTTATCTTAAATCTTTTCTTCCTAGTTAAGGACTGCTGTTTAATTGGCGTTGTTAATTTTTACTAGGTAGAGCTGGTCTCGTAGCACCCAAATACTAGGTGCTAAGGTCTTCTAGGCTGCTTCTTTTATATATTAGAGCTTAGCTTTATTCCTATAAGTTATTCTAATGCGTATAGGGTTCCTAGGGTCTTTAATTACTACTATATAATGCTAGCTCTTATGGCCTTTTATTATATATATGCTATTTTTAATTGCTTACCTAATTACCCCCAGTTATACTTCGTTTTTATTTTCCTCTTTAACTCTAGATATATTAACTATGTAGTATAGCGTATTAGTGATAGTTAATAGCATAGTATTCCTTAAAGGGAAGGACGTTAGGTTACTTAGTTAACTGCTTAGCGGTATATAGGTAATATCCATATACGACGGAGCCGCGCTTAGTGGTGCTTAAATGTTAGATAATTGGGTCTAAATCACCTCTATCTTTTCTATAACCTTTACTTTAAGCGCGTTAATCTACTCTATAAACATTTTGGTAATAACTTTAATTTAGTTTACTTATACCTCTTTCTGCTTCTCTAACGCCCCTAGTAGTAATATAACTAGGTTAGTTAGCACCTTAATCTATATATTTGTTATTATATTTATTTTCTTAGTTGTTAATTAGTTTACTATAGTAGCTATTATTACCAGCTGCTCTGCTTTTTTTTTAGCTATTGCGCGGTTTCTTATTAACACTATTTAATCCTTAGGGCGTAGTTTTTTCCCTATACGCTTTAAACGTGGTATACTAGGGGCCACTGCTGCCATATAAACCGTATCTTCTGTATTGCTCTTGTAGCTATCGTGTTTAAGGGCCTTAGTTATCTTAGCGCGTTCCTGACGCGATTAACGCATTAAGCTTCCTTCCGCCTTTACCGTCTCCATCTTTCCTTTCTTAACTTAGGTACTGCGTGCTAGGGGGGGTATTATTATTTAAATATAAGGTCTAGCAAAGAATCTCCTCCGATTGCAGTATATTAAGTATATTAAAGAGTAATTAATTAAACTATCTAATAATGAAGTTTATTCCGCCTAGAGGTACTAAGCCTAAAGGGCACTAGTACTATATTATATAATTACGCTTTTTTTAGTCTTGCTATATTCTTGTATAAACCCGTATATATGCCTTATTTAGTATTCCCTAGTATTACTTATGCCTTATTCTACGAGATCTCGTAGGTGGTTAGTAGTAGGTAGTCTTGGGGGGGGGTATTCCTCTAAGTATTTAGTGTCTTATCTTCGGCGATTAAAGCGAGATCTGCTAGTGGCATAAGGGTGCGTAGTATAGGTTGGTTAAAGCGTAAAAAGGGGGGGGGGGAGTTTCTAACTGTGGTGGATAGGTTATTAATCCAATTCTGCCTTAAGTCGTCTAGTAGCTATTGTATATTTTACTATCGCTCAAACCGCGTCTACGTTTGGTGTCCACTGTCTAGGGTCGGTTGGCGCCTTCCCCCTAAGATAAAAGGATAAGCTACCTCTTCTTATGTCTGTTTACTGTAGCATTTGCTCTTAATATGCTGTCTATTTTGTATACCTAAAGAGGAAGTGTTTAACTGTTTCTCGTGCCTGTCCGCAATCATATTAATCTGATTCTGCCGCTCTAATGCGGTGCAGATACCTATTAAGTCGTATTATTCCTGTCCGTAACTGGGCTAACACGTTTGCCTCTCCTCGCTTGATGAACTATCTAAGTTGGAGGTTGGGGTAAAGGTTGACGACAACCGAGTCACGTGATGTAATATCGGGTGAAAACAATACTCCCCCTTAAACGGTATTGCATCTACCACATTGCCTATTAAAACTTCCTATATACCTAGTATGATTATAACATAGTCCCCTCGTCCGTTACGAAGCATAGAAGCTAGTTGTAGTAGGTAAGGCGTTTAGTAAGGCTGGAATAAGCTCGTAATATAGCTCGTAAGGCAGCTCGTAAGCTAAGCTGTTTATCGGCCTATTTTAAACGTTGAACTAACCTAATTAAGCTAATGCTTAAAGTACCCCGTCTTTTCCTTATTCTTATTCTAACGTTACCCTAAAGTCCTTCCTCCGCGTTACTCTTTAGCAGGACGAAGGCCTATTAAGGTAAGAAATCGGTTAAACTTGATTAGACTAAGGGGCTTGGTAAGGGCGTTAGCTATTATATTACTGGTATTAACAAAGGTAAGTTTAATGCGTTTGGCAGTAACTTTATCGCGTATAAAGTGGTGTTGGATGTCAATGTGCTTAGTACGCTGGTAAAACTTAGGGTTCTAAGCAAGGGCTATTAAAGACTTGTTATTGCCGAAGATTATAATAAGTCCAGTAGCGTTTAGAACTAATTGCGCCGCTAAGTTATCCTTCCGTACTTTAACGCTAAGGTTAGGTTAGTTAATTTATTGTAGCTTGGTAAGTAATAACCTTAACTATAAGGCTTCCTTTGCCGCTTGCGTTAGGCTTATATACTTAGATTCGGTCGTTAATAGAGTAACAGTCGTCTGGCGTTTAGAGCTCCAGGTAATTGGCCCACCGTTAAGCATAAAGATATATCCGGAGGATAAGCGTTAATTTATAACACTATCGCCGTAACTTATATCTAAGTAGCCAGCAATTATTAGATTTTAGTGTTTGCCGCCGTAAGTTATGCCGTAGTTTAGGGTCCCTACGATATATCAGAATATCCATTTAATTGCGGTAAAGTGTTAAAGTCTTAGATTATGGCTAAACTGGCTAACTTATAATATTGCGAAGGCAAGATCTAGTTAAGTCTTAATTATTATATATATAAGGGAGCCGACCTGCGACTGGTAGATCTTAATATCGTCCTTTAAGGCCTGGCCGTTAAATGGTTTAAGATGCTAATCTTTCTTATCTATAGAAGTCTTCACCGGATTCAATAAGGCCTTATTGTGCTTGTTATCCCAATAGTAGAAGGTCTAAAGCACGCGCTTAAGGTAGGAGCTTTGCTGGATTATAATAGTCTTTAGCTTATAATTGCGAGTAACGGTTATGCTAAGGTAGTAGCTAATAGGGCCAAGATCTGTTATCTCAAATTTACTACAGAGTTGCCGTTTAATAGAGTTAATGGCGGCCCTACTGCCGATAATCTTAATATCGTCTACGTAGACTGATATAATAAGGCCGTTCGCAGATATAAAAGGCGAGTTCTTAGTCGTGAAAACGCTGTGGTTAGCTTAAAGCTTCTAGAAGCTAAGGCTTATAAGGAAGTTGTGAATAACTTTATACTATATGCGAGGTGACTGCTTAAGGCCGTAGAGACCTTTAAGAAGGCGGTAGACCTCTCCCAATTTGCTAAAGCCGTAAGGGTATTCAATATACACGTCCTTAATAATTTAACCATTAAGGAATACTATTTTAACGTCTATTTAATCGATTTTAAGATTATAATAGGCAGCTAGGGCGAATAGCGTGCGGAAAGCTATTGGCTTAACTACTGCGGCGAAGGTTTAATCGTAATTAATACCGTACTGCTATTTATAGCCTTTAACAACCTAGCGTGCTTTATACCTAAGTATTTCCCCTTTTAGCCCGCGCTTAATCTTAAATACCTACTTACCCCTAAGGACTTTATGTGAAGAGTTTACTAATAAGCGTTAGACGGAGCGCCAGGTTTCATTCTATAGGAGGGAGTTAAGTTTATTCTATATAGCTTCTAGCCACTGTTTCGCGTGTAGGCCGCTAAGAGCTTCTCTTAGGGTTGTTGGCTTAAGGGGATTATATATAGACGACGCATTAAGGAGGACTCGGTTAGGTTGCCAAGCGTGACCCTTATAGGTCTTAAAGTGATTATACTCAGCAGAGCTAAGTAAGTTAATAGTTATATAGCTTAAAAGAACCTTATTAAGGAGAGCTTCGCTTTTAATAGACTCTTAGAGAGCTTAACTAGCATAAGTTTCACGGCCGGATCGTCTTAGAGGTGGTTCTAAAGTTAAATTCCGAGTCGTAGGTTCTGGATCCCGTGACGTGGATTCTTCGTATAGTTCTTAAGGAAGTGGTGATGTTAATGTAGGATAAGGATAAGACGCAAACTGATAATTCTTCCCCTGCGGATTAGTATCGTACTCCCCCTGCTACTTATTCTCCCCCTAAAGTGGAATATCTTAAGCTTTAATAGTCTTAAAGATGGTAATGTCCTTAACTCTATATACCTATTAAGACTAAGAGTCCTATACTTGGTAGATGGAGTTCCCTTTAAAACTAATAAGAGTAAACTTCTTAGCTCTTAGTCCTAGCTTATTAGACTATACGGGTTTCTTATAGCAGTAAACTGTTAAGCCGATAGTGCGTAGGTGGTTAAGGCTAGGCTTTAAGCCGTAGCGTTTCTTATATAGTGTGAGATACGAGAGCGGAGCTAAGGGACTTCGGTTGTATAGATAGGCTGCCGTTTAAATAAGTTTAGGCTAGAGGTTTTATGGTAGATAACTATAGATACGTAGGCAGCGAGCTTTTATAGTAAGCGTTCGCTAATTACGCTCCATGACTCCGTTCTATTTAGGTAAATTGGCGCAAGAGAATTTAAGCTTAATGCCGTAAGAGGTAAGCTAGTTCTTTATAAGCCAGTTATCTAATTCGCCGTTATTAGATTAAACCCTTTTAAGAGGGCCGAGTTGCTTTTCTAACTAGGTAATGTAGTTCTTAATAACGTCTTAAATGCTGTAAGTCTCTTTTAACCTAAGGAAACGGACCTCCATCCATCTGGTATAGTCGTTGGTAAAAGTAATAGCATATTTAACGCCTTTAATGCTAACTGGCGTAAGATAGATAATATTAATATAAACCAGTTCGCCTATAGCTATAGCGCGCTATTAAGGACCATAATTGAATAATTTATGCCTTTTTAAGACGGCATAGGTTTTATAGTTAAATAGATTAGTAGGAAGTCCTAAACGTCTTATATCTATAAAGTTTAGGTAGCTAAGTCTTTTGTGCTACTATTAAGAGTTATAATCTGAGCCTATTAGTAAGAGAGTAGTATATAGATTGTTTAGTTTATTAAGGCAGTAAAGTCCTTTCTGTATAAAGAAGTGCGCTAGTTTTATTTTATCCCTAGTGCGTAAAAAACAGTCTGCGGTATTAATGGTTATCCTATCTCTTTGGTAGGTAGAGCTAGATATAAGGTTAATAAAGAGGTCTAGAATATAGAGCACGTTATGGAGTCTAAGTATGTTATTGCCCTACGGTAGAGATGTAATAACGTTAATATCGCCGTACCTAGTAGCGTAGGTAATGCCGGTAGCGGAGTTAACTTTAATTCTATATTCTTAAAAGTTCTTAAAAAGCTTGCGATCTTTATAAGTATAGTGTATTGCTCTAGTATTAAAGTACTATCCATTTAGTTAAGAATCTACTATATTATAAAGCACGAGGATTCTTTTATGGTTGCTTAAGAAGGCGGTTAGTTAATTATTGTTTTAGTTAGGTGGAGGAGTTCTATCTTAGGCAAAGCGCCTTTTCTTACTCTTAGGTTTGCTAGTAGGTGTCTTTATAGCCCTATAGTTGCGAGTCTAGTAATTAGGTAACTTATAAAAGTCGCACTATTTTTTAGTAGGTGTAGTGATAGGTGCTATATAAGATCGATTTAGGAGTAAGCGAGCGCCTAGTAATATTGCGGACGGCTTATTGTTGGCTAGTTAATAAGCTTCCTTATAGAGTTTAAGGCTAAGGAGTTCTATAATGAGATTGTTAAAAGCAGGAGGTGTGTTCTCTTTATGGCCAGGCGTGATTTTGCTATCGCGGAAGTTCTAATAGTAATCACCTAAATTATAAAGAAAGATCCCAGTTATTTAGGTGTCTGTTACTCTGTTTCGTATAGGCCTAGTATAAGTTGTATTTAAGTAAGGTATTTCCTTAGAAAGTTGCTTTGTCTGTTTAGCAGTAGCTTTATATTTAGTGTAGTATTCTTTAAGGGAGTTGCCTAAATGCGTATTAATAAGCGCCTTAAGTCCGAGGTGGTGAGAGACCTAGCCGACTTTTGTATATAGTCCCTTAAGTATTTCCTAGGTATGCTTCGCCGTTTAGTTTTTAATATATAATTGGAGTTTAAGGCTAACTGATTTGTATATTAACCAGAAGGCTTAAGATTCCCTAAGAGTATACTTTTCTTTATCTTTTAAAGAGGCGTTATCGGCTAGAGCAGTTGCTTCGCCGGTAATATACTTCTAGAGCGCTCTTAAATAAAGCTTGTAGCGTTTTTCGGTGGACTATAAGAGGTAGTTGTCTTGGCCTTTAAGGACGATACTAAGACATTTCTTGTTGGTAGGAGTTTCTAATATAGTAAAAGAGATAATTAGTATATAGGTTAAGAGATAAGGATAAAGCGGTGATAATCCCCTTTTTAAATACAACGGTACTAGGATATCACCCGCCACATTATCATGTTCTGCTATATTTTGCCTACTCTAGTTTAAAGCAACTAATTAGGATTTTCCATGCCCAGCATAGAAAATCACTATTAGTTCGCTTACTACTAGCGCCTTAGGAGCACTCGCGATCCTCTAAAGGATTTAGTATTAGTATTAATAGGTCTAGTGTTAACCATGTGTTAACCACTAATAAGTGTCCTTAAGTTATTACAATCGTTATATACGCCAATGGGCCTTTTATTAGGGTGTATTAGATGCCCTATAGCTTAAAGACTTATAAAGCGGATAGCTTGTAAGGCAGATAGCTTATAAGGCAGACAGCTTATAAGGTAACTCATAAGGTAGCTCGTGAGGTAAGTTGCTTATAAGGCTGGCAGCTTATAAGAACGAGGCTTAAGCTTGTAAAAGCTAAGGAGCAAGCAATGTACGTTAAAGGAGTTAAGGTTTAAACGCGTTTTTATACTAATTCAAGTCTTAAGGTACAAGGACGCTAGAGGGCGTGTTTAACTCAAAACTGGTAATAGAAAAGGCGTGAGTTGCGTTAACTAAGCCGGGCTCATAACCTATTGAACGCGCAGGTCAAGGCGAGCACGATTGCAGTATATCAAGTGTATTAAAGAGTGATTGATTGAACTATCTAAGTTGGAGGTTGGGGTAAAGGTTGACGATAACCGAGTCACGTGATGCAATATCGGGTGAAAACAACACTAGTTGAATTTAATGAGACAAATGATGGTGTTCTCTGCGAAATCGAATTTAACACGAATTTATTAAGTCGACGGCTTATCAATGGTCTCAAAGCAAAGATGCCATTTATTATTAATACACTGCATTAAAACGAGTCGCTCGAAATGATTTCTCCCGATCATCTAGAACAAGGAAAGACAGATCGACTAGCCACTGAGTCCCCAGCCACAGCTACCAGTCAGGCCAAAATAGACACAGTGCGAAGAGCCTTTGCAGAAGCTCTAGGTCTTGAGCTGGTTCGTATAAGCTGCGGTAGATCTTTCTTCGATCTCGGTGGATCTTCGTTACTATGCTTACGTGTGCAATCACTCCTTAAGGAACAAGGTGTGCAAGTGCCGGTATGGGATATCTTATTAGGACAAAGTGTAGAGGCTATAGCCGCAACACTCCAAGGATCTCTTGCACATGCTGATTTTTCAAGTTGAATTTTTTTACTGTGGTACAATTAATCATAGGTATGGCCAATAAAGTAGCTTTCATTGCAGGTGATGAATTTACCTATTAGAATGCTATTCATTGATTACGAAAAGCTCCCGCCAAGGCACCTAACCACTACTTGCCACGTGAGTGGCAAATGAAGACATATGAGAGCCGCCATTCACGTAGTCATTATAATGTTGAATTTACCTCACAACTAGCTAAAGCCGCTCGAGCCTGAACATATAAAGGAATTAATAATGCTTCTTAGTACTTAGAGGTCCTTATAAGGGTACTAATAACCTGAAGGTTAAATGGATATGTTATAGGTGTGTAGGATATCTTGCTCTCTAAGTAGATCCTATCCAATAAAATTTAATTTCGGAAGCTATTGATCCGCATATCTGCGGTTGAATGCCTGAATGCTACTATCAATCCTTGCCAACCCTTCCTTGAGAATTGAAAGTGGAACAGTATAATAGACTCGATACCATCCAGGATTCTTGAAGTGGTAGCTTATGCCTGAAGAAAGAACAACGCAGTGCTGCTTTAGATATTGACCGAAAATTTTTTCAGACTTAAGACTATTACCAGGACATAGTTTTGCAAAAACAAACATTCCAGAGTTTGCCTTAACAAAGGATATCTTCCTGTCAAGTAGGAATCGCCGAAATACTTCGTACGCACTTCTCAGCCTCTTCCCGCTTTGACTTAGAATAAGCTCTAAGTTGCCTTTAGTCAAGATATGCCTGACGGCGAACAAAGTCGTTATTGACGAAGTCTGTTGGTGTGCGCTCAATGCACCGCTTAAACGGACGGCATGATTTTGCTGACTGATGAAGGCACCCTGATAGTATCAGCACCAATCTGTGCTATAAATACGGAAACTATATTAATCGAATGCCGCTGCAGCCAAAGTCTTTGCTTAGACTGTATATCATATGCATTAATTCATCACCATGCGCTAGAGATAAAGCTGAGACAAAACCAGCCGTTGAATCCTCTTTTTCGGAATTTCGGTGTAATGACAGAGTATAAACTTCGTCAGAAATGTAATGGAGATTATTCCTGCGAGAGAACTCTAATATAGATTGGAGAGTTTCCCTCGGATAGCATTTTCTAAGTGGATTGTGAGGGTTATAGACCAAGATAGCTTTAATAGGAGCTGTTGATTTTTCTAGCGTAGTCTTATAGTACTTAACACTCTCAACTTGGAAAAACTCCTTAAGCGGTACGTGAATTGGTACTACTTTGGCGTCGTTGTGAATGCTTAATGATAAGTCCAGACCAGCCCAATACGGAGCAGTAATTATAACAGCGTCGCCGGGATCGTATATTTGCTCCACTAATGCTTTGAGAGCGTAGCTACCTCTAGCAGCCAATACAATATGGGAAGCAAGTACCGAGATTGCAGGGTTGAAATGTTGATTGATTATAGTGGCAATACGTTCTCTTGCTCTCGGACTTCTACCTATTCCCTCGGAATACGAAAGATCCTGCTTCGTATCAATATGTAGCCTATCAATTGGCGAAATATGGTACTTGCAGCCTCGGAGACGCCGCTTAGTGCTCCGGACATTTTCTGGACTATTTCCTCTTGTAGAAGCCAATTCTCGGCTGTACTAAGATCGACCACCGCGTGATCTCCGGACAGGACTGCTTTATGCTGGCTCAAAAGCTGAGGAATAATTGTTTTGTTTCTTTGTTCGTATTGGCAAGAAAGCATTCTAATATAAGTATTGTTTTTCTGGGTGGCTCATTATTAAACTAGATGATGATAATAATAATAATAATGAAGTTTATTCCGCCCGGAGGCACTAAGCCTAAAGGGCACTAGTACTATATTACATAATTACGCTTCTTTTAGTCTTGCTATATTCTCGTATAAGCCCATATATATACCTTATTTAGTATTCCCTAGTATTACTTATACCTTATTCTATAAGATCTTGTAGGTGGTTAGTAGTAGGTAGTCTTAGGGGGGGGTATTCCTCTAAGTATTTAGTGTCCTATCTTTAGCAATTAAAGCGAGATCTGCTAGTGGCACGAGGGTGTGTGGTATAGGTTGGTTAAAGCGTAAAAAGGGGGGAGGGGAGTTTCTAACTGTGGTGGATGGGTTATTAATCCGATTCTACCTTAAGTCGTCTAATAGCTATTATATATTTTACTATTACTTAGACCGCGTTTATATTTAGTATCTACTATCTAGGGTTAGTTAGTGCCTTCCCCCTAAGATAGAAGGATAAGCTACCTCTTCTTATATCTATTTGCTGTAGTATTTACTCTTAATATACTGTCTATTTTATATACCTAAAGAGGAAGTATTTAACTATTTCTCGTACCTATCCGCAATTATATTAATCTAATTCTGCCGCTCTAATATAGTGCAGATACCTATTAAGTTATATTATTCCTGTCTGTAACTAGGCTAATACGTTTACCTTTTCTTACTTAAGGGAGTTATATAGCCTACGGGTATGTTTACCTAGTAGCGCTATATTTATTTTTCTTAAGTACTTTTTTACTCCTTCCGGCAGTGTTTTCCTACCCTACTGTTTTGTTCTTATAGTGTTTATTATTATAGCCTTGGCCTAATATTATTGTCCTCGCGGTAGGCGTCCTTATATAGTAGCTTACTATACTACTTTTTTTACCTTCTTGCCTAGTTTAAACTCCCCTTATAGGACCTATATAATAAAAAAGCGGTTATTTCTTTACCTTAGCGTGCGGGCTGTATTATAGATCTATGCAATACTTATTTAGCTAAACTGTTGCTTAGGTTAGCTAAGCGCTAATAGTACTGCCTAATTACTGGTAAATATAGTAATCTATCTCCCCTATAGATCTAGCGGTAAGTATCTTATTGCTATTAATATTACCGCTAGTTTAGCCGTGTATAGGTTCTGTTCTACTCTTAGTCCTAGCGTAATTAAGTATATAACCGCTTCTCTATTGCTAAGGGTGTTACGGATAATACCTTCTATCCCTACTATGCCTCTCCTCCCAGACGAGCTTATTGCGATTTATATCCCTTAGGTGGAGTTAGCTATTTTAGTTACCTTATCTTTATTTAGGTTAATGCTTATAGGCAGTCGGTCCTCCTATAGTGGTACTACGTAGGGTTAAATAACCTCTATCTTATTTGTTGGTGTATATTAGTGTATATAGGCTATCTTCTATAGTGGGGACGTAAACCTTTAGAGCACCTTAGTGCGGAGCCTTAATAGTAGGTTCGTCTTATATAGCGTATAGAGGTTAACCTATAGCTTAGTGGCCCTCTTTAAGTGCCTCTCGCGTACTAACCGTATACTTGCTTCGGCCTCCCTAATAACTATAGCTACTATATAGAAAGTTCCTATAATTGCCTACGCTCTAATTTTTTATACCCTATTTATTATAGCTATAGCGGAACCCCCGTATATATATATCTAGATATTTAAGGCGTAGTCTACTACCGGCGCTACTATTACCCTAAATAGCTGTCTTATAGTTAAAGGGGATACTATCTAGAGTCTCTTTAGTGCTATAGCTGCGATAAGGCCCTTAGTGGCTGCTTTTATAACGTATTACTTATACCAAAGCTCCGCATCTATAACTACCCCTAGGATCTTAGCTATATTCCCTAGTACAACTATTTTTCCTTTAATTATAAACGGGGTAGTATTAGTCCGGTCCGTGTTTTTTGTAAAGTACACTAATATAGTCTTTTCACCTTTAAACGTTACGCCGCTTTGTTTCTCCCAGTTTATTACTCTATTAATAATAGCCTAAATACCTTTGTAGTTTGCTGCTGCCGATAGTCCTATAACCTATATATTATAGTTATCTATAAACGCCATTAAGCCTCTACTTGTATTAAGCCGGTGCTAGACTAGGTTGGCGTTAAAAAAGAGAAATAGTATTAGTAAGAGCGGCAATTCTTATAGTAGTTCTACTTATAGTAACTATTACTAGTTAGAGGTATACCCGTTAATTAAGATGGTCGCCGTCCGATTAGAGCAGAATGTATTAATCTACTGCACTAGTACTAGCGGTATACCTTTTGCTATAAGCCTCTGTAATAGCCTCTCTTTATATACTCTGTTATATACACCCTTTACGTTAAAGCTAATAAGGCTGAGTACCTTCTTAGACCTTTACGCGTTGTAGATATATTCTTATAGTAGCAGCAGCGCCTATTTAGTGGAGCGCTTCTTCCTTACCCTAAAGTAATTTATAGGTAGTAGTCTAAAGGTCTCTACCGCGTACGATATTCTTTCGGCAACTATAGACTCTAGTATTTTACCTAGCGTGGATAGTAGGGAGATAGGCCTCTATGCCCTTGCCTTCGTATAGTCTCCTTTATTTAGCTTCTTAAGCGGTATAATCTTAGCATTTCTCCATTAGTAGGGAAGGTCGCCCTTATTTAGTAAGGTCTAAAAGAGGAATAGGACCCTATTCTTTATTACTGGCTATATCTGCCTCTATACTATCGCTAGTAGGCCATCGTCCCCTAGCGCTTTCCATAGCTTTACCGTAAACATTTTCCGTTCTACCTCTTCCATTGTAAGACGCGGTATTAGTGTTAGCGTTTATTAAGGCCGTGGGCCCTTATCCTCTATTCCTGTTAGTAGCGGGGGAAAGAACGTAGTTAACAGCTCCGCTACTTGCTTATCTTTACCTTCTATAGTAGATCTATTTATCTTTACTAATGGTGGTATTTTATTAAACGCTAAGTTGCCGCTTGGGTTAAGGTATTTTACTACTTACTAAATGTTTATATTATCGGCTAGGAAGTTGTTTTAATATGTCCTTTTCTATTTCCGTATTATATTATAGTATTCCTTTAAGGCCTTCTTTACTTATTGCTCTAGTTCTAGTAACATCTAGCCCGCTTAGTGTTAGTTCTTTACCCAGTTCCTCTAGTGGGTGTATACCTAGCGGAGCTTTATAAGGTCTATTATCTACTACTTTTTTATATATAGTGAAGGTCTAGCTTTTAGAGTTAATGTATAAACTGCCTTTAGCACTATATCTATAAGCCGGTCTATTTGCTGCTGTACTCTACCGCCTACTAGGATAATACGGAGGGCGGTAGTAATCCTATTCCTAATTTCATTCTATAGTACGTTCTTAAAGAGTATTCTCTATTCTATAGCGCGTTTAGGGACCGTAATGTTAAATATTGTCTTAATTACCCTATAATTAGATCTGTGTTCTATCCTATATACTATATACTTTATTATTATAGATGCTAGCTCATCTAATACTAGGATTAGGTTAATCGTTATCTTACGGTCGCCATTTTGCTATATTTTTGTACCCCTAGGCAGTAGGCTACGCAGGGAGTAATCTCCCATAAGCTTAATAATTGGGTTAGCTTCTCCCTGTCTCGCCGGCGAGATATTATTTCCTCCCTATAGCTGATTATGCCGATTAAAGTCTCCTGCAAGTATTATATCGGTTTATATACCTATCTTATTCTATATTTCCTAGATTAGTTAGTATAGTTTACTAGTTATATCCTATAGTGCCTCTATATTCTTTCCCTTAACGTATATTAATACTACTAGCACTAATTAGTTAGGAAGGCGCAGCACTGCCGCGGTAAGGTCTACCGATTATACTGGCACCTATTTGGCCTTAATGTCTTTTTAAATCTATAGTATACTCTATACTACCTACCTCTCTTCACGCTAGACTATAGGTATTACTTTAGTCTAATTTAAGTGTCCTATAGGGACTATTACAACTATATCGTCCGTTTTCTATGCGTATAGCTCTAATATTGCTAACACTCCAAAGTCTTTTAGTTGTTTATCGTTTATTAGGCTCTACTATACCGTACTCTACTTTTAGATATTTAGTTAAAGTATCTAAAGTGTCTTATATATAGCGGGTAGGATAAAGCACTTAATAATTTTTGCTAAACGATTTATGTAGTCCTCCGCATGGTATATATTTTAGAATTTGTCCTTAGCAGTTATTATAATAATATCCTTCTTAAGCGCATCTAGTATATACTTGCGGTCTTATACATGCAAATGCTTTATATCCTAATATCTAACACCGGTAGTATTGCGTTAGGCCGCTTTTAGGTTTATAGGTTCTAACGTAGGCTAATTCCCCTATAATATAAAAGTATTAGTTCTATAGTAACCGTGCTGCCTTACTACTTTTAGTAATATATACCACTATTAATCTATATGCCTTTCCTGTGTCTTTTTTACTAAGCCACCCTATCTAGGCTATGTATACATTATTCTCTTTTCCTAGCACCTCTACTACTTTATCTTAAATCTTTCCTTCCTAGTTAAGGACTGCTGTTTAATTAGCGTTGTTAATTTTTACTAGGTAGAGCTAGTCTCGTAGCACCTAAATACTAGGTGCTAAGGTCTTCTAGGCTACTTCTTTTATATATTAGAGCTCGGCTTTATTCCTATAAGTTATCCTAATGCGTGCGGGGTTCCTAGGGTCTTTAATTACTGCTATACAACGCTAGCTCTCGTGGCCTTTTATTATACGTATACTATTTTTAATTGCTTACCTAATTACCCCTAGTTATACTTCGTTCTTATTTTCCTCTTTAACTCTAGATATATTAATTATGCAGTATAGCGTGTTAGTAATAGTTAATGGCATAGTATTCCTTAAAGGGAAGGACGTTAGGTTGCTTAGTTAACTGCTTAGCGGCGTATAGGCAATATCCGCGTATAACGGAGCCGCGCTTAGTGGTGCTTAAATGTTGGACAATTAGGTCTAGATTACCTCTATCTTTTCCGTAACCTCTGCTCTAAGCGCGTTAATCTACTCTATAAACATTTCGGTAATAACTTTAATTTAGTTTGCTTATACCTCTTTCTACTCCTCTAACGCCCCTAGTAGTAACGTAACCAGGTTAGTTAGCACCTTAATCTATATATTTATTATTATATTTATCTTCTTAGTTATTAATTAGTTTGCTATAGTAGCTATTATTACCGGCTGCTCTACTTTCTTTTTAGCCATTGCGCGGTTTCTTGTTGACACTATTTAATCCTTAGGGCGTAGTTTTTTCCCTATACGCTTTAAACGTAGTGCACTAGGGGCCACTGCTGCCACATAAACCGTATCTTCTGTATTGCTCTTATAGCTATCGTGTTTAAGGGCCTTGGTTGTCTTGGCGCGTTCCCGACGCGATTAACGCGTCAAGCCTCCTTCCGCCTCTACCGTCTCCATCTTTCCTTTCTTAACTTGGGTACTGCGTGCTAGGGGGGGTATTATTATTTAAATATAAGGTCTAGCAAAGAATCTCCTATTGAACTAGATGTAAACACAACAAGTATTCTACCCGCTTCCCGATTCTCGGTCCGCTCGGCCCGGCATCTCGGCCACTATTCGGACAGTAGCAGCAAATCAGTACGTCTACCGTTTTCAATCATGCAGTTAATTCCAGTCTATGCCCTAGGTGTGCTTGAGGATGGTTAGGTGCAAAGGGTAATTGGTACGGTGTGGCTACGCAACACTTACACCGGATAAGCCTCTGAGTCTTCTCAAAAGAGCTCAGTTCACCCAACACAGAACTCCGAACCAACCATAGTACTTGTCTTCTTTTCCATCGAATGAAACTTTAATGTAATTTCTATACCTGACTAAAACTCTGACTATGCATTATCAGATCCGTTCAATCTCGATCCCAAATTACCTTTCCAAATCACTTTGCATATCTAACGAAATTACCCAATATGCGGTTTAGTTATTCAGTGCTGTTAGTTGGGAAATTCTATCCAGGTTGCCGGGAAACTACTAAACCAAGAATCACAGTTGCCAGTACTTAGATAAATACTCAACCCGTCGGCCAAACAAAAAAGTAAGAAATACAGCTATTTTCACTTTGTGGACTCCCAGTTGACTTTTGATAGCTCCTTCCGCATCCAGCAAGCCAAATCAACCATTCGTTATCACCATCACGCAGCCAGAAATGGAGGAAAGCTAGTGAAGATTTAGATAGCATATATTGGCGCCGCGATGCCGGTATAATGCTGTGGGACATGATGGAGATGGCAGGCTATACGAACCAATCGCAGGAATTTCACTCTGACTTCTTTTCTCGTAATACTGCCAAATTTCTGGGACCTCATCCTGAAGGGAGCCAGAAATCAGACTCCTGGAAAAGCTTTATGACTGATGACCATACACCGATAGAGTTTAGTTGGAATTGGTCAGCAAAACGGAGGACTCCATCCGTCCGCTATTCGGTCGACCCAATTGGAAACTCGGCAAGAACAAGAATTGACCCTTTCAATACCTATGAGAGCATTGAACTCCTCGAGAAAACTCTTCGTTTAGCGCCAGGGATCGATCTCGGATGGTACGAATATTTTACGAAGATGCTGACCATTTCTGGAACAGAATTGGCTCATCAAGAACTTATGTGCTCGAAAATTCCCAAATCCCAACAATTTCTAGCATTCGAACTTGTTGATGAGAGTGTTATGGCCAAAGTCTATTTCTTACCCCAATGGAAAGCCATAAGTACTGGAGGGTCTACCCTTTCTGTGGTGGAAAAATCTATTCGACAGCTTGGATCATATGATCCTTCTCTAGCAGCCGCATTTGATATCATCGCCAAATTCATTCGCTCATTTCCTAAAGAGGAGCGGCCAGAGGTGGAGATTGTTGCTATTGATTGTATTGATCCAGCAAGATCACGCATCAAAATTTATCTAAGGTCTCAACAAACATCATTTAATAGCGTCATCGATATGATGACACTAGGGGGAAAACTGCCATCGATGACGGAGAAAGGCCTTATATCCCTGGACGATCTGTGGTGTTCGGTACTCAGTCTCGATCATTCTGGTATGAACCTTCGAGAACAGACTCATAGAACTGCTGGAATTCTGTATTACTTTGAACTAAAAGCAGGCTCAACGCTCCCCAAGTCCAAGGTTTACATCCCAGCAAAACACTACGGCGGGAATGACCAGGCTGTGGCACGCGGACTTTCAAAATTCCTAGGGAAAAGGGGTCAGTGCATGGCTGATGGTAGCACTTATCTGAATGGCATTACACAACTCTGGTAAGTCGTGGGAGAAGAAGGAACCAAAAGCTAAACTAATATTCCTAAAGCAAGCATCGCGAACTTGAGGACGGTCTAGGATTTCACACATATATTTCATGCGCAGTTGATGGCGATGATTTGAATGTAACGTCCTACTATAACCCAGAGATTTACCGCACGTCTCGTTTGTTGAATTGATCTATGGAATTGGCGTTAAGTTTATGGTTGCAGCCAAAATCCATGCTTGCTTTGGAGCTTCAACAAGAAGAACGAAGTTAGGGATGTGTACCCGACTACCGAGGCTCGCATTACCTTATGACTCACCACCCGTTTCTTAACATCGTATGTCTCACTACCTATTTCCATTACCTATTGCCGACTGTAAGCGCATCTACCGAGGCAATTGTGCATCATCGTCATCATCCTCTTGTCACCCACTTCGTGTATATATAGACACTTTAGAGCTACATTTACAATCAAGTCGCTCGTTCAATTACCCACACTGCAAAGCTTACAGGATGTTTACTGAGCATCGAGATACAATAAATGTCCTTTCATGACAGCATGGCGTCTAATTGGTTCTGTCACCTGAAGTCGGCGAAGAGGGGCGTTAAATCGTAGGACGATAAAAGTAAATTTATCGAACGGAGTTTTAGACTTGGATTTATAATTCTTCTATTATTTGGAAACCCTATCAACTCCTTTTCTTCCAAGAAAAATGTACTTGTTGATTGAGTTTAAGCGAAAACACGCTCAATATCGTATTCTAAAACCTCCGTCTAATCTACGACAGACCTTGCGAACAACTTCCCAAACCCATCGTCCCGCCTTCTACTACCGAATTATTTCTGTATCTATCTCCAGAAGCTCCCCTGCAAAGTATTAGAATTTCGCCGGCCGTGTTTCCGCTTTGCCACCAGCCACTTAGCGTAAGACCGAACTTAGCGAATGGAAATTAAGATATCTCCTGAGCCAGAGCAAGAGCAGTCCGTGGACGGAAACAACAGTAGGCGGATTTAACAGATCTGAACCTGCATTCGGGACCCTACATGAAAGTCAAACTTCGTGGAGAATCGATTGCTTCCGGTCGGACAGTATCAAACAAGATAGAATGCCGACAGGGAATAGAACGCCGAGTCGCCGGGCTACATCGTCAATAACGTTCTTCACTATGTGAGTTGTTCCGGTCACGCTAGCGTATACCACATACCACATCAAGCTATCAACATCCTCAGACGATAAGCACAACCAGTCTGCATTTCCTTTCTAAGATCATTGCGGCTCGCCCTGAGCTAACTAAAAGGATGAGTTTGCATAGCCTCATACCTCTATCTTGCATCATTATTTTAGGATCATCATGGTTAATAATAGCGAAAAAGGAAGCCTTTGTTATGGTATGCACTTGGTGTCTTTGTAGAGCGTTCACCTGACACTTGTATTCAGAGAATATTTGAACTATTGTATCCGATCAGAGACAGCCAAGGTCACACAATCTCTGGACCCTCTTGGAAATGGCCAAATGGTCACACAATTGATAAGTTCCTTCACGGCAGGGAAAGGAGCAGAGACTGGCGAGTATACGGATCTGTGTATCGTATATGGTCATGCAATATACCCGAGATGTATTCTATTTTTCATTCATATTGTCCCCTTAGGCAGAAAGTAATACTTGATAGAGTCATCACGACCCCTGAAGATGTCCGGGCTTTCCACTCAGATTCAGATCTTCATAATAAGTCAACTTCCAGCAATGGCGGCTGGTTTTTCCACCAGCTCTTGGGAGATTGTATGGGCCTCACCAACGGCAGTAGATGGAAGAGATTGCGTTCTGAGTTTAGTCACGTCTTTACCTATGGAGAAGCTTTGCACATGAGCCCTTCCATCAGCAAATATGCGCATAACTATGTGAGGGCAATGATGCCGGCCGTACAAGCGGCAGAGTTCACAATTCATGTTTCCAGCACTTTCATGCAGTTTCCTTTCTTTTGCACTGCTGATGCCCTCTATGGTCCTATGACAGAAGACGAAAAGAGCAAGCTTTGGTTGATAGGTCAGCAGAGTCTTGCCTTAATGCGATACGTGCTTCTCGGAGGCATATATCGTTTCAGAATCTCGCAAATATTCTGCAGTGGGGCTACCAAAGAGCTTGGTGCATTTCAAAAGGAATGGTCTGCCTTTAACAACAGGATGTACCAATCGAGACGGTCCCGGTCTCCTACACCTCCTATAGTATCAGCTTGGAAGCCTGTCACAGAAGGGAAGCTCCTTGAATCCGAGGTATCGCAAAAAATGTATAATTTTTCCTTTTCACTCCGATGCTTACAAACTATTTTAGGTTTTGCAGACCCTAAGTGAGATGCTCTTTGCGAATCTGGATGTCTCTTCCCACGTGCTCACATGGTTAGTCACTCTCCTAGCAGAGAATGAGGACCAACAGCGAAAGCTTCGTGACGAGATTCGAAATAAAGGAGTAAATAAGAACACATCTTTGAATGATTATTGCAACAGCAAGGACACTTTTCTAAGAGCCTGCTATCTGGAGTCTCTTCGACTTCGTCCTTTCACAGGTTGAGTCATCTACAATGCCGGGGTTGGCGAAAGCTTACATAGGCTAGTATTCTCAATACCTGAAAGTTCCCCTTCAGAAAAGACCCTGGGTGGTTTTCGGATACCTGAAAATGTTAGAATCTTGAACTCACCGCACTATATGAATTAGTACTTACAAGTTTACAGACCTCCGTTGTTGTTGATGCGCTCGAGATTAACGTCAACAATCCATTTTGGGGGAAAGATAGTCAGACCTTCAACCCAGAAAGGTTTAACAACATTAAGCAAGCAGATGTAAGTCAGAGATCATATCACCCTCTAATTAAAATTAAAATTAACTCTTCAATATCACCAGCTCCGATACAATCTCTTTGCGTTTGGCTTTGGGACAAGAAAATGTCTGGGTCAATATTTCGCCGAAGCCATGATCAAAAATTTTGTAATCTATCTCCTAGATCAGTACGAATTATATCTTCCGCCATCCGAACGTAGGAATGGAGAGTATAAGGTGGATAACAGTACCTGGGTTCCAATTTCCAATGTAAAACTAGTCCTGGCGAAGCTTAAATAGGATTTATTGATAACAAATGGGCTTTTTGAACCCGTTTCATTTCTATCAATCCTAACTGTCGAAAGCCGAATAGGGCCTAGTTCAGGGGTTTCCCCTACATAAATAGCCTTGATCCTCACACGAGTGCTGACCCTAATTATGCACTTTACGTCAAGCAGAGACATATAAATGCCTCAGTAATCAGGAAATCTTCAAGAGGTATAGAATTATTTATGGAAACTCTCTAGGACTGCTTAATCTCTGCTCATCACTTAGTACAGCACGACGAACCTTTCCCTCATCTCCTCGTCATCCCTGTCAAACGCCCTCTTCATGCCCAAATTTCCCCACCCTATTCAGCGCCCTGGCCACGTAAGGCAACTCTACCATTCTCTCACTCCATCCCTTTAACGCTGGATAGTCATCGAAACTGATTTCTGCTGTCGCGGCAACCTTCTCATTTGCAAGCGGCAGTACGGCAATATCCGCGATTGTGGGCCGCGCAGGCAGTGCAATGTATCGCTGGTCTGGCTCGCTAAGACGCCGGTCTAAAATTGCATATTCGTTGCGGATCCAGGTCACGAATACAGACATCGCCGCATCGCCGACGTTTTTAGGCTTCAACATCAGCCAGGATTTACCGGTCGCGCTGAAATACAATGTTAGCTACTTGCAAACTCCCTACGGGGTTCGTAACTGCGGGAATCTTGGAAAGTCCTAAGGACTGGCGAGCTTCGCGACCCCATGGAATGTGGAGGTATGGAGGGGAGAGGAAGTAGAACGGCCCACCCAAGACCTGCAGTATATCCCATAAGCCAGCTTATGACGCTTGCCCGTTCCCTTAAACCCCTACCTCCAAATACACCTTCCTTGTCATACTTATCAGCCAGGTACAAAAGACAGGCTGAGCTATCAAACACATTAATTCGCTCTTCACAAGGCGAAGTTCCGCTGTCAACAACTGCAACATCTTCCAGAGCGGGCACCATCTTATATGGATTCACTGCATGAAACCACGTCTCGGTGCTGGTAGAGTTGATGTAACCGACTACGGTACCCTGCCAAAACACTACCTTGTCTCACTAGCGTACCACCTTGTTTCAGTTGCCTAGCCCTTGACTCGCTCACCGACTCGGTCTACTTTCATGTATTTA
>Ga0307515_10004833_pt1 | contig 27562 bp, 26 predicted proteins | sample 17_EM_MG_FD_194513 | JGI IMG/M metagenome (GOLD analysis project Ga0307515, IMG submission 194513) | Populus trichocarpa ectomycorrhiza microbial communities from riparian zone in the Pacific Northwest, United States - 17_EM | ecosystem: Host-associated > Plants > Roots > Unclassified | place... | reverse complement strand
AACAAAACAAAATATTTTTTTGGATTTTTTGAAATATTGGCCAAGTTCTCGTGACTTTAATAAACTGGTTATTAAAGTCAAAATGCATGCTAAAACATTGTTGTATTAAAATATGATATGATTTTTTATTTGAGAGACTTTGTCGTATGCATGAAACAAAAACATTTTTTTTAACGAAAACCGGGTATTTTAATACCGGATTTATATTTTTACGGTATAAAAATACAAACCAATATTAAGCAAAATTTAGTAGAAAAATACGTGGAAAAATCACAAATTTTCAAAAAAAAATTTGAAAATGTTTTTTGGACCGGGCTGGACCCAGCCCACTCATTTTGGGTTGGGTCAGACTTGTCCACCCCAATGAACAGTGGAGAGTTAATTCACTCTCCACTGCTCACGCAGAACAGTGGAGACAGTGCAGCGAAGAAGAAGAAAAAGAAGAAGAAAGAAGGGGCGGACCTGCGGTGGCTTCGAGGCGGTGCTGCTGGCGGTTGCTGACTGGAGAATGGCTTGGACAGCGGTCGACCCTTCTTTTTCTTTTCTGTGTTTTTTCTTCTGCTCTATTCTTCCTTTCGTTCCCTGTTTTATTCCTTCTCCCTCTTTCTGATCGTTCTTTTGTTTCTGTGGTAGCAACTGTTGTTGCTCACGGTGCTAGTGGTGACAATGGTGGCCGAATGTGGCTACAGATGGTGGTTCCAGGTGGTGGCTTCTCCTCCTTTCTCCTCTGTTTCTGCTTTTCCTTCTTCTTTCTGTTTCTGTTTCTCTGTATCTTCTTCAGTTTCTGACGGTGATTGTGTGGTTGTTGACGGTGGCTGCTGGTGACTGGGCAGAATGACGGTGGTGCTGCTTCTAACGGCAAAGAGAGAGAGACCAGAGAGAGAGGTGAGTTACTGTTCTTCTCCCCTGTTCTTTTGTTTTTCTGTTCTTTGCTTCTATTCTCTCGTCAGCTCAAGTCTTCCCCTCTCTATTCGTCTACCCTATTTTCAAAACAATCTCTGTTCCTCTCTCAAACAATCCCTCGCTTCCTTCTCTCTATTCGGTTCTCTTCTTCAAGTTCGTTTCCCAAAATTTTTGCCCCCTCTAGTTTCCTTTTTTCCCTTTTCCTTTCCCCCTGGAATCTTCCCCCTTCTTTGTATTTATAGCCAAGTGGAGAGGGAGTCCCCCTTGCCTTGTTCCATCAAGGTGCAGGAGGGAAATGGGGCTACCTTACCCCTGTAGGGTAAGGTGGCAGGTTGTCTGTAGGGCATGGTCGACACCGTGTCCTGCACTTTTTTTTTTTGGAATAGTGATTGAAACACATTTAGGGAATAACCCAAAAATAGGTTATTACTAGGATAACCAGTCACTTCATAATGAGAATAATGAGAATAATCGTGTTAGAACACTTATAGACCACATGAATCCAATAAGAACAAGTGCACCATCATTTATAGTTTTCCTTCTTGATGCATCTCACTTTAATTTTAAGCCAGACATTATTCAACTTTTACCTACTTTTCATGGCTTAGATCTAGAAAATCCATACTTGCATTTGAGAGAATTTGAAGAGGTTTGCAACACTTATAATGACTTAAATTGTAGCATGAACACCATCAGATTAAAGCTTTTTCTTTTTCCATTAAAAGATAAAGCTAAAACATGGCTACAAAATCTTAGGTAAAGATTCATTCGTGCTTGGGATGAAATGCAACAACAGTTTTTGAAGAAGTTTTTCCCTTCTCATAGAACAAACTCTTTCAAAAGACAAATCACCACTTTCACTCAAAAACCAGGAGAAACATTTTACCAATGTTGGGAGGTATAGAGACTTGCTTAATACCTGTCCTCATTATGGTTTTGAAACATGGAGATTGGTTTCACATTTTTATATACGGTTAACACCTTAAGATAGGCAAATGGTGGAATTGATGTGCAATGGAACTTTTGAAAATAAAGACCCTGATGAAGCAATAGAGTACCTAGACTTGTTAGCTAAAAATGCTCAAAATTAGGACACTACAGGCACTTGTGAGGCACCAGGTAAAACTCAACCTCATACATCTAGTGGAGGAATGTACAACCTTAGGGATGATCATGACCTCCAAGCCAAATTTGCATCTTTAGCTAGAAAAGTCGAGGCACTTGAATTTAAAAAGAGTGGTCAATTAAAATCTGTTCAAGACATTGTGTGTCAAATCTGTGAAACTAACGAACATTCAACCAATGATTGTCCAACTTTGCCTTCTTTTAAGGAATGTCTCTATGAACAGACCAATGCTTTAAACAGTTTCCAAAGGCCAAATCATAACCCATACTCGAAAACGTACAACCCTGGTTGGAGAAATCATCCAAATTTCAGTTGGAAGAGTGGTAATGCACAAACTTCACAACCACCATTTCAAGCCCACCATAATTTTTAAAATTCTCAAGGATATGCACCTCCTTATGCTCCCCTTCCTAGAAGAAATCTTGAGGAAACATTGCATGCATTCATTGAAAAGCAAGAGACAATCAACACTCAATATGCTCAAACCATGGCAGATTTAAAAGATACTCTTGCAAAATTCACATATACTCTTAGTTTTCAGGAGAAAGGTAAGTTTCCATCTCAACCACAGCAAAATCCCAAAGGACAATACAATTCAAGTGCAAGTAGCTCTGGAAGCCAACATATGGATCAAGTCAAATCAATCATTACTCTCCACAATGGTAAGGTTATTGAAAAACCCATTCTTGAACCTTGTGAGAAAGAAGATGAGTTAGTCTCTAAGGGTAAGGAAAGGGTTGAACCTGAACATTGCAAAGAAAAGACTGATTCCCCACAAGAACTTCCATTTTCTCATGCCATGACCAAACAAAGGAAAGTCAATCACAATTCTGAAATCTTTGAAACTTTCAAACAGGTAAGGATCAATATACCTTTGTTGGTTTCTATTAAACATATACCTTCTTATGCTAAATGTTTGAAAGACTAGTGCACCGTGAAGAGAAAACTGAATGTGAAAAAGAAAGCCTTTTTAGTCGAACAAGTAAGTGCCATTATTCAAAACAATAATGCTTTGAAATATAAAATCCCTGGTTGTCCTACAATTTCATGCTTTATTGGAGAACATAAAATTGAAAGAGCTTTACTTGATCTTGAAGCTAGTGTGAATTTACTTCTATATTCGGTTTTTCAAAGTCTCAATCTAGGTGAGTTAAAACCAACTTCTATAACTCTTTTACTTGCTCATAGATCCGTAAAGGTGCCTAGAGGAATAGTTGAAGATGTGCTAGTACAAGTTGATAAATTCATTTATCTTGTGGATTTTGTTGTCGTGGATACACAACCTGTTGAAGCATGTAACTCAATTCCTGTTATTCTAGGATGTCCATTTCTTACAACTTCTAACGCATTGATTAATTGTAGGAATGGACTGATGAAGTTATCTTTTGGAAACATGACATTGGAGATGAATGTTTTTAACATTTGCTAGCAACCTGGAGATGATAATGATTTCCAGGAAGTAGATCTTATTGAAGAATTAGTTTATGATCAATTTGAAACTACTTTGAGTAAAATTGACTAATGAATCTAAAGATTTGCAAATGATTTATTCTCAGGAAGAAGTCAATGACAAGAAAGGCACTGAAAATATTGTCGCGAATCATTTGTCAGGATTGACAATAGATTTAACATCTGACATCACACAAATTAATGATTACTTTCCTGACGAATCCTTACTTTCTCTGCCTTGGTTCGCTAAAAATATCAATTTTCTTGTTTCAAGATTTTTGCCAGCTCATTGGAGTACCCAATACAAAAGTAAGTTTTTGGATGACGTGAAGAACTTTTATTGGGATGACCCTTACTTACTCAAATATTGTCCTGATCAAATATTTCAAAGATGTATTCGCGACAATAAGGTAAGTAGTGTCATTAAATTTTATCATTCTGAGGCATGTGGGGGTCATTTCTCGTCAACAAAGATGATTGCAAAAATCTTACAATATGGATTCTATTGGCCCACCATGTTCAAAGACACACATATGTTCTGCAAAGCTTGTGAAAATTGTCAAAAGTCAGGATTTATTTCAAAACATAAAGAGTCTTTAGATAATCTTCTATTGACTTTTGGGACATATCCTAGTGGCAATGTGCATTGTGCAATTCATGACTTATGACCCCATTTTTATAAAGAAGATGCTCGGCATAATCTTGGGAATCTGACTATAAAAGACCATGTTTGTCAATTTTTAAGAAAACTAGATGAGAAGCCTATCCCCGACCTATAGAGGGCGTTTAAGCTGTTCTTGGACGTAAAACCAAGGGAAGATGTGAGCCACAATCACAACTATTTGTGCATATACATGTTCTGTAATAACTTGTGTCTTTTGGTTTTAGTTTAATATTTTGTTTTGTTATTTCTTATTTTGGTTTAAGTGTGTTTCAAGTTTATCAGTAGTCACTATTTCAGGTGATGTCTTTTATACTCTATCTTTCTACCTTAGAACATTGGGGCCAATGTCTCGTTTTGGTTGGGGGGAGAGACTAGTAGTTGACACCCAAAAAAAAACTAAATGTTTTTGCTGGTATTAAAACCATTTGACATAACTGTTATTATTAAGATGGCAGAGTAAGGAGGAATTCTATTGACTCATGAGATGTATCTTAGTAAATGTTTTCCAAAGGTTATTTGCAATATTCATAACAAGGTCTATCACACACTTCTTATGAAATATTCAGGTTTACAAACTCTCGCATTGTTATCACTTGATTCTACTCATATACTTATTTAACAAGTATTTATAAACCATCATTTCACACACACTTTAACATATGCTTGTGGGTTGCACATTGGATTATTATATTATTTATATTCTTTTGTTAAAGGTTACAACAAAGGGAAAACGATAGTATAGAATTTGCAAAAAACAAATAAACAAAAAAATAAAAAAAATAAAAACGTAGATAAGTTTGGTTTTGTAACCTCCCTAACCTAAGCAATTAAGTCCGAAGGGGTGTCTTAACATCTAAGACCCTAAAGTCAACTGACTTGGGAGCTATTGGCCCAAAGCTTGTTACATAGGTTGAGGAGAAAAGCTTAAGGGAATCAAACATTGCACTATCTACATTTTAGTATCTCCAACCCGAGTTACTAAGCTCTAAGGGGTGTCTCAACACCTAATGCCCTAAGACCAACTGGTTTGAGAGTTATTAGCATAAAGCTCGTTACATGGGTTCATGATGCATTGTGTTTTAATTTATTACTAAAAAAAAGAGAAAAAAAGATAATAATCCTAACCCAAGAAAGTTAACCTTAAACATTAGAACAAAATTTTGTTTTCTTCCAAGAAAAGCCCCATAGTTATGTTTTGATATATTGAGCACAAAATGAAGGTTTATTAATATCTTGATTAAGAAGTATGAAGCAGATATATAAATTTAATGATATTTTGTTTATTTGGATAGATTAATGGAAGTTAAATGATGAATACCTTGCTTTTGGATCTTGCAAATTGTTTTTCTATTGTAACGCTTTAATTACTAGAGACTAGTAATAAGTTGTTTGACGGGTGTGATTAGTACTTAAAAGTGCATTGTTATTAAGGCTTTATATCATCATATTGTACTTTTAGTATCATTAAATTCCTAACTTAAGCATGTTTTTTATAATAACAAGTTTGATAATATAGATAGCTTTAATTTATGGTAAATGCTCATTTTAAATGCAGGCATATCTCACAATACAAAAAGATTGATTGATGTGATTGACTATTGAAAGTGAAAAGACAGAAATGGCTAAGGTTAAAGAAGAGATGCTGGATCAAACTAGAACACCATTCAGTCATTTGATCATATCTGGAGTAGTGGACCTTGGATGTATGTTTGGTTTATTGTGTTGGAAATTTAAGGCATAGGCCTACAACTTTCATGAAGAGTGGAAGACCCAAATCTGCCGTTTTCAAATTCAAAGCTTGGCAAAAAAAGAGAAGTCAGAATTTGTCCTGCAATCTTGCCCAAACACTGCTCAGAATATTACCCATAGCTGGAGTTCTAGAAGATAAAATAACGTCAAATTTGGTGGGTGGAAAGATAAGACAATTTCCAACAACTTTCATGGGACCACCTGCTCAAGTTCTGATGTTAGCAATGATATTTCATCCAGACAAGCGCTTGAGGGCTATCCACCACGTCCACCAGAAGCACTACTCGGTATTTTAGCCATATCCCGAGCTTTAGTGATCCAAATGCTCTCAAATGTTGTGGGTAGAAAGCGAAGATGATTTCCAACAACTTTTATGAAGAACACTTTGCCAAATTCTGATTGCATCAGTGTCATTTCATCCCGCCAAAATGCTTGAGTGCTGTTGTCCACCAAGTCCACTAAATCAATAGTTGGCCACTACATCAATAATCAATTATCAAATGAATAGTTCTGATTTTTAGCCTATAAAAGGAGGCATTTGCCATTCATTTAGGCATCTTGGTTTTCATATCAAGATCATTTTCTTGCTTTCTCTCTTTGTAATGTTCAAGTTTTATTTCATGTTTTATTTTCATTAATCTCTTGTTTATGCTTTTCATTTCCTTTACTACTCTTAGTTAACTTATATCATAATTATGTTCTTATCTTGTTTATTTATGTTCTTCTTCTTCATAATGTCTAGCTAAGTTAATTATGTCAAGGTGAAAAGGTTTCATTAATGGTGTTAAAATATGTATAATATAAACTCAACATAGACTTCAATGTTTATATCCAAGAAAGTTTGTTATTAATATATCTTACCTTTTTATCTTATCAATTCTTAATACCTTGCTTGTTAAATGGTTAATCTAGATTTGTATTGTATAACACTTGGTACATCGTTGTTATGAGAGGAACTTGATTTGTTGTTAACATAAGTTAGCATCATGAATTCCTGACAATATTTAAAAGTATGGTGTTACTAAAATAAGATCATTAATATGATCATGTTAAAAATTTATAATGAACTATTAAGGATAAATCCTTCGATTGGAATCTCCTTTGTGTGTTGTTTCTAGTTGAGTAATAAAAAGAGTTTATACTATACTTATTTCTAATACCATTAGTGGATCCTCTAACCTTGACAACAGTTTTTATCATTATTTAATCCTCACATTAATCTCACATCTCAAAAATCTCTTTAACTCTTTGTTAATTTATATATATAATTTATAATTTATATAGTTGACCTCCATGTGGATCGACCCCAGTCTTGCCGGGTTATTTATTATTTTGACACTCCTGCACTTGGGATAAGACATCAACTCTTTGATCGTGTCACTCCTCACCTAAACACTATTGGGAAATCAACAATCGAGAGAAAATCCACCTTAATGAGTCTTAGCCCCTCCTTAACAAGTTGTTGCATCTCTCCATTAACCTTCACAACAATAGGCCCCATCTGGTATCCGTAGATGATTATACTAATAAGCAGAATACGAATACAATGATCCTATAGAGGGTCTTCAATCTCATGGGTCATCGAGCCATTCCAATGAGCATACACACTTTCATGGCGCTCGGGTGCAAATTGTTTTTTCTAGGCGTCCATTTGGGTAGCGTAAAAAAAAGGTTGTCCATCTATCCCTTCATCCTACACCAGAGACTTCAAGTTTCCTTGAACTCGATAAGCGTAGGAATGGCAAAAAGTTGGAAGAAGGGTTCATCTAGAAAGATGTCTACACTGCTCATCAGATTAGAGATTCTCCTTTATCCAGACATGTGCTTAACACTCACATACGTAGAGACTACATCGCCACAAAAATGACCCTACATAACTATGATGTGCTCATAGATCCCAAAGAACATGTTCAAAATTTGCACAACAGTCTGGAGCTAGTAATTCAGGACAAACATGTTATCTGCAAGATCCTCCCTATGACCTTTAGAGGTTAAGTAAGAGCATGGTACAACAACTTGGAACCAGCTTCTATCAACAACTTGGAACCCAACTTCAATCTCCAGTTTCAGTGATCTATGTGCCAAACTACTGGTGACACATTTTAATAAAAGTATTCTAGCCAAAAAGAGTTCTACTAAACTCTTTGGAATCACCCAAGCAAAGGATGAGTCTACAAGAGCATACCTCAAGAGATTTAACAAGGAAATACTTGGTTGAAGATTTAACCGAACATGTAGCTTTAAAAGCCCTTATTAGTGGAGTGAGGGAAAAAACCTTGTGAAGGTACACCTTACCAAATAGAAGGTTACTCAAAGTGAAGCAAAATATGGAGAGCTACATTCGGGTAGATGAGGTAAGTATGCTCCGCCATGATCTTCCCTGTTTCACCAGGGACAAACAACCATAAAGGTCCCCCAAATAGGGTTGCTCACCTAAATGGGATCGCTCTCCTAGAAGAGATTACAATCTTAAGAGGAGTTATAAGAAACCACCAGGGAACGTCTAGGTTATCTTGAAGCATGTGCTTTTCCATTAAACACCACCCTCACTGGAGTCCTTACAACCATCCAAGGCAAAGAGTTTTTTTGATATCCTTTTGCCCATGAAGTCTCCTTCAGCACACACATATCTAAAAAGTACTCTTTTTTTTCATAAAGATAAAGGATATGACACAGAGGACTACTATGTCTTGAAAAAGGAAATTAAAAGGCTGATAGCTAAGGGCTACCTTCATCAGTTTTTAAAGAAGGATTTTTTTCCCCGAGCAGAATAGAGAAGAACCTGGTCAATGTACTACAACTTTACCTAAGATCAACATAATCTTAGGGGGAACCTCTGTAAGGGGATTCTAACAATGAAAAGAGGAAGTATAGGAAACAAGTCCTCACAACTACTAGATTGGTGGGTTAATGGCACAAGCTAATAGCTTTTACTCCTGAATATGGAGAAAGAGTGACCTTTCCATATAACGACACCCTCGACATTTCCACTATTATCTCTAATCATATAGTACATCAGGTACTAGTAGATGATGGTAGTGCAGTTAACATCCTTTCCGTAGAAGTTATGGTCCAAATAGGAATCCCCTCTTCAAAACTAACACCAGTAAAACCCCCCTCATTGGGATAGAGGGTTCAGGCATACTAGTAAAAGTTGCCTTAGAGTTACCAGTTGTAATGGGCACCCTTCCAAAATGTGTCTCACTCCAACAAAGTTTCATGGTGATTGATACAACATTGACTTATATTGTCATTCTAGGAAGGCCTTTTCTATATCAAATCAATGTTGTCATCACTATCCGACACTTGGCATTAAAGTTCCCAACTTTGAAAGGAGTAGCCACATTGTAGGGGGGTTAAACAACCTTAAGACAATGTGCCATTATTTGCTTGAAAGGCAAGAAAGTGCTAATATCGGACTAACAAAGGTCCTTGAAGAAAAGAGTAGAAATCAGAACTAAAGCTGTTGAGAAATTGAAGGATGTTTTTTTGGAGGGAGATGAACAAGATTTCGTGAAAGTGGGATCAACCTTAACACCAACACAATAACAATCATTAACGGAGCTCCTGCAAATCCAAAAGTTGAATTTCACAACAGATGCATCAAAGATGCCATGCATCATTCCAAAGATAGTTACCCACTAGTTAAGGGTATACCCAGCTGCACATCTGATTAGTCAGAAAAATAGGAATTTTAGGGGAGAAAGACAGAAGGTTATAACTCAAGAAGTGGACAAACTTCTGGCCTCTGGTTTCATCAGGGGAGTGTTATACTCAACCTGGTTGGAAAATGTAGTTATGGTAATGGTAAGTAGTGGATGTGTGTGGACTTCACTAGCTTGAACAAAGCTTGCCTAGAGTGATTTCAAGATGGAGTTCGTAAACACCCAACAACAAAAAAGGGGTAAAGCCAGAAACGACTCCACCATCATTGTCGATTTCTGAATTGGCAGCGACACAGTTTTTGTTGTTGATTTCTGAATCAGCGATGACACTGTTTTCGTTGACGACTTCTGAGTCAATAGGGGTTGTGTGCGCTGACGAATCCATGTGTCAACTGTGGAATTAGTTTCGTTGATGATTTCTAGTCGGTAGCGACTCAGCTGTCGTTGACGATTTCTAAGTCAACGGTGGATGGGTGCGCTGATGAATCCATGTGTTTTGTGAAACCCGAACAAATCTTGTCTTTGGCCGAACCATTCTAGGAAGAATTAAGGGGTGAAAAACCAGCCAACTTTGGAGAAAAAAAAATGTAAATCCCTATGAAAACTTGAACAAAAGGTCAACCAACACTAAACAAAATTAAAGGGACCAAACCGGTTTACTCTTGAGAGGCCTCGGGAAGGGGGAAAACCGGTTTTGGGATAACTTAATGAGGAACAAGGATAAGGTATAACAACCCCCAAACACCCCAACACACTTATAGGGGCTATAAATACAAGGAGAGAGAAGGGTGACCCTTCCTCTTCCCAAAGACAAGCTGCAACAGCTGCATGCTCTTGCTCCTCTACCTCTTCTCCACAGAAAACCAGACCCAATCTAGCTACATGTCCCCTTCATTGATTGTGTGAGTAAGAGAAGAGCTAGAGTGAGGTTAATGGCTGAAATCAGGAAAAAAGAGGGGGTGTAACTGGCCAGCTAGACAACAAGTGAGAGAGGGAAGAAACTAGACTAAAAGAGAAGAACATACCATCAAACTCATTTTTAAAGTTGTTGAGAACCGTGAGGTATGAACTAGAACTCATCTCCACCGTTCTTGTGATTTTGAGACAAAAAGAAAGATGAAAACCCTAACTAAATGACCTAGGATTTTCCTGCAACTATTAAGGAAAATTAGACTAGAAAGAGGGACAAAAATGGGGCTGGATAGGGGACCTAATTCCAGAACTCTTAACAAGAAAATGGATGATGTTAAACACAAACTGAAGTAAGGGACCGACCATAGTTGAGGTTTAGACAGAATGCAGATGTGATGAGGCGAAATGCATGGATTGTGATTTTGTTATAACCTTAGACCATGCTGGAAAGCAAAACAAAAAAGAAATACTAATGTTAATGGTGTGATTTCTTCTTGTGTGTTGGATGAAATTTGTGTGATAATGGGATTAGATGTTGTTTTGTGCAGGATTATGTTACCATTGAATCTTAGAAGCATGCTGGAGCTGAAACAGAAATCACATTGTGTTGATGCCTTGATTTTTATTATGTGATTGATGAAACTTCATAGGTGTGAACCAAGTGAATGAAGGTGTATTTGTAGCATGTTATTGTGATTATGCTTGTGATAAAAATGATAAATTTCATGTGTAAATTAAGGGTCAATGGACAATAATGTCCGACCAAAAGGAATGTAACGACCCGACTTTTTCAAGGCCAAAATCGATGGAATTTTTTATTTATAAATCTTCAGGTTCTGGATGTTTTTCACTATATCATTCTACAGATTTATAATTGCATTCCATTCATTAACAAGGCACAATCCACGTAGGATATCGCAAATCAACATTCCCATAAAATGGATTCTTAATACACATGCCCATAATATTATATTTTCATACTCATAGGTTTACATTATATCATATTGACATACGCATAAATTCACATTCATGTTCTAGTCTCGTTATCATCACGATTTCATACAAGAGTGTCGAACGACAAGTTACACAACCAGTACTTTCATTATCCTGACCTCATGTAATTTCACAACATAACATTCTCATAAGAAGAATACCACATACATATATTCATACACTTCATATATACATGTTCGCACATACACATCCATGTTCCATTTCAATTTTTCGTTACAAGTCTTTACAAAAGGGGTCGGACAACTAATTAAGCAATTAACATGTTTGTTCATACAGAACTCATATTACCCATAACATGCGAATATATAGTTCTTTTCAAAATATACGAGCCATGAAACGAATTTCCTTACGCACCATGTTGGTATGATGTTCCTGTTAAAGCAAAAGGTAATTTCAAGCATTATAGAAAAATTAAAAAAAAACCTAATAAAACAATATTAACGTTACATTTCATTCATAGACCAAAAGAGCATAATTCTTTCATTTCCTCTTATGTAAATACCACCCTTAATAATTCATCAATTACTTAGGCTAATTACAATACTCAAACCCAGTCACCAATCTCGAATACCGTTAACCAAACTAACGTTATTCTTTATTTAAAGCATAACAATTGTAGTTCTTTCATATACTTGCTATATACAAAATATAGTACACATGAACACATCAATTCTTAGGATGCCATTAGCCGAAGCCAATCATTTATTCATCTCAATCATCCACTTAGGATGTTGTTAGCCAAAGCTAAATCATCAATCACAACCCGATCATCCGTCTCGGATGCCATTAGTCGTAGTTAATCATAAAACGCAACTTGATCATCCTTCTAGGATGTCATTAACCGAAGCTAATCATTAACAAATCAAACGTTCCAGAGGCGGTTTATGAAATCACAATCACATAATAATATATCCTTTGAAATGCTCATTCAAACAATTCATAATAATTTGAAATTCGCTATAACATAATAGTAGACCCTTCGTAATACTCATAAAGACATTCCGTAATAGTTTAACGATCAGTAAACACGATAATAGATCCTTTGTAATACATAAATAAACATTTCATAATTGTTCAGCATTCAGTATAACACAACAATAGGCCCTTTGTATTATTCATTCAACCTTTCATGACAGTTAATGTTTAATACAATGCAACAATGGATCCCTCATAATACTCACATAAAAATTCATAACAATTAACATTCAGTATAATGCAACGGTAGATCTTTCATAATTCTCATGCAACCACTCATGACAATTAACATTCAGTATGATACAACAACAGATCCTTTGTAATACCCATACAACCATTCATAACAATCAACCTTCAGTATAATGCAATGGCAGATCCTTTGTAATACTCATACAACCATTCATGATAGTTTAGCATTTAGTATAACTCAATAATAGACCCTTCATATTACTCATCCTGTTAGAGAATAATATAAATCATATCCTGGGACCTCACCTAAAAGCTTAAGCTTTTGGGTTGAGATGGTTCTTTGACATGGTATTAGAGCCTTGATGACCAAGTGGTCTCGAGTTCGAATCTCACCATCCCCATTTATTTGATAAAAAAAATTAAGCACAAGGTAATGTGGGCCTGTGCAAGTTTAAAGCCCAAAGGGCTTTCATTTTAGGGGGTGTGTTAGAGAATATTATAAATCATATCCTGGGACCTCACCTAACAGCTTAAGCTATTGGGTTGAGATGGTTCTTTGACACATCCAACCATTCATGACAGTTAATGTTCAATACAAAGCAACAATAGATCCCCTGTAATACTCATATAAAAATTCATAACAAATAACCTTCAACATAATACAACGATAAATCCTTCATAATACTCATACAACCATTTGTGACAATTAATATTCAGTATAATACAACGGTAGATCATTTGTAATACTCATACAACCATTCATGACAGTTTAGCCATTCCATATAGCACAACAATAGATTCTTCGTAATAAATTCACTTAAGAAACTAACGTTACTTTAGAAGGGAGGTGGAAATCACCTACCTATTCCTCTAGTGGGGTGTCCTTGCCGGTTGAAGGTCCGATCCCGGTTGCACCACCATACATTTGATAATCATATAACTCGTCACCATACATTTTCCAAAAATACACATGTTTACATTCAAGTGTTCCATATATTACACAATCATACAATGAGATCGTTATAAGCATTTACATCATTTCTGACATGGGAGTCTGCCGCAGAAAATCGACAATGAAATTGTTTTATTGGCGACGCAGAATTCAACAGCGAAACTGATTTACTAGTGACATGCAATTCATTAGCAAACTGACTCGCTAGTGACATGCAATTCGTCAATGAAAAATGGTGACATAGACTCGTCAGCAAAATTGATTCGTTGAAACATACTCATCAGCGAACATATTCGCTACAACGCAAACTCGTTAGCGAACTGCTTTGTTGGATCACAGATCCGTCAGCAAAACTGATGACACAGACTCCTCCGCGAAATTGATTCAATGAACTGATTCGTTGCAATATAAACTCGTCAGTGAACTGATTCGCTGGCGCACAAATTCCTCAGCAAACGGGTTCGCTGCACCACTAACTCGTTAGCAAACTAATTCACTGAAGCACAGAATCGTCAGCAAACTGCTTCGCTAAAACACAAAATCATGAGCGAATTGATTCGCTGGGACACCACAATTCGGCAGCGGAAACTATTTCGCTGCTGGTACTACAATTCAGCAGCAACACTGATTCGTTGTAGACAACATAATTCGGCAGCGAACACTGATTCGTTGCAGACAACAAAAATTTTCGGCAACGAATGTTGATTCCTTGCACACAACACAGTTTCGATAGGGAACTCTAATTCACCATAGACAACATAAATTTTCAGCAGCAAACGTTGATTCGCTGCACACAACACAATTTTGGCAGTGAATGCTAATTCACTGCAGACAATACAATTTCGGCAGCGAACGCCGATTCACTGCAAACAACACAATTTCAACAATGAACGCTCATTCGCTGCAGACAACACAATTCGGCAGCGAAAACTAATTCGCTGCGGACAACTCAATTCGGCAGTGCAGCGAGAACTGACTCGCTGCAGACAACACAATTCAACAGCGAAAACAGACTCCCTGCAGACAACACAATTCAGCAGCGAAAACTAATTCGCTACGGACAATACAATTCGACAGTGCAACGAGAATTGACTCGCTGCAGATAACACAATTCCGCGGCGAAAACTAATTCACCGTAGATAACACAATTCGACAACGAAAACTAATTCGTCGTAGAGAACACAATTCGGCAGCGAACACTGATTCGTTGCAGACAACAAAAATTTTCGACGAATGTTGATTCCCTGCACACAACACAGTTTCGGTAGGGAACGGTAACTCGCCGTAGACAACATAAATTTTCAGCAGCAAACGTTGATTCGCTGCACACAACACAATTTTGGCAGTGAATGTTAATTCACTGTAGACAATACAATTTCGGCAGTGAACGCCTATTCACTGCAAACAACATAATTTCAACAATGAACGCTCATTCGCTGCAGACAACACAATTCGGCAGCGAAAACTAATTCGCTACGGACAACTCAATTCGGCAGTGCAGCGAGAACTGACTCGCTGCAGACAACACAATTCAACAGCGAAAACAGACTCCCTGCAGACAACACAATTCAGCAGCGAAAACTAATTCCCTACGGACAATACAATTCGACAGCGCAACGAGAATTAACTCGCTGCAGATAACACAATTCCGCGGCGAAAACTAATTCACCGTAGATAACACAATTCGACAGCGAAAACTAATTCGTTGTAGAGAACACAATTCGGCAGCGAACACTGATTCGTTGTGAACAACACAATTCGGCAGCCAAAATTAATTCGTTGCGAACAACACAATTCGGCAGCGAAGACTGATTCTCTGCCGACACCACAAAGTCATGCTGCAACCAATCTCCATCTCAAAATTCAAGCAAGGACATTAACATCATTTCAGTCCCAACGTATAATTTGTTCTTAAAATCCAGTAGAATCACACAATCTCAATCTTGAACATCTACATGCATTTCAGTTCCAGCATACAATTTGTTCTTCACATCCAGCAGAATCACACAGTTTCAAGCATAAACATCAACATGGATTTCGGTTCCAGCATACAATTTGTTCTTAACTTCCAGCAGAATCACACAATTTCAAGCATGAACATCAACATGCATTTCAGTTCCAACATATAATTTGTTCTTAAAATCCTGTAGAATCACACACTTCATGCATTACATCATTTCTTTACACCTTTCATGTAAGTTCTTCCATCATGTGTGAAAAATCAAAGCATTAATCATCCCCATACATTCTGTTTTAGTTTGAATATGGTATAGGAGTTCAACAATGTCATTTTCAAGCATTTCATCACACATTTACATGTTCAACCCTCACTATGGTCGGTCATCCCTCCAAGTTTATGCTTTTAAAATTTGTTTATTTCTTTTGTTAAATGTTCTGGAACTAGGTCCCCCTAATCAACCTCGTTTTATCCCTCTTTCTAGACTAGATTTCCTTAACAACTAGTGTAAAGATCCTAGGCCATTTGCTTAGGGTTTTATTCTTCCTTTTCAGTCCCAAAGTCACAAGAACAGTGGAGAAGGGTTCTGGTTCATACCTCACTGTTTTTTAACAGGTTCCAAGTGTAGTTTCAGAGGTATCTTTTTCTTTTTCTGTTTGGTTTTCTCATCTTCTTTTCTTTTGCGACTTGGCAGGCCTGCTACACCCTTTCTCCTTCCATAATTTCAGTCGCTAACCTCACTCTCTAGGTTTCCTTTAGCTCACACATTTAATGGAGGGGCCATGCAACTGGATTGGGTCCGGTTTTCTGTTGAGAAGAGGTAGAGGAGCAAGAGCATGCAGCTGGACACAGGCAGCTGCTGCAACTGGTCTTTGGGAAAAGTAAGGGTCACCCTTTCTCTATCGTATTTATAGCCCCTATAAGTGTGCTGGGGTGTTTGGGGGTTGTTCTACCTTATACTTGTCCCTATTTTGGGTTATCTTGGGTTGATTTCTATTCCAATTCTCCTCTAGGATAGGCTAGTCCAACACTAATTTTTGTTGGGTTTTATAGTGTCGCTGTCGATTCAGAAATCGGTCGAAAAAAACTGTGTCGCTACTGATTCAGAAGTTGGCAGCCAAAACCTGTGCTGCTATAGATTCAGGAATCGGCAACATAAAAAACTATGTCGCTACCGATTCAGAAGTCGACAGCCAAAAACTGTGCCGCTGTCGATTAAAAAATCAGCACCAAAAAACTATGTCGTCGCCGATTCAAAAATCGGCAGCAAAAACTATGTCGCCATCGATTCAGAAATCGACACTGATAAACTGTGTCGCTGCCGATTAAGAAATGGGCAGCGATGGTGGGGTCAATTTTTGGCTTTACCCTCTCTTTTTTATTTTTTATTTGGGTTTACAGGGAAGAAGGGGAAACAATGAAGGGACCTTGCATGATCCTTAGAGGGATAAGTCATAGGATGGAAATGATATCCTTGTATGATGTGCATTGATTAGTAGATTTTGTTGATGAATTTAGCATGATGGAACTAAAAAAAATTAAAGGTATGATCGTGTGGCTTGATGATTTATGCATTAGCCATAAATCGTATGCGCTGACGATTTTAGTGTCAGCTGTGAAACTATGTTGCGGTGATGTTTTCTGATTCGGGAGCCACTCAGTTCTCGTCAACAATTTTTGCGTCAGCCTAACTCATATGCGCTATCGATTTCAGTGTCAATTGTGAAGCTGTGTTGCGTTGATGATTTCTGAGTTGGCAGCAACTAAGTTTTCATCAATGATTTCTGAGTTAGTTGTGAATCATGTACGCTGATGATTTCAGCGTCAGCTGCGAAACTATGTTGCGTTGATGATTTTAAAGTCATCTGCGGCTTAATTTTTGTCAATGATTTCTATGTCAGTCGAAAACAATATGTGCTGACAATTTTAGTGTCAGTTGTGAAACTGTGTTGCGTAGTAGTGGTATGCACGCGTTGGCGATTTCTGCCGAATAAGGGTCACTAGCAAGTCAGCTTTCGCTGCCGAATTCTGTGTTCCAAGGAATCAGTTCGCTGACAAGTTTGTGTCACCAGCGAACCAGTTTCGCTGATGATTTTATGTTCCAGCAAATCAGTTCGCTGATGAGTTTGCATCCCCAGCGAACCGGTTTCGCTAATGATTCTATGTTTCAGCAAGTCAATTCCCTGACGAGTTTTCGTCACCAACGAACCAGTTTCGCTGACAATTTTGTGTTCCAGCAACTCAGTTCATTGACGAGTTTGTGTCACCAGCGAACCAGTTTCACTGCCGAATTCTATGTTCTAGAGACTTAGTTCGCTAACGAGTTTGTGTCACCAACAAACCAGTTTCGCTGACGATTATGTGTCCCAGCGAACCAGTTTCGCTAATAAATTTATGCGGCAGATTACATATTAGAATTGGTTCAATGATTAAAATTGTTGCATTGTATGATTGTAATATATAAACACTAGAATGTGAACATGTGTATTGTTGAAATTTGTATGGTGACGAGTTGTGTGATTACTGAATCTGAATGTACTGATTTGTGACCATTGATATGATAGGTGGTACAACCGGGATCAGATACATAACAAGACAAGGACATCCCACGGGATGAGCAGGTAGGTGGTTTCCACCTTTTTCTTATATAATGTTAATGTTTTGAAATGACTTGTTTGAGGATATATTATTGTGTTCTGATGAATGTTAAATCGACTATGAAATGTTGATCGAGTTGTTGATGAAATTGGTTGTTGATGAACGTTAAACCAACTATGAAATGTTGATCGAGTTGTTGATGAAATTGGGTTGTTGACGAATGTTAAACCAACTATGAAATGTTGGTTGAGTTGTTGATGAATGCTAAACCAATTATGAAATGTTGATTGAGTTGTCGATGAATGTTAAACCGACTATGAAATGTTGATTGAGTTGTTGACGAATGTTAAACCGATTATGAAATGTTAATTGAGTTGTCGATGAATGTTAAACCGCCTATGAAATGTTGATTGAGTTGTTAATGAAATTGGGTTATCGATGAATGTTAAATCGATTATGAAATGTTGATTGAGTTGTTGATGAAATTGGGTTGTTGACGAATGTTAAACCGACCATGAAATGTTGATTGAGTTGTTGACGAATGTTAAATTGATTATGAAATATTGGTTGAGTTGTTGATTAGCTTCGGCTAATGGCATCTGAGATGGATGACCGGGTTATGATTGATGATTAGCTTCAGCTATTAGCATCCGAGATGGATGACCGAGTTGTGATTGATGATTAACTTTGGCTATTGGCATCCTAGATGGATGGTCGAGTTGATTATGATGATTGGCTTCGGCTAATGGTATCTGTAAGAGATGATGGGTTTGATTTTGTGATTAGTTTTGGTTAATGGCATCTGAGACGAATAACCGAGATTAGATGTTGCGATTAGCTACAACTAAAAGTCTCCAAGGTGGATGACCGGGTTAAAGGGAAGTAATTAACCCCAACCAATGATTAAACTTCAGCCCCACAACTCCTATGGAAAGGTTGGGGCATATTAGTGAGAATAATATATTTAGCAAAATAATAAGGATTGTATAATGCATATGTGAAGTAAATGAAAAGGTGTACTCATTTTCAGTTGATAACGAAAAGTAACGATAGCATCCTTCTTATTGTTTATTATTATGTTTAGATTATTTACAATCCTTATATCTATTTTGTTTTTGTAATAGGGACATCACACAATCAAAATGCGCAGGAAAGCCCATTCCACAGTCTCACATACTTTGAAAGGTGTTATGTAATATTATATTTTAGGTGTTATGTGTTTGATAAGAACGAACAAACTAGTTGGATATTTGTCATTCGACACTTTTGTAAAGACTTGTATCTAAAATTGTAATGGAATACGAGTGTGAAAGTATGATCTTGTAAACATATGATGTGGTGAATGGATGTATGTGATATTCTCTTTTGTAAGAATGTTGTATTGTGAAATCCCATGAGTATTGCACTACACTATAATTCTGTTACGATAAACCCTAAATATCGTTGCGAGAATGTGTATTGTCACTTTTATGGGATGTTGATTTACTTTACCCTATATGGGTTGTGCCTTGCTAATGAATGAAATGTATTTATAAATTCACAGAATGATATTATGAAAAGTATCAAGAACCTAAAGACTTATAAAAAAAATTCACCGATTTTGGCTATGAAAAAGTCGAGTTGTTATAGAGTTTGAGAATCAATATTACTCCAAATATCATCGAAAGATGAAGGAACAAGAATTCCTATCCTTGAGATAGGAGGGGATGTCGATACTCGAGTACAAGAGGTAATTCCATGGCCTCTCACTATTTGCACCACATTATGTCCCATTAGAACAACACATGATAGAAAGGCTAAGGGATGGCTTTAGACAAGATTTGAAGCAGGGGTTGATTGCTTTAAAGTTAAAGACAGTAAGGGAACTGATTGAAGCAGCACAAGCCTAAAAGTCTTGTATGAGAGAAGGCCAACAGAGTCATGGGGGTGCAGGAAAACGAAAGGATATGGAATTTTTAGGCAAGCCACCACTTCCAAAGAAGGGTAGAAGCGTAATTCTTTTAATTCAAGAAAAAATAGGGGACATCAATTACTTCTCGACAGAATATCAGTGGGAAGTCAAGAAGTGGTCAGACCCGCTCCAGGATTGTTGCTACGGGGAGGGGGGGTCTAATGATCAGAAAGATATTGTCTATCCTTTTTGTGCGCAATATGAACAAAAACACCCTAGTACCTGTTTGGTTTCACTTGGCCGATGTTATATATGTCGAGGAGAAGGGTACCGGTGCAGAGCTTGCCAGTATTTGGGAAGAGGGAGACATCATTATGGTGAGAAGGGTCATTTTAAAAGAGAATGCCCCCAGTTAAACACTGAACAACATTAGAGTCAAAGGCAGCAAAATCAGAGTCACCAACAGTCCATCACGGTGAACAGACCAGGAAAGTCGACTTAGACAAAAGTCACCTCAAATAGGGGACGACCCAAAGTGCAAAATGAAAGGGGTCAAAGAAGGGTTTTCCACACAAACCAGAAAGATGTCAAAGCAGCATCAGATGTGGTGGCAGGTAAGCTAATACTGAATGTTTCATAAATGCATGTTTTATTTGATTCGGGTGCCACCCACTCTTTTATATCTAATAAAAAAGTATCCAAACCGAGTAAGGAGACAAAAAGGGTAGAAAAGGGGTTTGTTATTAGGGACACCCCTAGGTGAAACTGTAGAAACAGATGTTGTGTTCGAAGGGGTGAAAATTGGTATTAATGGGTATGAGGTAGAAGTAGACTTAATACCTCTAGAATTAAATAATTTTGACATAATTCTAGGCATGAATTGGTTAGGTAAGAATAAGGCTCGACTAGACTGCTTTACAAAAACAGTAACCAAAACAGTAACCTTTCAAGGGGTTAAGGGTGAAATAATAGTCTTTAAGGGGGAGAGAGTTTCCAATCCAACAAACATAATCTCGGTTATGACCGCGAGAAAACTACTAAAGAAAGGTTGTACGACATACCTTGCCTATGTGATAAATTCAGAAAAGGGTAAGATAGGATTGTCTGACATTCCAATTATGAGGAAATTTTTGGATGTATTTCTAGAAGAATTGCCAGGACTACCCCCAAAAAAAAAGTTGAAGTCACCATCGACATATTGCCTAGGGTGTCTCCTATAGCCCAACCACCATATAGAATGGCCCCTAAGGAATTGGATGAGTTGAAAATTCAATTGCAAGAGCTTTTAGACAAAGGGTTCATACGACCAAGCAGCTCACCTTGGGGGTCACCTGTTTTATTTATGAAGAAAGATGGAATTTTAAGGCTTTGCATAGATTACCGTTAGCTGAAAGATGGAACTCCAATGGATAGATGATTTATTCGTTAAGTTGAAGGGGATTAGAGTATTCTCGAAAATTGATTTAAGGTCAGGGTACTATCAGATGCGAATCAAGTGGAAAGAAAAGGGTTCATACGACTAAGCAACTCACCTTAGGGGTCACCTGTTTTATTTATGAAGAAAGATGGAATTTTGAGGCTTTGCATAGATTACCGTCAGCTGAAAGATGGAACTCCAATGGATAGATGATTTATTCGTTCAGTTGAAGGGGGCTAGAGTATTCTCGAAAATTGATTTAAGGTCAGGGTACTATCAGATGCGAATCAAGTGGAAAGATGTGCCGAAAACTGCTTTTAGAACTCTCTACAGACACTATGAGTTCTTGGTACTACCATTTGGATTAATGAATGCTCCAACACTTTTTATGGATTTAATGAATAGAGTAATCCAACCATACCTTGACACATTTTTCATCATATGACATTTTGGTTTACTCTAAATCCTATGGGGAGCATGAACAACACCTGAGACAAACACTACAGACTTTGAGAAGTCGCTAATTGTATGCCAAGTTGCATAAATGTGACTTCTAGTTGAATGAAGTAATCTTTTTAGGGCACATGGTATCTTCGGAAGGCATTTTTTTAGACCCTCAGAAGGTGGAAGCAGTTCTAAGATGGGAAAGGCCCACTACGGTAACTGAAATCCGTAGTTTCCTTGGTTCGGCAGGATACTATAGAAGGTTTGTTGAAGGTTTTTCAACAATAACAACTCCATTAACACGACTCACTAGAAAAAATATAAGATGGGAGTGGTCAAAGGAGTGTGAAGAGAGTTTTCAAGAATTAGAAAGAAGGCTCACTACTACCCTCGTTCTAACCTTTCCATCCGGAACAGAAAGCTATGTAGTCTACAGTGATGCCTCAAGAAATGGACTGGGTTGTATCTTAATCCATCATGGAAAAGTAGTCACCTATGCATCAAGACAACTAAAGACTCATGAAATCAACTACCTAGTTCATGACCTAGAATTAGTAGCAGTATTTTTTGCCCTATAAGTCTCACATGTGTGCGGCGTCGCAACGATCATCCACTCTTGTAAGTTTATCCAGGTAATCGGAGAGCCAAGGATTTCTTATCTTTTATCAGTGTATAGAGTGAATGGAAGTCGCCACCTAGTATTTTGGTCACTAGGAACCCTAACTAGTCTTAGAGATCAGGCTCGGAGATTGGTTGCGTAAAAGGAAGGTATTAGCAACCCAAATACACCTTACCTAAGGTAAGTTGCATTGTTTAAATCTCTGATAAAGGCTAAGGTATTGTCATGTTTTCTAATCATTGATCTGTCTAAAGTTTAAGATAAGTCCTCCTCAGTAAGGAGATCTTTATCTTATCGGGTAAAACCTAACCATTCCAATGTCAATAAAAAAAAAACTACCTTTTTAATATCAGAAATACATCTAACGTATAAGTTCGTAATCCTTGATATTAAAAGAAAACAAAAAAATTTTAATTTTTTTTTAATATTGGCCTAGTTCTCATGACTTCAACAAATTAGTTATTAAAGCCAAAAATGCATGCTAAGATATTTTTTTTTTGTTTTTGATTTTTGAAAACATTATATGGAAATTTCTATATTTGAGAGACTTGGTCGTATGCATGAAAACAAAGCATTTCTGACTAGGCCTGAGGCCCATCCTGGCCTGTTCTCTTTATTTTTTCTTTTTTTGAACTAGCCTATATGGCTAGGTTGGACCCAACCAGCCCAGCCTAGTCACTAGCCTAAGCTAGTGACCCGATTGAGTATCATGCTTTTTATAAAGCCAGAGAATGCCATGCGGTCGCCTCCAAATAATAAGGCGACCGATTGTTGTTATTGCAAGAGTAATGGCGATCGTGGGGTGTCCGTTTTTTTTTTCTTGGTCTAGTGAGATGAAGAAGATGAATGGTTTTTTCTTCAAAATGATGTCATTTTGGGATGGGAATGGTTATTTTTAGTTTGGTCATTGAAGTTTTGAAACATTGTAATCAAGCCCCTTATTCAGTCAATTTTAGCCCCTATATTTACGCATCTTTTTCAATTTGGTCCTTGATTTTAGATTTCTTCAATCAAGTTTCTAATTGCCCAACAAACTTGATATTTATAAATTAAGCCCCTGATTTGACCAAATTAACTCTTAAAAATTATAATTTGACCCCTGAACTTTAATTTCTTCCAATTAAAGCCTAAATTGACTTAAAAATCAATTTTTCTTGCAATCAAACCCTCAATAAATTCAATTAAACCTTAAATAAAATTTAATTGAGTCCATAACCATATGATTTTGGACTTTTATTCCTCAAATTGAATTTTCTTTGTCAACAGAGCTCGCATCAGTCAAAAATATACTGTCAAATTTCAATCTTTGTATTTCTTAACCTCCTCAACCAATTTTTGATCATTTTCTTGGCGCTCTGGCATTCTCTTCTCACTGCTATTAATTTTTTTTTCTTTCGAATATATTTTTGATTTTTTTGTATTTTCTCTTCTTTTTTGTGAGGACCCAAAAATGGATAACAATAATGAGTATGGAGGCACTACTTTTATGGATCCCGGGTTCGAATCTTCATGGATCATAAGAGCCTGAAATATTTGATGTCATAAAAGGAGTTGAACATGCGACAACAGAGATGGGTAGAATTAATTAAGGACTACGACTGCATTATAGATTATCATCCAGGAAAAGTGAATGTAGTCGCGAATGCTCTCAGCCGTAAAGACAAGGCAATTATAGGTGGACCAACGACCTAGGATGAGAAAACCTTAAATGAGTTGGAGATTGGGGGCAATGCTAAATGTGAGTTTGGAAGGATCTTTGATGGCTCAATTAAGGGTGAGGTCAGGGTATTGAGAGCAAATATTAGAGGCACAACATATTGATGATAAAGTGTTGAAAGTAAGAAGTAAGCTGGAATTGGTGAGTGAAACTCTTTTCCGAATGGGAGATGATGAAATTGTAATGTTAAGGTAATGCATGTACGTACCTGACAACAAGTTCCTAAAAGAAAAGATACTACAAGAGGCCCACAAATCTAAGTTCACTGTACATCCAAGTAATACTAAGATATATCAGGATTTGAAAGAATACTATTGGTGGCCAAATATGAGAAAAGAAGTGGCTGAATTTATGAAAAAATGTGGTATTTACCAACAAGTAAAGGTGGAGCGCCACAAACCGACATGGCTATTACAACCATTACAAATTCCTGAGTGGAAATGGGAGATGATCACAATGGACTTTGTGTTGGGACTGCCTAGGGGAAATAGGAAAATGATGCAATCTGGGTCATTGTGGATTGACTAACTAAGTCTACCATTTTCCTACCAGTAAAAATGACGGATCCAGTTGACAAGTTGGCCAAGATTTGTGTGAATGAAGTTGTGAGGCTTCATGGAGTCCCATTATCAATTGTTTCAGACCGAGACCCAAGGTTTACTTCATGTTTCTGGCCAAACATACAACGTGCCTTGGGAACAAATTTGAATATCAGTATTGCCTTTCATCCTCAGACTGATGACCAATCTAAGATTTACTAAAGGAATATGCTTTGGAATTTGGTGGACAGTGGGAGGAGCACTTGTCGCTAATAGAATTCACGTACAATGTCGCACGTGGGCGGCGTCGCGGCGAATATTCCACTCTCAGGTAATTATATGGAAATCAAGAAATATAGGGAGACAAGGATTCCTTGTCTTTAATTAGTGGAAAGTGAGAAAATGAGTCGCCACCAAGTATTTTGGTCACTAGGAACCCTAATTGGTCTCAAAGATCGGGTATGGGGACTGGTTGTGTAAAGGGAATGTATTAACACCCCAAATATGTCTTACCTAAGGTAAGCTGCATTGTTTGATTGTCTGATAAAAAGCTAAGGTGTTATTGTATTTCTAATTATTGGTCTATCTAAGGTTTAAGAAAAGTCCTTCTCCGTAAGAAGATCCTTATCTTATCGGGTAAAAGCCTATCCGTTCTAATGTCTATAAAAAAAAACTACCTTTTTAATATCAAGAATATGTTTTACGTATAAATTCGTAATCCCAGATACTAAAAGAAAAAAAAATATTTTTTTGAAATTTTTGAAATATTGACCTAGTTCTCATGGCTCTAATAAACTTGTTATTAAAGCCAAAATGCATGCTAAAAGATATTTTTGAATTTTTTTTGTGTTTTATGTACAAAAAAAATGATATGATTTTTTTTTTTATCTTTGAGAGACTTGGGTGTATGCACGAAAACAAAAAAAAAATTTGTTTTATAATTTTTTTGCAATGTTTTGACGAAAACCGACATTTTAAAACCGGATTTGTATCTTTACGGTATAAAAATACAAACCAATATTACACAAAGTAGATAGAAAAATACACGAGAACATCACAAAATTTTTTAGAAAGATTTTTTGGAATTTTTTTAATGAACAGTGGATTACTCTCCACTGTTCACATGCAATGTGAACAGTGGAGCACCCGTCGAAGAAGAAGAAGAAAGGGAAGGGGAAGGAGGTTGGCCTGTAGTGGAAGCTTGGTTGCGACGAGGAGGTTCGGTCGGTGGCTTAGTAGGCTTCGATGGAGGGAATGGTGGCCGGTGTCGGTTGCTAGTAAAGGAAGAAGAAAAGTTGCAGAGGAGAGAGGCTCAGTGGCACGCTCACTATATGAGGTGGTCAGGCAGTTTCTTGTGATGGAGATGGAGGTGTTCAAGCCGGTGGTGACGATGTTGGTGGCTGAACGCCGCGGTGGAGAGAGAGAGAGGTTCTATTGGCAGCAGAAACCAAGTGTTGGAGGCTGGTTTTTTTGTTGTCTTTTGACCAAAATTTCTCCACCTCTGGAGCATGAAAACAAACCTATTTATAGGAGGTGGAAGAGAGACACTTTGTCTCTTCTAGTGCCAAATATCAGCTTGGATTGACCCAAAAGCATCCCAACCATTGGTTCAAAATAGCAATGATGAACTGTCAGTTTTGTGCAGGAAAATAGCTGGTCAGGTTGGCCACTTTGGGGAGGTGCCATCACCTCTGAAGCCTCGATCAGCCCGAAAGGTTTATACTAGTGTGTAGTCAGGTGTCAGAGGATCATTTTCGTGCAAGTTTCATCTAATTTGAGGAAGAAACGAGGCGTCAAATGCCTTGGGAGGGTAGCCACCCAACCAACCTCGCTAAAGAAGAAGATGAATAGTAATTTTTTTGTCAATTACGCTTTAGTCCTTTAATTTGTGATTTATCTCTAATTACACCCCTGATTGCCCTCCAACTTTCAACTTTGTTCAATTTCACCCCTAACGAACTTCAACTCAAACCCTAGATTTCAGCGCCCTCTTCCCTTTGGTCCCTGGTTTTGAATTTATTCAATTAAGTCCCTAAATGGCCATCATACTTCAATATTTATGCAATTAAGCCCTTGATTTGACCAAATCAACTCTAAAAAATTCTAATTTATCCTCGTAACTTTAATTTCTTCTAATTAACCCCCAAATTGTCTTAAAAATCAATTTCTCTTGCAATCAAACCCTCAATAAATTCAATTAAACCTCCAATAAAATTTAATTGAGTCTATAAATATTTGTTTTTGGACCTTTCTTTTTCAAATTCAATTTTCTTTATTAACAAGGCTCTTTATATGTCAAAAATATACTGTCAAATTTCAATCTTCGTATTTTTGAACCTCCTCAACCAATTTGTAACCATTTTCTAGGCACTTCGACAACCTCTTCTCATTGTTATTATTATTTTGGATTTTTTTGTTTTTAGTCCGAATATATTTTTTGATTTTTGAAAGAGAAAAAGTGAAAATGAGGAATAACCAAAAATGGGTTATGACAGTTGCCTCCCTCTTTACAATGCTTACGATAAAAAGTCTCATAAGAGATTTTAGATAATAAACTTTGTAAAGAAGAAAAAGGAAAAGATAACGGACTCACCATATGATGAATTGTTTTGAAAGCATTTGAGGGCTAGAAAGTGCACTCAAATGGTCGAAAGGTTTTTCTGGTGAGATTCAAAGATTTTTGAAATGGTCGGATTGTAATGGATGACCCTATTTTTGATTTTTCAAGGAAAGTTTAAATGTTTTAAAAGTATAAATTTAAAATAAATTCAAAAAAAGAAAT
>Ga0307515_10004832_pt1 | contig 27568 bp, 9 predicted proteins | sample 17_EM_MG_FD_194513 | JGI IMG/M metagenome (GOLD analysis project Ga0307515, IMG submission 194513) | Populus trichocarpa ectomycorrhiza microbial communities from riparian zone in the Pacific Northwest, United States - 17_EM | ecosystem: Host-associated > Plants > Roots > Unclassified | place... | reverse complement strand
GGAATAAGATAACAGGGGAGACTAATATATAGTCGAAACGGGGTAATATAAGATATACGAGGTATACGAGGGTAGTGCTGACGCTAGTGAACAGGGTAATATGCAAGGTCCGGTAGTCGGTTACAGGTATCCTATAATAGTACCCCTTCTTTAAACTCGAGCTTTTACAAGAAAGGATTATAGTAGTTCTAAGTAAAGTTTATAAAAGTCTTTTACGGCTTATATAAGTCCTATAGAGTTAGCGGGTTCCTATAAGGGCTTTATAAAGCCTCTTTATTTTATAAGGTATATATATTAGCGTTTCTATTTATTATACTTAATATTATTAATTCTTTTAATAAAGCACTTATTTTTACTATCTACTTTAATTAGTAGGGGGGGGGGGTGTATATTAATTTAAGCAGGGCATTTAATACGGGGGTTAGTAGGGTAAAGGACTGACGTATAAAATACAAAGTGGATTTTAACCGTATTAGGAAGCTTTAGTTAGTAGGCGTAAAAGAAGACAACCTTCTTAACTTTATAAGGGCCAGCGTTATTCCAATTAAGTTTCTTAGTAGGTTATTTTATATTTAGATTTCTTATATCTAGCTAGATAAAGTTACTAATTTAATAGGCTAGTACTAGGGTTTATTTCTTATTTACTACGGCTTTATAAATAGATTAAGCCTATATTATTTTATTAGTAAGAAACTGTTATAGTTTCTCTATCTTCTCTATAAATTTATTTACTTTTATAACTTATAAGATATAATAAGCGGGGCGAGGAATATTACTAAAGGGTTTAAAACCTATTTATAGGTACTAGCTATAGTTGGCTAGAAATAGGGAGACCTTTATAGTTTCTAAACCGGATTTATTTATAGTAAACTCGGTAAATATAAGCCAGTTAATCTAGTTATCCTATAAATATAATATATATATCCAAATATACTATTCTATTATAGCATTTACACGTTCCGTTTAACCGTCTATTTTTAAGTAATATATAGTTAATAGTAGTACTTTAATACGGAGTTAGGTAGTTAGTTTTTTTCTAAAATATAGAAATAAACTAGCTACCTTTATTAGAGATAATCGTTTTAGGGAGTCTGTAGAGTTTCTATACGTAATTTAGAAACAGTTAGGCAATAGTAGATATTAATATATTAGGGCAAGCGATTAAGTATCTTATCTTACATAGTTAGTCCATAACTATAATAATATTTATATAGCCTTTACTTACGGGGAGGTTAACAATAAAGTTAATTAAGATATTATTCTATCTTTGGTTTAGGACAGGTAGTAGCTTTAAAAGGCCGTTATACGTCTTATATAGAGCTTTAGCTTATTAGTAAATATAATAGCTACAGACGTACCTTTATAATATATTATATATATTTAGCTAATAGTATTCTTGTTAGTGCAGTTCTAGGGTTTTTCCTTAACTTGTTTTTATTTTATCTATTATATTATACTATATACAATACTGCGCTTACAGCCTTAGGCTATGGCGCTATAGTTCTATATACATAAATCCTTTCTAAGCAGCTTAATATGTACTAGTAGCTATGTCCTAGTAGTTTATAAACTCCTAAACTAGGAGGTTTATCGTTCCTTAGTAAACTCTAAGTTCCTGCAACTACTAGGGAATAAGAAAACAGTAGGAAAAACTATAAGAAATCCCAATACCTATCCCTGTTCTTTTGCAATTTATTTCTATCCTTTTACTCTTTAATATCTTTTTAAGAGCCTAGTAGGAGTTGCCTCCTTCTAGAATCCTATCTGTTTTATTCTTCTATAGAATCTTTTTCGCGTACTAGTTTAGCTGCTTTAAGAGTCTTATAGTCTTTACTATTAGTAAAGTATTTTTCTTTACAATTAATGTAAAGAGGGGTAGTATGCTTACAAGGCTTGCCTATTATTATATAGGTAGAACAGAAATGGTCTTTAGATAAATATACAGCCGCATAGAATCTGTAGGCCTTTGTAGAGCACCTATCTCCTATATGGCCAAATTTTTGGCAGCTCGTACACTGCGTAGTAAGAGAGATTTCGAGGTATTTTACTACCTTAATAGCTGTACCTGCAATTGATATCTCTTTTTGCTTAAGGATTTCTTGTCTTTTATCTTCGTTCTCTATAGTAAAAACTATAGAGCTAAATCTGGTCTATAGATTATATCTTTTTTTACTAAATAAGATCTATCTAGGTAGTCCTATAGGCTATAATTTAAACCCATGGTTCTAGTTTTTATTCTCTTTAAAAGGTAAAGCAGTTATACTAGATCTCTTTATATTTAACTAAGAAATCTATATTATACTCTTCTGTAGTCATAAGGAGAATATTTTGTTTTCCTTTAGTTCTAGCTATAGACGCTAGTACTGGCTTTTCTACTTGCAGTTTTAATGTAAATAGTTGGTTAACTTTGTTCTGTATAGAGAAGGTATTTAAAGGTTAGTCCTTTTCGTCTATAATTAAGACTAGCTTCCTTTCTTATAGCTGCTTTTTTATACTTTTAGTAGAAGTAAAACTCCTACTAGAATAAGAAGGGGTAAAGGGTGGTAGTGGTGATAATGAGGAGGGTAGGGAGGTCCTTCTTTAGCCTCTCTGCGTAAGTTTTCTTAGTAGGAGCTACCTCCTTACGGAGAGCTCTTATTTCTTCTATTAGTCCTTTTAGGACATCTCTTACCTCTTCTTTTTCTTCTTCTAGTATACTTTGTGTGTAGTCTACTAGCTATCTAACTTATTCTTATTTTTTTTCTTTTTTTTCTAGCCCTATATAGGCCTGGATTAGGCTTTCTAGAGCCTCGTATAGATATTGTTCTAGAGAAAGGGAAGAGGAAGGTATACTAGGTATACTATCTATAGTAGCTATTAGTTTTATTATCTTTTTTGCAGGTTTTTAGTTTTCTTTTTTAGGAGAAGACTAAGGATGTCCTTTTTTTTCTCCTGTCCTAAACAGGCCAGGAGAAGGAGAAGGGAGAGAAAAAGTAAATATAGACTCTTTATCACTTATTTCTATAGGAGGTTTTTTTTAGACCTATTAGGCCTTGGCATTTTATATATTATAGGGGATTTCCTAGTTTTTTTAGTAGATAATAACCTCCTTAGGTCTCTTATCTCCTAGTCTTAGAGGTAAAAAACTAGGCAAAAAGCCTTGCTAGTTTTTACTATCCTTTTACGCCCTTTCTCCTTACTAATCCTACTAGAGGATTTCTAGGGGGATTAAGCTAAAAGGTAGTAGAAAAACTAGCTAAAAAAGACTAGTATAGTTATTTTCTTTCCTATTAGAAGTAGAAAAAATTACTAAAAAAAGGACCTGTTAGGCTTTTACTAGCAGAAAATCCAACTAAAAGAGATATAAAAAAGTACCTATACCCCCTATTTTATTAGGCTTTTACTTTCTATAGAAGAAAAACCTAGGAAAAGTCTATATTTAATACTTTTGGTATTCCTACCCCTGCCTCGCTTATAAGCTAGGACCACCCTAAAAAGAATTTTCTCTTTAGATAAAGGAGGTAAAAAGGTAAATAAATCCACCTCTAACTTAGTAGGCAGTAGGAATTGGGTCTTAAGAGTTGGAAAATCGATTGTTTTTGATAGTAAGATGGGTATACGTAAGTTTGCAAGTGCGGCGCTACCTTTTAGTAAGGTTGCATGTGTGGTGAAAGGTTTTTCCTTAGCTTAAGGGGCTGGCTACTAGTAGGTTATATATATATTTAAGGAGCTTAAGCTTAAGTTTGTCGTAGTTAAGTATAACTAGGTAGTTTTAGTAGTATAAGCGTACCCTATAAGCTTTATATTACTTAGAGAAATCCTTTTTAAGCGTCTAATACTATCTTATATTATCTTAGGCGTCTCTTAAATAAACTTATTATTTAGGTATTAGTTAATTATAATCTATTTAATTAATTAATTAGTTATTTTAAGGACGTAGATTATAAAATCTTTAGTAAAAGGGTTAAATAGTTTAGGGTAAAGTAGGGTCTAATTTTGGTAAAAGCGCGCTTCTTTTAATACTAGCGCGTCTTATAAGCGTTAGGTTAAGGTATTAGGCTTTTAGCCTTAAACGTCTAAGTGGTATATAATTAAGAACTGGAAATAGAATAGGTATTCTAACTAGCGGGACTAATAGTGGCTTAGCTATTTTATAGTTATAAAGTATTTTAGGCTCTTATAGTTACTAAGGGCCTTAATTAGAAATTTAGCGGTTTTTAGTTTAGGTCGCTATTTTTTAAAATATCTAATAATAGCTAATAATTCTTTATTATAGATTTTATAGTTATATTTAGCTAGGCTTAGTTATTTTAAAAAGTATACTATAAGGTATAATACTCTATTCTTATTATATTAAAATAGGATGCCTCTAGTAATATAGTTAGATAAATTAGCTTTTATAACACTTATTTAGTTTAGGTTAAAGCATTAGAGTACGGGTATAGTAGTAAATATAGCCTTTAGATAGGTAAAGGCCTTCTTATATCCCTTATTAAAGATAAAAGCTTTATTTTTTTAGGTTAAAGCTATAAGGGGTAAAACTAAGGCGGAGAAGTTATTAATAAACTATTAATAAAAATTAGCAAATCCTATAAAGGCTTTTACGTTCTTAATATTTTTAGGTTCTTACTAGTTTATAATTACTTTAGGGGTCGTTCGGTTGCAGCTTCAGATCAGAACCGATCTGAAGCTCAAATCTGATTCTGACGCGATCGTTCGGTTGATCTGACGACTTTCTGATCTGAAGCTCCTCCAGATCGGTAGGCGCGTCAAATTTGAAAGCTATACCGTATGTAGTAGTTGAACTGAGGCTCTTGGCGTTAGTTCAATAAGGAGCTCGAAGCTCCTCATTCCAAATCCAGTTCAAATCTGAAGCCCAATTGACGACTGCTTGTAATAATGACTCCACCCACCCCAATCGCGACGCTATTTCAGTCGCGCTTGTATATATTTTATGACGTCCTCATCTTAGCTCTCGCGATCGCGATGATATTGCTTCCGCGCGTCGCAGGCGTCGCCGTAGCTCTAATTCGGCCTCTACGAAAGCGGGCAGTCTCCGGGCACTATCATCCCACACATCCAAGATTAGTAAGCGCTTACTAAGTCCCGCACGGGCCACTATAGCGAACTTGATTTGAATAACAAAGCACTATTTACATGTGTAATACTCCAATATTCGGCCGTCTATTTCAATAGGATCTTTTCCCTTTTTATCACTACGCGTTCGCTTGGCCTAAGGGGACCTAATAGCAAGTATACTAGCTTTATAAGCCTTATACGCGTCTGCAGAAGCTCCCTATCGTGGCCGCTTTAATTTCGACGGAATAATAATCTCTTTCGGCTTGGTATTACTAGGACCCTCGTTAGTATTACTTAAGATTAATATAAAATTACCACGGGCTAATTAAGTATAGGTCCTCCGAGCTCTAGTACGCGCCGCACTACCAGATTAATAGAGTAGGAGAGGTGGCGGCTCTTAATAATTGTTAGATGCCGAATGGTTCGCAATAGGCTCCTTCTCACCAATATTTTGGTGAGGGTCGTCCAATATGGTACCTTAGAGTACTTCCGCGTTATTAAGCCACAAGTTGTCGTCCTCCCCCGCTTCCAAAATAACCACCTCGTCCTCCAACCCCCCTAAAATTTCGTCATACAGCACCGACGGCTCGTCAAACGGTTGCTCCTTATCCTCCTCAATATCCTCATCCACTTCGTTGGCCGGTTCTTTATTTTAGATCAGAAAATAGCTAAGATTTATATTACCGCTCGGTTAAGTAGGTCTAGGCTCTACCTTCTCCTTCTACTTCTGGGCCTCCTCCTGCCTTTCCTTTTAGAGCTCTTGCTCGGCTATATTAGCAGCACATTCAGCAATCTCAGCACTTGTTTTGCCCCGCTGGTTAGCCTTACCGTGCTTTTTTTTAGGTAGTGGCTGCCAGCGAGCCTTTTAAGGAACCTCAAATAGAGCGCCCTTAGGTAGTGATCGAAGCTCTACCTATCTAATTAAAATAGCTATTTAGGCTACCTCAAAGTCTTTAAATTTATTAGCAAGCTCGCCTATTTCTTTAGTAGGAAGGTCCTTAATAATATTAAGGAGGCGGAGAACCGATAGCCGGATCCTGGTAAGAGCTTCTGGGTGCTCTGGCAGAGGGTTACCCTGGAATACTATATCCTTAATATATTGCGGCTGCCAATCTAGAGCGGCAATAAGCTTTGTTACGATATACTAGCGAGGGTGGATTAAAGCTGGCGATATAGAAAGCCTTTATATTAAGCACCGAATAAGCATATAACAATAGGGGAGGCCATATCGGTAGGGGTCCTCGCAGCCGCAGTCGTCTTACTTCCACTCCCGATTAGCCCACTCCTGCTTTTCCTTATTTGTTAAAGCTCTCGCGCCACGTATAGAGTTAAAGATTCGCTAAAGCGTGTAGTGTGTTACTACACCGTTAACCTACGCGAAGTGGTGTTAAAAGAGGTCTAGGGTAATAATTCAGGGGAGGGACATTTCGGACGTATATTTGGATTTGATCAACTCCTTGCATAATATTAAAATCTACCTCTTTAGCTTAATTATAGTATCGTTAAGGCTTAATTAACAATTAGTAAAGCATTTTAATCCTCCATTAATACCCTCGCCTTATTAGCTTGCCGCTACACCTAAATTTGGAAGGTATCTAGTGAGGGAGTAAGCGGTTAAGGAAGAGTTAACGTTAAAATAAGGTTTTTAAGCTGGAGAGCAGGATTTTTAAAGGTATCTTAGAAATAAGCTTTACTATGGGCCGGCCTATAGTAAAACTTATTTCTAGGATGCCTCTAAGCATCCTACTCCCCGGCTTAAAATAAAACTTACCTAATATAGCAGGTAATTATCTGGCTCTCCTTTTCAACGTATATAGTCTAAAACTATACCTTATTGTACGGGTGTAGCTTATCTAGGACTGCCTTTTAATTAACTTTAAGCTCCGCTACCGTTTTAGATTTTAGGTAGGGCTAAAATAGTTCCTTTACTACCTTCCTCTCTTCCGCCGAGTAGCCATACGACCTCTTAACCTTTGTCTAGATCCCCTTATTAATCCGCTTCTTTATTACCTTTATAGCATGCTACTGGCAGTACTGGAGAACGACTATAATTAACCGCCCTACTAATAAGGCGGCTGCAAGGCCCTTACCAAAATCGGTAATAATAACTTTAGGTGGCCGTTTCTAAAGTTTCTGCTAAGTAGACTCTAGTAAAAAGGTCCAATCTAGCTAAGACTTGCTCTTAATAAACGACTGCATTGCTGGAAAAGAGGACCCTATATTAGTAACGCCAGTAATAATAGCTAATAGGAGCTTGGATCGATTAGTATTAAATATAGCATCTATTTAGCAGCTAAAGTCGGTAATAAACCTCTACGCTAAATCTACCTAGATAGGAAGCCAGAATACAAGCTGCTGGAGACTCTAGGCAATTAGATAATCTAATTCTGGATTAATCGTGTAGGTATATTAAGACCGGTACTTAAATCTATGCTGGTGGAGAAGTAGCTCAAGCGCGCCAAGCGCTCGCGGCTGGCCCTCAGCTCCACTAGGAAGGCCGCTTAACGATTGCGTTAAGCTATAGTATTTCTTCTTACTTATATGTAACTCTCGGGCAGAAAGCTGACGCTATGCAGTAAGATAGGTCTCTCGAGTTGCCCTAAGAGCGTAGGCTTCTGCGGCTGCCTCTTTAGCCTCTAGTAGTTGATCCTGGTGGCCAATATAAGTAAGGGGATTCGCGACAAAGTCGTGTTCTAGAGCCTCTGGAGTATCTAGATTAAAGTACTTAGCATGCATGATAGTCGCCACCCATCTTTTAATATTACCTATATAGCTAGGAAGCTTCTTTTAGGCCACCCGAATACACTAGCCGTAGTTCTTTTAGTATACCTTAGTAGCCTCTTACTGCCGGTTGCTATTCTTACCACGAAAGTTGTCTAGCTTGCGGTAATTCCGGGTGTGCTTACTATGGTGTTTACAGCTAAAGATACAGTATAGCTGTAGGGCAGTTTCGTTGCTAGAGGATAGTATAATAATAAAGAAGTCTTTGCTAAAAGCGTAGTCCTAGTACCAGTTAAACGCGGCGTTAGTATCCTTAAAGATCTCGCCATTATACGGCTCTAGAAGGTGGTAGGCGGGCATAGAGTTAACTACCTTTTTTATTACTAGAGCTAGGTCCTAGTGTAACCGGGGGTTCGGCTACCACTCTAGACGTTAGATCTCAACTTCTAGCGACGGCGATTAAAGCCACGGTGGAAGAGGATTATTTATATCGTGTACCGAAGCAGTAGAAGCAGCGTAATATTTACGGTAGCTAGGGGGTAGAGTTATAGGAGGGGGTAGAGAAGAGAATGACTCCTACATAGAGGCCTGCGTTAAGCTCTCTACAACCGCCCAACGATCGTGCACTATACGCTATAGCTAGCAAAACCAGGATAGAGTTAACGGAGCCTAAGGAACCTCATGCTAAGTGGCCGGAATAGCCTAATGAAGGGGGGATAGAATATCGAGGATTTTAATAGAGTTGCTCTGGCGGTCACCAGGTTTTCGTACTAGGGCAGCAGAGGCAGTATGGGCAGCAGGGCGACGCTGTAAGAGCTTATTGACGTTAGGAAGAGTCGAATCAATATTAAATAAAGAGCTATCGGCTATGCTATACAGTAGGAAGCTGATATAGGCTTTATAAGGTGTAGATTTAGAGCGACTTTATAGTAGAAAACTTCCAAAAACTTGCTATCAAAGTCGTCCGATTTGGCGTTATATTTTCAAGCCTAGCACTAATGTTTACTTTATAAGCTGTTCAGGACTTTTAGTTTACATAATAAGCTATCAATTCCATGCCCTAGACTAGTCTATTTACTACATAGTTGCATAGATATTCTATGGTGGAAGTTGCGGTGAGGACATGCTTTTTTGAAGTTCTTCCGCATTCTTAATAGCGGCCCGTGCGGGACTTAGTAAGCGCTTACTAATCTTGGATGTGTGGGATGATAGTGCCCGGAGACTGCCCGGGGCGTCGAGGGCGTCGATTGAGAAGGAGGAGCCATAGTAAAAAGTCGCGATAGAGGCTGCAGTAGAGTGCTCACTTAAATCGCTCATCAAGATCGATTGCGTATTGTGCGAAGTCAGATTCTGGGCTTCAATCTGGAGGCCTACCAAACGATTAGCTTAATTACAGATTCAACTGAGCTACGGTAGTAGCCGCCACTAATTACAAAACGGTCAACACTAAAAGACGCACTGATACAGAGATTCTGATCTGGCGTCAGTTCGCAACCGAACGATCCCTTAACTTTTTTTAGGTCTATTTATATACTATCTATAAAAATAAGAGGCCTAAGATATAGGACTTCTATTTTATAAAATTTATATTTATCTATATCTAATTATAGACTAGCTCCTTATAGGGCTTATAAAATAAGGTTAACGTATTTCTGGTATTTGGTTAGGTTATTACTATATATTAGTATATTATTAATATAAGCGGTATAGAACAATTTTAGACTAGTGGATCTTAGTAAAATTTTTAGGTTTTAGTTTAGAGTCTAAATAGCAAGTTATAAAGCACTTCTACTTATAATAGAAGGCGGTAAATAAAAGCTTAAGGTTGTTTTAATTAATAGTTACCTTATATGGCTTTATCTAGGGTTATTTAAAAATTACTAGGTAACTATTACAAAGTAAGTATAAGCGGCGATAATATATAGCAAAGTAGATATTATTAAGCTATATATATAAACTATATAAGAAGTCAAGACGTTGCGCAAGGAGAGAAGGCAGGAAAACGGAAAGAAATGGTATATATCGTTAGCTTAGTTGCTTAGTTAACACGTACATAAAGCAGAATAGGATTTAGGTGGTAGTCCTAGCAGAACTTAGTAGGATTTAGTAAAACTTAGCGGAATATAGCAGAATATAGCAGATTACCGTCAGATTGCCGCAAATTGCCGTCTTATAGTTAGTCTTTAGTTGCTAAGTTAGTAGAAATAGGTAGACGTATATAAGGTGTTACGGGGTGTCCTATAACAGTACTCCCCTCTTTAAACTCAAGCTTCTGCAAGATAGGGCTGTAGTAGTTCTAGATAGAGTTTATAAAAGTCTTCTGCGGCTTATATAAGTCCTATAGAGTTAATAGGTTCCTATAAGGGCTTAGTAAAACCTCTCTATTTTATAAGATATATATATTAACATTTCCGTTTATTATACTTAATATTATTAATTCTTTTAACAAAATACTTGTCGGTATCACCTGGGGGGATACTGTAATTGCAATAAGTAGTTCTGGTTCTTTATTCGTGTTCTGTCTTATCTACTAAAAGAGAAAGAAAGGGGTAGTAAAGGTCGGGCTATCTATCGGGCCGTAGGTGGTTAGGTGACCTACGCTACGCCATACGGCCCCTGCCGTATACACTCTACGCGTAATGCGATTTACAACCTCTACTTATACAGACACTAGCGACATTTATAAAAAGAAAGAAGGTAAGAAAGTACAAAGAAGAAGTATATATTGGGAACTTGGTTACTAGGTTAACAGGTGCTCGGGGCAGGAATCGCGGATGTCTTAGGTATTGCGAATATTGCGAATATTGCAGACGTTACGGATATCATTACGGATATTGCAGATATCGCTACGGATATTACAGATATCGCTACTAATATTGCAGTAGAAATAGGTAGGCGCGTACAAGGTGTTACCGGGGTGTCCTATAATAAAGTATAGTTAAAGTTAAAACAAAAGGTGTGGCGGCTTCGGAAGGTATAATAGTTGTAGAGCTGTCGCAGACCATAGGGGAAAAATAGGTAGAAGGGCTAAGTCCTATCCGTTATCATCAAAATGGCAGTTAAGGAAGTCAATATCAACCGTAAGGTTCTCTGTATTAACCTTATTACCGTACCTTACTATACCGGGTTCTATACTACTAGGCTCTATACTACCAGGTTTTATACTACTAGTAAAGCTATAGATAAAGGCATTGTTATTTATAGATATGACTATATTCTTAGCGGTTTCAATTAGTATTAGCCTATTTAAAGTTATAAAGTGCTTAACACCATAGTCGTCGTAGAAGAAATTGCCGCTAATAGTAGTTGGAGCTATATCCTTGTCGAAATCGTCATTAATATCGTTGTCCGTAAGGTACTGGTAAACACATCTCTTAAATCCTTCTCTTACTTCATTACGTTGTTCTTTAGTGTGCTTAGTTAACCAACAGTCTCCTTTCTTACACACAAAGCACGTCCTAGTGTTATTATTGCCGTAACGGTTATTTAATAAACTTAGTCGAGACGTCGGTCGGTAATAGCGACGGTTAGTAAAGAATACGTCCGTAGGCTATTCTGTAGGCTATAAGAACGTATTAGTAGGTTATCCTATAGTACCATTAATCTTCTTATAAGTGATAATTAATAATCGTAGGCTGTTTATAAGGCTAGTGAGTATAGTAGGTGGGTTTAAGCAAGCTACTTAGTAAGCAGCGACGTCTTAACAAGCGATGATGAGCTTATTATATAGGAAATCGCTATTATAGAGGTTAGCGTTAAGACCATGCTATAAATAACGGAGGTTGTTAAGCAGTAGCTGTAGACAGTCCCCTATAGACTTACTTTTATTTTTTATTATTACTGTCTTAAGAGTAATAGCATTCCACCTTATTAGAATTCCACGCTTATATTCCGGTCCTTTAAAATAGTTACGTATAGCGTTATAGATGTCGTTAAAGGTGGTATAAGTTACCTTATTTTTATAGTAGAAGTTAAAAGTAATACCATATAGTATTATTAAAAAGCCTTTAATCTTTGCCTCTTATAGTATACCAACTCTATTATAAAGGTCGTTAAAAATCGTAAGCTTGCGGTTAAAGTTGCCATCCTCTCCGCTATATTTGCTTTCCTCTATATATATCTTTACTAAGGTTACTAAGTCTCTACCATAGTTAACGGCGGCTATAACTTTTATAGGAGGAGCTGTAACGTTTGTAGGGGGAGCTATGGCGTTTATAGAGGGAGCTGTAACGTTTATAGAGGGAGCTATAACGTTTATAGAGGGAGCCATAACGTTCGTAGGCGAGGGGGGCTCGGCCGTAGGGGGAGGGTCATTTGAGACAGCTGGGGTTAGGGTAGTAGATAACATTAAGGGAGTTAATAAACGTGATTTAAGATAACGGTTAATAACATATAAATTAAAGGGTCCTTTATTGCTAATAAATAGCTTAATTTCTGCATCTAATTATTCCGTAGGGTTATCCTTATAAGCGACGTCGTATAGTGCTTATAGTACTAATTTGCTCTTCTTATTAAAGACCTATACTCCATTATATCGGAGTAGTTGTTTAAGTTCCTTAATTGCGGACCTATAAGTGTCCTTAAATGTCTATACCTTAAAATTATTAAAGTCCTCTTGGTATAATTCCCATAAGCTTTTATCCTTAAAGTTACGCTTAGTATACTTATTAATTTTAAAGTTAATATAGTTGGTAATATCTTTTGCGGTAGTCTTATTGGTTAGGGTAATCCCGTTACCCCAGTCTGGACATTAAATTCCCGTGTCGGACATAATTAACTAGTGTAGATCGTGGTATAGGTAGGGGTGCTACTGACGCTGCTAGGTTATAGGATGCTGCCGAAGCTGCTAGGGGTACTAGCACTCAGTAAAGAGGTTATACTAAGTATTAATTTGCGTAATGGACGCGAACCGGACAAAGCCTTAGTAGGAGCCAGTTCTTTAAGTTCCCAGGGCCTTAGTAGAAAGGGTTCTCCTTAGTAAACGTAACAAGATTAACGGGCCTTAGTAGGAGCGATCGCGTATTGTCTCTCTTTGTAATAACACCGGATTCTAATATATGATATTACTAATCAGTGTCAGTATCACCTAGGGGGGTACTATAATTGCAATAAGTAGTTCTGGTTCTTTATTCATATTCTATCTTATTTACTAAAAGAGAAAGAAAGGGGTAGTAAAGGTCAGGCTATCTATCGGGCCGTAGGTAGTTAGGTAACCTACGCTACGCTATATAGCCCCTACCGCATACGCTCTGCGCGTAATACGATTTATAACCTTTACTTATACAGACAATACTTATTCTTACTATCCACTTTAACTAGTAGGGGAAAGTCTTATATTTGTTTGGGCTGGGCGTTTAATATAGAAGTAGTAGGGTGGAGGACTAATATATAGAATACTGGGTGGATTTTAACCGTATTAGGGAGCTTTAGTTAGTAGGCGTAAGAGGAGATAACCTTCTTAACCTTATAAGGGCCAGCGTTCTTCTAATTAAGCTTTTTAGCAGGTCGTTTTATATTCAGATTCCTTATATCTAGCTAAACAAAGTCACTAATTTAGTAAGCCGGTGCTAGGGTTTGTTTCTTATTTACTGCGGCTTTATAGACAGATTAAGCCTATATCATTTCGTTAGTAAGGAACTATTATAGATCCTCCATCTTCTTTATAAATTTATTTGCTTCTATAACTTATAAGGCGTAATAAGTAGGGCGAGGAATAATATTAAAGGGTTTAAAACCCATTTATAGATGCTAGCCGTAGTTAGTTAGGAACGGGGAAACCTTTATAGTTTCCGAGACGGAATTATTTATAGTAAACTCGGCAAATATAAGCCAGTTAATCCAGTTATCTTATAAGTATAACGTATATACCCAAATATACTATTTCATTATAGCGTTTATACATTTTGCTTAACCATCCGTTTCTAGGTAGTATACTATATATACTACTCTTAACACTAAGAATAGGGACACGGGATATTTATTTTTGGATGTCCAGCTATATATAGTTAAGGAATTAGAGATTCTATAGGAATATACGGACTTAAAAGATGTTTTTAGTAAGGAGGCTGTTTAAACCTTACCTAATCTTATATTAGTTAAGTATAAGATAAATATAGGAGATAAATAACCCCCTTTTAGACCACTATATAACCTGTTAGAAAATAAGCTAGCGGTATTATGTTAATATATAGTGGATAATCTTTAACGAGAATGGATTTGGCCCTTTATAAGCCCGGTAGGGGCATTAATTATATTTATACCTAAGAAGGATAAGACCCTTCGCCTCTATATTGACTATTAGGCGCTAAATAAAATTACTATAAAGAATTGCTACCTGTTACCCTTAATAGGGGGGCTTATTAACAGACTATTAAGCGTAAAGATATTTATAAAATTGGATTTAAAAGATACATACTATTGAATCCGGATTAAAGCCGGCAATAAGTAGAAAACGGCGTTCTAAATACGGTACGGCCACTTTAAGTACCTAGTGATGCTATTTAGGCTCACCAACTCATCGGCGATATTTTAGGCCTATATTAATAAGGTATTATTAGGCCTATTAAACATAATATATACGGTCTACCTTAATAACATTATAGTCTACTTTAATGACTATAAAGTATATACGTACTACATGCGAATAGTACTAGAAAGACTATAGGAATATAAGCTTTATATAAACCCAAAAAAGTATACATTCTATACTACTAGTATTAATTTTCTGGGCTTTATCGTTAGTGTTAACAGAGTATTAATAGAGAAAAGTTGGGTGGACGCTATTAGGGAATAGCCCTACCCCACAATATTTAGAGAAGTGTAGGTTTTCTTAGGCATGGTAAACTTCTACTAAATATTTATTGTTTATTATTTATAAATAATACTCCTAATTACTAATCTACTAAAAGGATCTAAGAATGGCAAGAAGTTAGGACCCTTTATATTTAAAGAAGTTGCTAAGTAGGCTATAGACCGGTTAAAGGATTTATTTACGTTAGCGCCTATTTTATTATACTTCTACTAGGAGCTATATATATACCTTAAAACGGATATATCCGGCTTTACCCTAAGGGCAATTATATCTTAATTAAAAGACAGAGAATAGTATTCTGTGGCGTTTTAGTTAAGAAAAATAACCCCTATAGAATAGCGTTATATAACGCATAACTAGGAGCTACTTATGATAGTTGCAGTAATAAAGTACTGGCGGCATTATTATATAGGAAGTAATTGCCCTATTAAAGTCCTTATAGACTATAATAACCTAAAATACTTTATAACTATAAAGGTGTTAAGCAGTTAATAAGCTAGATGGGTAAAGGCACTATTATAGTATAACTTTAAAATTACGTACCGCCTAGGAAAGATAAATCCTGCTAATAGGTTATTAAAACGCCCGGATTATAAGATAGGAAGGATCTAGAATAGCATAGGGGAAATAATTCCTATATTGTAAAATTTGCTTAAGAAGAAAGAAGACTTTTTCCCTAAAACTATAGAATTTTATAATAGGGCAGAGGTCCTAGCAATATAGCTACAAAGCGCTATAATTATAGAGCCGTAGGATATAGTTATGGACTAGGTTATAGGCTAGGCAGATATTATAAAGTTAGTATACCTTAGAATTAGCGAGAATTCTATAGGATGTGCTAGGGTATTACGGCACCTTTAACTTAATGGCGTATTAGCTATAAGTGTCTAGATCTAAAGGGGATAAGCGAGATACCTATCCGTAGCGTGGCATATTATATAACGGCAGGAGAATCTACTAACACTAATAGTTTAAAACGTCTTATACCACGCCTTATATCTATAATAGCGGTAGGTAAAATAGAAGCAAGCGATCTATATAAAACCTTTTTAGATCTTCTTCTCTAAGTATAATAGAGGGACGCCTTTATCTCTAGGGAGAGGTAGAAAGATATAGTGGAGACTAACTTGGCCAGAGTTATTAAGAAGCTGTAGTAGTAAGACTAAAAGGGTCTATTATGCTTTAAGGGTACTATATATATCCTAAAGGACTAAGCGGTTTAAGATAAAATTCTAAAGGTCTTTTATAATAACCCTTTTAGGGGTTACTATAGTGCTAATAGAACCCTTAAGGCCGTTTAAAAAAAATACTTTTAGGATAGAATGTCTAAAGAGGTTAAGTACTATATATTAAGATATAATACGTGCTAAAGGGTATAGATATTTAGGCATTGCCTATATAGTAAGTTATTAGTGCTTTCTATTCCATAGGGACCTATATTAGAATTAATAATAGATTTTATAATAGGCTTACCCCCTACTAAAATAAGAACGGGAGAGGTTGCTAACGCTATTTTAGTAATTGTTAATAGATATATAAAGTTCTTAGGGTACTTTGCTGTTATAATAATAATTACGGTAGTAGAACTGGCAGACCTGTTTTTAAAACGGTAGCTTTTATTTAGTACGCTAAGGGGAATCGTGTTTAATAGAGGTACTATATTTAACAGCGTATTCTAGTCTTTATTTTGTCTCTTATTAAAAATATAGCAAAGGATAAGTACTGCCTTTTACCCGTAAATAGATAGGCTAGCTAAGCGTCTAAATGCGTTATTAGAACACTACCTCCGCTATTATATTAATTATTAATAGGATAATTGGATATTATAGTTAGCTCTAGCGTAATATGTATATAATATAAGTATCTATAGCAGTACAAAAATAACCCCTTATAAAGCATTGTTTGGGGTAAAAGTAAATAACCTTAAAACGTTAAGGACATCGTTTCTAAAAGGGAGGTACTAACAGTGTTTAAGAGAATTAAGTAAATAAGAATTTGCGAGGTGCCTTCTGGGTTACCTTCTAAATAGTGCTCCAAGCTACCCGTAAGTCCTGCTTACGGTCCGTAAAATGAACTATACGGCCTTTTAATGGGCCGTAACTAAACCATAAATGCTCCGTTAGTCTCGCTCTACCTATTCTATAACCTTTAGGTTAAGCTTATTTATGTTAATTAGGGTTTTAAGAGCTTAATACGGCTTTACCTTAGTTATAGCGTCTACTGGGTTGTCTCCGCTGCTAATCTATTTAACCTCCGTAATCTCACGTCGTTTATAGGCCTAATGTAAGCATATTAGGTCGACCATGAACCTCTTCTCCTATATCGTGCCTAGTTTAACTAGGCAGTCGTAGAGGGACTTTAAATTAGTGCATAAAACTAGGGGTAGCTGCTCCAATTATAGGATCTTCTGGATCGTTAATTTGATTACGGCTGCTATATTAAAGCCATTGGCTAGTATATATAGTTTAGAAGCTAGTACACTGCGGGTTACTTATTTGCATTTAATTAAAGACCAATATAGTATATTTGCGTCTTAATTATAGTCCGTAAGTATAATTACGAAGCCGATTTGCGATAATAGGTCCCTATTATTAGTAAAGGAGGCGTCTATAAATACCATTACGCTAATGAAATTTAGGTCTAGCGGTATAAAAGTAAGTCCTCTTATCGCGTTATTAATTTGCCATTAAATGCGCTTATTAAGCTGCTTAATATTTTCTTCTTACGGATCTACTGCCTGGGCCGTAAAGGATAAGTTATAGGCAGATTTGGGTTGGCAGACTATAGCAATATAGGCACCTCTTATACGCTATACAGCGTATTAGTCCTTTATATTTACGGTCTTATAGGTCTCTCTATAGGAACTAATAAGGTCCGTAGGCTTTACTATAACAAGATTTAGGTTTTAAGCTTAGCGTTCCTAGGTTAGCTAAATTAAGTTACCCTTTTATATAATTAAGCCTCCGTTAAACTTAATTAGAGTCTGCTTAGTTAACTACTCTTACGGCTTTACTAGGAACTTAGCTTCTTACAGTTTAGTCTCTTTAGCGTCCGTAAAGGTCTGGTCTACTAGAAATAGGGTATCGTTTATTTAAAGTCCGATAATACTAAGGCCGTTTAATAGGGTGTATAGGAGGTAAGGGTTATAGGTTAACTGCTCCATCTTAAGTTTATGGACGTAATGCTGGTAATATATCTTAAACTAGTAGTTTCTAGCTTCTGGCACTCCGTAAAGTGGTTTTATAACCTATAAAATTGTTCCTAGTTATAGGTTAAGCTTACAGGGTAGTTATATAAAGATGTCCCTACTTAGGTAGGTATTAGACTGCACATAGGCTTATAAAATGTCCTGTAAGTAGAGGATTACGGGTTTTATTTACTGTAGTCCCGGCGTAAGTGCAAGTATAATCCGTTAACTAACCCATTAAATTATAGGTAATTGCGTAAGGACTAAGTTTTTTCCCTAGTCGTTATAAGCTTATATAATAAGTCTTAACTTTTTAAAGGCTTTATTAGTACTAGGGTGCTTAATTTTATTAATAAAGCGTAAGTTAAATATACGGACGCCTTGCGGAATGTCTTTCTCCATTATAACCGCAAAGACGCCCTTCTTAAGTAGTCCGTTAATCTCTTTACGTCGTAAGTCCGTAAAGGGGTTTTCCTATACTAGAACTGATATATCCGTAGGTAGAGATTGCCTTGCGGATATTCCTATAGAGGTTAGGTAATTCTTTATTATAGGGTTCTTAGTTATAGGATGCTTTTAAGGGCGTCCTTAGCCACGCTTTATAGTAGGTTTAGTAGGTTTAGTAGGTTTTTAGGGGACTTCTAGGGTAGGCGGGGGTACTTCTAGTTCATTTAATTCGGTAGTCGCTTCTGGTTCGTCTAGTTTAACATTATAGGTGTTTTTAGGCCAAAAGTAGGGTTTTATGGACGTGCTTCTAAAGCTAGTTGGTCCGCTAGGAAGCTATACACAGTACGTCTCGTTTTCTACGGCTAGTAGATAATAAGGTCCGGTCTACTTACCGCTTTCGCGCTATATAAGGACTTTAGAGTTAAGCGGGAGGTCGTGTACTAGGGTTATATTAGGTCCGTTACGGTAGTATAGGGCGTTATTAACAGCTTGTTTAGCCCGTAGCTTAACTATCTCGGCTATTGCCTTCTGTATTGCAGCTGCTCGTTCCGTAATAGACGAGGTAGGAAGGCTAAGGTTACTTATCCTTAAGTAGGCTCCGTAGACCAAAAGGGTAGGTACTAGTCTATCCGGGCTAGCGGTGTTGTTAACGGCTTTTATGGCCATCTATAGAGCTAGTTCCTTTTAGATATTCTTATATTCGTCCGTAATAATCTAGTAAGCTCTCTATAAGGCTAGGTAAGCTCGCTTAATAAGCCTAATAGACTAATACGCCTTAACTGGAACAGCTTTTATTAATATAGCTATAGCTATAGCATACTGCTGGAATTCCTTGCTAATAAAGTTCCTACTAGCGTCGTGGGTAATATACTTAGGGGGTCCAACGTATATGTCAATCTAGTAGGTCCGTAAAATGTCTTAAGTATATTTTGCGGATATATTTTACAACCAACGGGCGGCTTAATAGTAGGTTGCCTTGTTAATTATATATAATACTAGGCTGCCGTTAATATACATAATATCTATGTATACTAAGTGGTTAAAATTAAGGTCTTTATAAAGAGTAAACTTAAATCGGCCTAGGGAACGTCCGTATTTCTAGTAAAAGGAGCAGTATTTAGTTAGGTAGTCGATTACCTTCCTATTAATATCGTCGTATCTAGAGCGTTTAAGGACTTTATATAGCTTTTCGGCTAATAGGTAGCCGAAACGGCGGTATAGGCGGTGGATTTTAGTACTAGTAAGGTAGTATAGGTTGTAGTTAAAAGATTCCTAAATATAGGTCCGTAGAGTCTCTCCCTATATAAGGAACGGGTGTCTAAATCGTTGTATAATTGGTAGGGTAATATGCTTGCTTCCTAGGGCAGTTGTGGGGCTAATTAGGGTGTCCGTAATATTGTTGTAGTAAACCTATAACCTGTCTATATCTATAAGACAGAGTAGAAAGGGGGTGTTGTTACGGAAGTGGGCACGAGCTGGAATACAATGTACTAAACAGGGTAGTAATTGAAGAAGGCTACGTATGCGTAACTATGCGTGGTTGATACAAAGACATTTGGATGTAGAAATAGAACAGGTCAGGTACGGGTATAAATAGGGGTTGTAGGGGAACGTACGTAGGTGTCTTGGGACGAACGTAAGCACGGGTCAAGAACGTCAAAACGCGCAGGGACGTGAGAGCGTGTGAGTCCCGTGACAGGTGTCTACTTTTACTATGTGGAAGTTAACTAGGCTAATTAAAGTCTTAACTTTAACTAATCTAATTAATGCGGTTAAGCCGATGCCGAATTAAACGTTTACGGCCCTAGTTTACGTAGTATTAATATCCGTATTGTTATTTACGGTGGTCTTATATATAAGGTATTGTCCGTAACCTACAGTAGACTTCTTAAAGGCACCTATATTAATTATAACACCGTAAAATTCCTTAGGGGTATAGCGTTCTGTAGTAATATATATAAATAGGTCCTACTTATAATTTGTAATATTTGTAACGGGGGTATTTATGGAATAATTTTTAGGCGTAACTAAGTGTATAAAGGAACGGTCGGCTAATACGGTCATAATATTAAAGGCTTAGCTGTCCGTAAAAGGTCCAAAAGTGGTTAAAAATGTCTCTAAGGTCTCTTATTCCTAAGCGTTTAAGTTAAAGTCAATTATAAGGGCTTCTATTAACTTATTAGGGGGCTCTTCTACTTCCTCTCCTTTGTATTCTAAAATGAACTGGTTAATATAGTTATTAAGTCTCTTCCTAGACTTATTACGTTCTTCCTAGATATACCTTATAGACTAATATCCTTTCTTACCGTATACAAGGCACTTCTAGCTAGTTTGTCTGCGGGGGTATGTTTTTATATAGGGGTTGCTATAGGGGTTATAGATAGGACTTAGTCGGTACAGGTACTGCTAGCGGTAGTAGCGGTCCGTAAAGTAGGCGTCTAAGTCTATTTATAGATATTAAATATCCGTAATAAAGGCTTAAGTGCTGCCTAGTGGGTTTAAGACTTTATACATTATAATAAAGGAGCGTAGATTATTAATAAGGCCAGCTAAGGTATCTATAGGCTTGTAGTAGGCGTACTTATAGGGCTCTACTTCCTAGTAGGCCGTAATAAGTTTATTATACAGGAAGTTATTTATTTAAAGCTTAGCGTTAAGGCCGTGCTATAGGTGCCGGAGGTCTTTAATAAGAATTTGCAGGCACTCTATAGTTAATTTTTTAGTATTCTTATTAATTACGGTCCGTAACTTGGTCGTATTTTATTAGGTAAGGATATTACGCTTATATTCCGGTCCTTTAAAGTAGTTGCGGGTAGCTTCGTATAGCTTATTAAAGGGAACACTAAGGGGGTTACTCTTAAGGTTAGTGTAATAGTAGTTAAGTGCTAGGCCGCGCAGTATAGTAGAGTAGGCTTAGCTAAACTCCTATTTAGGAATATCGGCCTTCTAACAGAGGTCCGTAAAGATGGTTAGTTTAAAGTTAAAGTTGTCGTTTTTACCGCTATACTTAGATTCGTCGGTGTAGAGCTTAGCTAGGTTAGCTAGCTCCTTACCGTAGATCTTTACTTAGGTAGGTTGCGGATCTATAGCTTACGGATCTATAGCTTATAGATATATAGTTTATAGATATATAGTTTATGGATATATAGCTTATAGATCTATAACTTAAATAACGGAAGGGGTTTAGTCCGTATTTTGGGTTATAGGGGTATTATAGTCCGTAACTTAAGTACTAGGTGTAATTTGGCTAGTAAGATTAATTCTAAGACTATTTAGGTTTATAAGACGAATTTAGTTAAGTAGGTTAGGTATAAGGCTGACGATCCTATTAAATTTAAAAGAAGTAAAGAGTTCTTTAGTGGTTTTAACCTGGTCTAGGATTTCCTCTTTAATCTATTCTATTTGGTCTTTCTTATATATTATATTATATAAAGACTGTACAACAGTAACTCGTTTATCCCTTTTAACCTATATACCTTAGTTACATAAAAGGGTTTATAGTTTACGGATGGTAACAGGGTTACAGGCCTTAAAAATAGCTTCCGTGAAGTCCGCAAAATCTTCCTAGTATTACTCCTATAGGTCGTTATTTATAAGCTTAAAGTGTTTATATTTAAGGATTTTAAAACTAATATAGTCATTAACGTCGTTTGTAGACGTAATGTCGACTCCTTATTTCTACTTCTTTTAACCTTCGCTAACTTGCTTACTAATGTCTACTATACTATATAGTACGTGGCGGGTGGAAGAGGTCTTATAGTAGTCCGTAAAGGCAATTAACGGGTCTATAACGGTTTATAGAAGGGTAAAAGGTTTCTATAAGGTCCAAAGAGGTTTAAGGTTTAAAGGGGTTAAGGATAGGGGTTCTATAAAGGTCTGTATTCGCGTTTATAAACTTCTAGTAAACTGTACTAAGACTTAAATAAGTATACAGAGTTGGTAATAGTCCGTAATCCCTAACTTCTAACCTTCTAGTAGGTTATACTAAGAGTCTAAACGGGTGGTTACTATCAAGTATCGCTTAGGGGGAGGTGTTAAGTAATTGCTGATCTGTGCGCGCTTACTAATTAGTGTTTATACTAACTTAATAGCACGAGTAAGTTAGATCTAGGGGCACGAAATACGTGTAGTATTGTATACTCTTTTAGATGATAGTGACTGTTAATTATATAAAGCAGACTACGTAGTTTATATACTAATGCGCCCCCCCCCTAATTAGTTAGTGCTTTAGGAGTGCACTAGACGCGTAAGTGGGTGGTTAGTACACCGAACGCGTAAACGCGTACTCGGCGTACCAAACGCGTAAGCACGCGGTTGGTACGATAGGTGCTGTAATTATACACCTATATTTTATATTTCCTTACTAAAGCTATACTAGAGAAGAGATGGTGTAAAACTACTACCCCCTAGCGAAATTAATAGGGAACTAGAATAGAATGTAAAAGATATTTTAGACTAAAGATAGCGCTAAAAGAAGCGCGAATTCTTAATCCGTTAGGAAGGATACTTTTAAGTATATAATAGTTGGGAACCTAAGGAGTACCTTTAGCTAGGATATAATATAGTAATTAAAATATTCTTAAGGACCAAAGGTAAAGATTTGGTAATGGTTCTGGATATACTATAGATAGGATAATAGGGAAGACCCCGTAAATTAAAACTATAAGGTTAAGTATAGGTATTAAGAACGGAAACGTTTTGCTATTATAATAGGGATCCTAAAACCCTATAAGGGGAAGCCTATAAAATCTATAGGAGAACTACTAGGGATACTGTCTAAAGAAGACGCTATTTAAGAATGAGCAGTAGAAATATAAGAAAAGGCCTTAAAGATTTAGAAGGATCCCCTAGGGATAAAAGGAGAGTATCTAGCCTAGCACTAGAGATATGTAGTAAAGTTAATGGTATAAAGAGGAGCAAAGGACAGCCTATAAAGAATTAGAAATTTTTAGGAATTATAAAGCACCTATAGGAATACTACCCGTTTATTATATATAGGGATTATAGTAGTATACTATATTTATATAGATTGTTATTAAAGCTTAAAATAAAGGTATCCCTAAAGTATAAAGTTAATTCCTAATAACTAGGCATCTTAAAGGCACCTAAGAAGTATTATATAAAGCTATTTTATAAAAAGAAAGAAAGAACTATATAATAACTTAAATACTAGTAATAGTAATAGGAGCCTCCTCCTCTATCTTAACGTTATTATTAATGGTATTATTAGCACTTCCATCCCTAGAAATATTAGCGCTTCTACTAATATTCTTTTTAAAGTGGCGGGAACTAGAAGGATTAGCACGGTAGGGGGATAGGAAAGGAGAACGTTTATATCTTAACTTTTATTACTATTTTTAGTATTATCCCTAGGTTCTAAATTAGCGTCGAAGTAGGGATTAGAGAGACGTTAGCTAAAGGAGTTAGTATAGTTCCTAAGTAAGTTACTAGAGAAACTTACCTGGCTAAAATAGCCCACGTAAAAGTACGAATGTTATTATTAATAAGGGTAAGCTATTTATATATGCGCTCCTAAATACTATATATCCGAGATCTTTACGTCTCTATAGTAGTAGAAACCCTTATAGAATTAAAGAGTCTATAAGTAAGGGAAGACACCTTTTATCCCCGCCTATTACTATTAGAATATTAGCAGAAATCTTAGGTGGCGTATTAAAGCCTATAAGTCTTATATATATAGATAGTAGGAATCTAGTATAATTAGCAAAATCTAGAATAGGATAGAATGAGAAATACTAGGATGTAGGTCTTTCTCCTACTGCGGTAATAGAAGTACTTAGATTTATTTTTAATGGAGTAAGGTATCTTATAGACGTAAGAAGGATCCTATATAAGAGTATAAACGTAGCGATAATAGTATTTTAGGGAAACTGCTATAAGAGTAATAAATGCTGTCTAGGGTGTTACCGGGAGAGGAATAATACTACTATTGGTTTAGGGACGCGTAGAAGGACTATAAGCCATTATAAGAAAATACTTTAAGAAGTTAGCATCGTTATAAGAAGATAAGGTGGGGATCCTATTACTTATAGACGCGTTAAAAAAAGATAATAAGGTAGTAATAGAAGTGCGGCTGAAGATACAGACGCTAAAAGGCAAGATGTAATAAAAACAGCCTATTTAAGAACGAGACGAATAGTATTATTAATAAAAGGACGAGTAAGAGACGACAACTTATAAATAAAAAGAAATTAAAATAAAAGATGTTATTATTAAAACCTATTTAGGTGAATAGGGATAGTAGTTAGTTAACGCGTTACACTAGATAACCTCTAGATCTATTTATAACAAATTCCTAAAATTAGAGAGGTAAATCCTACTAAATTTTTATTACTATTATTAAAATCCTATTATAAAAGCACTATAAGGAGCTAGGGTAGGAGAAGAGTAGAGAAATAAAAGATAAAGTAAAGTTCCGCGCTAGTAAAGAGCTAGCAATAAGCCGCATTATAAAGTACCTTTCTACTAAGGGTTTCCCTAGTAGTTTTAGCCGGAACTCTATAAAAGCTTAGTAGAGGTAAAGTCTTAGAGGACTAAGACCTTAAAAGGGAAGGTAATTGTAATAGAATCCCCTAAGAGGTATATATCTAATAAGACGGTAGGAGGTTTTATCTATATCCTATCTATATTCTAAAAGATATAGTTAAATAGGTTAGAGGCGAAAGGTTTTACTAGCGTTTTAGAAGAAATATATAGGAAGCTAGTTCCCCTCTAGAGAAAAACTAGCAATTAGTCTCTAAATAAAAGAGGTTAGAAAGTATTATCCTTTATGTTGGTTACACAAGGGGATATCACGTAGCTACGGTTCGTAGATAGTATGATGATTGTTCTTCTTCGTTGATTGATGTCGAAAGCAAAGGATCGTAAGGATCGCGGTGCCTAAGTAGGGGGCTGATAAGTCACTATAAGGGTGACTAATCAGAGACAAGATAACCTCTGTCCATACATTCCGACACTTTATTTATAAAGATCGTTCTACCTTAACTTATCTTCTACTTACCTATAACTCTTATTCTATACTATTAATTAAATAATTATACGTTCCGGTTAAACTGGCCTCTTACACTTTTCTATAACCGTAAATATTAGAATATAGATATAGTATGGATTAATTAGGGATATAATATCTCTATACCTTTAATCGCGTCTAAAATTTTATAGTATTGCTTGTGGCTTGTAGCCTCTATAATTAAAGCCATATATTACCTAACACTATTTTAGCCTATATTTCCGGCTCTAACAACCTAATAAATACCGCAAAGAATGTGGATTTGGTAATATATAATTGCAGACTTTATATAGCCCTACTAGGTCTATAAGGGGTTAATATCTGCTAGGTAAAGGCTAAGTCCTAATATATTTTAGTAATATCTTTAACACATACGCATTATAAAAATACCTTTTACCTACGCCCTATCTATATCCATAAAAGCTATATAAAATCCACGTTTATGGATATAACTCTAATAAGTTAGATAGCCGCAATTTTTATATAAGCGGAATATAGTATGGAAAAGTTGTTAATATATCTCTACTAATTGGCCCATAGCTTAGTTTATAAAAACTCTTATTAGTATAATAACTATAGCCTTATTAGAATAAAGATATAACTATAATATAACTGGGTTATATAATACCTTTATTAATTCTAGGGATATTTATAGTAATTATAACCTTATCTAGTGTAACGGAACCTTATAGCAAGGACTACAGTGGGCTTATTATTGGGCTAGGTATATAGGTAAAGTAAGTTAAAGTTAACAATAATAACTGGTAGAGTGGTTGCCTAATAGATTAACTCTAATTATATTCTAAGAATTACTACAAGGAAGGAACTATCTAGGTAGGGACTGTGGTCCTTTAAATACACAACCATACTCCTAAGAAATCCTTCTTATATATAATGTACGTATGCTCTATCTACTTTGTCGCAGATTATATAGATTATATAGATTATATAGATTATATAGATTACATTATATGACCTTAGTTACTATTCCTTGTTATATAGTTCTATCGGCTCTATCCTAGACCATGCTTAAATTAACTAACTAGCTTCTTTTAACTCTTCTCTAAGTAGTTATATAGTTTTATCGGCTCTATCCTAGACTATGCTTAAATTAACTAACTAACTTCTTTCGACTCTTCTCTAAGTAGTTATAATATTGTACTTAAAGCGTCCATAACACTATCTCCCTCCTTTTTATCTTTGTCCTTAAAGATCCTAAACATCTCTAGGTCGTTTATTAGAGGTATAATATCCGTCTAATTAATTTGGTTAATATTATTGCTTATTATACCTAAAGCAATTTCTTCTTCTTTAACTGCTCGTCGTGCTCGCACTATTGTGGCGATACTGTCTCTTAGTAAGATTATACTATCTCCGTATTCTCGCTGCTTAAAAAAGGGGTTAGTTTACGTTGCGTTGGCAAACCTATCTTCGCGATAACCGTCCTCTTACTTAAAGTGTACTAAAGCGAACATTTATTCGTCCTATAACGTTTACTCCGTCTCTAATACTAAATATACGCAACCTATTACTCTTAATAGTCGTCTAGTTCCCTAGTTAATTTGTCTTAGGGTTTTATATTTAATCTACTACTACGTAGCTAGATAATAAACTATCTATTACTCTAGCAGAACTGCGCCGTTCTTAGGACGCTAAATAGGAGGCTGCTAATACTTAATAAAGGGCCCTTAAGTCTCGTCTTGCGGCGTCCGCTCGGTTAATCCGTCTTAAGAAGGTATGTAAGAAGGTGCGTTTTAAGGAGTAGAAGCTTATAGAATAGGGTCTATAGGAACTTAGTAATAAAAGAACGGACTTTCTTTTAATAGAGAAGGAAATAAATCCGAGTAGTTCGGTAACTGCTCTTCTTAGGTTCCCTTTAGGTAACTTATTCTTTAGTAATCCTTCTTTATTAATGCTACCTAACCTAATTTCTTCCAATACTCCTATACCTTTCCTATAGCATTCTTTAAATTCTTTAGTAGTTCCTAGGTAGTCTTAGTATAGCCTATTTACTTAACCTTATACTATATTTTATTATTAAGGTCCTTATAACTAACGATCTTTAAAACTTATTATTTATTTTCTTCTTATCCTCTATACGTGTCTGCTTTGTAAACTGGTGGCTTAATATTCCTATATACTAGCTTTAGCATTACAATATGCTATATAGGGTAGATCTTTATCTTAGCTAGTAGGTTTAACTTATATATAACCAATGAAATCCTTTATATAACTTTAAAAGGTCCTAGTCTAACGTGGTTTAACTTCTTGCTTAATTATTAACTTTTAAAATTTTTGTATAGTAGCTATACTT
>Ga0307515_10004831_pt1 | contig 27568 bp, 30 predicted proteins | sample 17_EM_MG_FD_194513 | JGI IMG/M metagenome (GOLD analysis project Ga0307515, IMG submission 194513) | Populus trichocarpa ectomycorrhiza microbial communities from riparian zone in the Pacific Northwest, United States - 17_EM | ecosystem: Host-associated > Plants > Roots > Unclassified | place... | reverse complement strand
GTCAACAGTTTTAGGACTTGCATATTTCGTAATCAAGGCATCGCGCGGAACTTCGCATGCATAACCGTATTATTGACCGCCTAGCTAGTCAAAAATACCATATGTCGAAGGTGAAACACAAATACCAGATTACTCAATATTGCAAGCTGCTCAATAAGCAAAAGCACATTTTTGGTTGCTGTAAACGCGATTTTGATAAGATATCAATGACAACTTGCAAATTTAAGAGCCTTATATGAATCTATAGATGGACCCGCTGAAAACTCGCCCAATTCTGACGGGTTGGGAGTTTACCATGGAACCGTACCCGAGTGGGCAGTTCGGGTTTATTGACGACCCGGACCGCCAATTTGGCAACGATTCGGTCTGGACCCGGACCCGGACCCGAAGGGACGGTCCGGAACCATTGCTAACACTACACTCCATTGACGCTCAGTATCAGAATGTGGCCGTTACCGCGCCGCGGTCTCTTTTGCCTTCAAAGGCTGCCAGTCTGTTGTATATGAATAGCAGCGAGCAAATCACTTTCCAATTAAGTTGCTTACTTATCCAAAAGTCATTGACCCTCCGTTGACGCTCATTGTAAAATTGGAGCTGTTCCTGTGTCGCTTTAATAATCATATAGTCATTATTGACAGTCAATGAATAATTTGTATCAATACCCAGTTGCATGCAAAAGCTTTATGGCGTATCAATTTCTGATCAACTGATGCAGAAGTTCTCTAAGCGATGGATAACTCAGCGCGGTGACATTTCAGCGCTTCCAGTTGGCAACTCACTGCATGTAGAGCCATAACCTAATTTTTCATTAATATAGCCCAACATACTCAGTTTGCCAAATCCAGTTCGATCCGCTCGATTTTCATGACGTACAATAAGCAATTTTCACAGTGCTCACTATGTCCACCTGGCCTAAATGCGGAGTAATGTAGTTGGTTGTATGGATGAATGCAACATGATGGTGGTCATTCATACAGATTCGCGTTGCGCAATGACTGCTCCTTCTATGACTTGTATGTCCTCACTAAGTGAAACTTTGTTAGTAAATTTTATCTTTAGTTTAGATTGCGGGTTCTCACTTATCCGTAAAAGGCAGGACGATATTGTGGTGATCAGCGGTCAATCAACTTTGTTTGGAGTTTGGACCATTCGTATGGCATGTATGACCCTTGCATATGCACAGACGAATTATCATTTCTTACAACATCGTCAGTGAAATCAAAAGATTTTATTCACGCATCGAAATAAATACGCCAACTACTTTTTGCAGAGATATGTCGTCAATAATCACATATTGTGCAGGTTGTGTACACATTACCTATGAGCCAATACAATATGTTTACCTGAATCGATTTCCCGTATGGTACATAGGTATGGAGCATATATACAGGGGTAAACTCTTACGGATTTAACAAGCTTCGATTTGTTAATCGGTGATGAATTGGGTATTGCGTCAGTTGTGGGAGCCGATATGCATTTGTGAGATGGTCATTTGTGGCATGCTATTTACATATGGCTACTCTATCCCAGGAGGTTCCTTGCGGCATTGCGATTTTCCACTGACACTATCATGTATCTCCATCAGCTCTCCAAATGTTATCGGCGCAGTCACATGGGCAAACTGATTAAATTCCGGCTGAATGACTGCCTTAACAATCAATATCGCTGTTCTGGATCTCAAATCTTACAAATGATGCAAAATGAACAATTGATCACACTCAACTTCAGCACGTAGCAGGGAGCATTGTTTTGAGTATAAAGGCCGCCAATGAAACAAATATAGAGAATGATGTACCTAAGTTGATATTTTGCACATAACAGTAACATATTTGACTGCGACCATAAATAGAACAACCCGAAAACGAGAACCGGAGACTGGAACCGACGGGTCTATCCAACCCCGGCAAAACCCACAGGTTGACGGGTATGGGTACGGGTTTGGCCCGTGAAGAAGCTCCGGATCGGGTTTTTGGACGGTTCTGGAACCGAACCGAACCGTTTTTCCGGTCCAAACCCGGACCGCTTTCAGGTTACCCGGACCCGTTGCTAACACTACCCGGACCGGACATAAACCCGCGGATTTTTGGCCGGGTTGAACCCGGACCGCGGTTCCATATTACGGTTCCGGTAACTTTCGCTCCAATTAAGTATTTGAGTTCTGATTGTATCACGATATGATCAGTATGCAGATTGTGCAGTTTTAGCCGCTCTTTCACCTCCCGCTGTCAGATTTGTGATTGGACCAATATTCATTGAATCGCTGTGAAATAACGTCACTTTTCGGGCAAAATTCGCGGGTTTTCGATAGCAACTCGATGAATATTGGTCCGACCGCAAATCTGAGAGCGGGAGGTGAAAGAGGGGCTAAAACTACACAATTTACCTACTGATCATGTCAATATACGATCAGAACTCAAATACTTAATTGGAGCGAAAATTGCGGACTTGTAATGCCGGGTTTTTGGTGGTAAAACCGGTGCAATGGCAACGGTCTGGGTTTTCGTGTGGTAAGACCCGTTGCAACGGTTCGGTTCTGGGTCGGAACCAGACCCGTATCCGACCCGGCAATTTGGAACCGTTGCTAACACTAGATGGTGTTAACAATATCTAACAAGAATCGAGGCCGCCCAACAGGATTACTTGCTACTGAAAGAGCAAGAAGTGCCACAGCAGGCAGTCAGAGGTCAAAGAGGAATGGAAATGTCCGAAGCGAATTCGGACTTAGTGAAAGGGCAGTTATCAGAACTCGATCCGGAAGTCATGCATGTTATACAGGCATATAATGAAGCAAAAGTGGTTCTGGAAGTTGAATTTGATTTAGTATAAAACAAAATTATGATTATGGAAAGCAGAATTCAGACTGAAAAAGTCAGAATCAACTCTGAAGTCTCCCAAGTAGGATCTATAATTCAGCCACATCAGGCTGTGTTACAGGAACCTTGTTTCAGAGTTCAGGTTCTGCGATGTCAGGATGATGAGAGAGTTAGCAGAGCTACAAATTTGTGTGCAGGGATATTCCAGGAATCGGAAGTGTACAGTGAACAAATTACCGATAACACACTACCACTTTTGGCGCTTGAACGTTTCAATCAGTCAATCCAGAAGGTATCAGCTGATATGACAAAGCCAATCGATGAGGTCAATAACATCATGCCAACTATTACGACCTCCTTACAAAATATTCCCTCCAAGAGGGAATTACGCCCACATGCCCAAACAATGGAAGATCAAATGGCACGAATGGCGCAAATAGAGGAAGTTGATACCGGTTTAACTACGGCTAGGATAGGTGATGAATTATTGGAATCAGCACCATATGAGTTTCGTACAGCTGTACCTAGATCTTCGATAACGCAGCCAGACCCCTGCAGGAGTAATATCCATCCAGATAGACTGCTGCCCTTCCATGAACGATCGATATCAAGCCTAGATAATACAGGCAGTGCATCGACGCAGTTTGGAAAAATTGGAGGAGGAGCTGGAGGCAGGGATGGCGATGCGGTAGCCGGAGATGGTAAAGCCGGAACGAGAGATGGCAATGCCGGAAATGGATATGGAAATGATGGAGCTGGTGAACTTCCAGGATCACCCAATCCTCCACCGTCCGATGAGGGACGCCCAGGTGGTTGACAAATCTCTAGGAGACAGAGATGGATTTAAGAATTGGAATTCGCCAAACAAATTAAAACAAAGGAACTTACAAAATCGGAAGGAAATCCAGTAGAGTATTTCAATACATGGTAGGTACTTGTACATCAGTATATTGATGATCAACCTGAAAAGTTTCACAAGCATGAAAGAACCATCGATTGGATAGAATTCTTAACAGATATGTATGCCTCGGCCTGGCATATCCAATGGATTGAAGAAACTTCAGCCGGATCGCATTCCAAGCCAATGATGTGGTACGTCAATGCATCAACACTCTGTTCTCAGGACAGAGATGCAAAGAATGAAGCCTATGTGGACCAAGAGAAGGTATGATATGAAGGATGCATTAGGGATATGTTGACCCAGATCCAAATGCATAACAATAGGGCTTTGGATACGGGTGCAGAGTTCAAGAAGATAATTTCTGAACGACTTCCCCATGGGATCTTGAAGCAAATGCATACCATTGATCTGAGTGGTAAAACTAACACAGAAATCGTTGAAATAATTACCAGAGCAGGAAGAATGGTAAAGCAGTGGAACACTGCCCCACAAAGTTTAGGACTTAAGGCTTCCTTGAGGGAAAAAACCGATAAGTACTGGACTCGGTTCAAACAAAAAACTAAACTTCACGCCAATGAGTGAAGGAAGTCAAAGAGACAAGAGTGAAGATTGGACAGGGAACCCTTTTGGAAGCATTCCACAAGCGAATCCAATGAGAAAGATTATGCCGCCAACTTGAAGGAAATAGATGCTTCCGAGTTGGAAAGAAGGAAATCGGCAGGAGAATGCCTTAAATGTGCATTGACTTCTGATAGGACAGGATCACATAGGGCTAGGAATTCCATACGAATGATTGAACTGTATAAACAAATAGTCAGTTTTCAGAAAGCTTAGAAATACCAGAAAATCAAGATAGCTGCAGTCGAACTGAGTGACAACTCCAGCTCTACAGTGAAATCAGAAAGTGAGGAGTCCGATGAAGGATCAGACAAAGCAAGCGCCATAGCAGATTGGCCTACGCCTATGTCTAGGAAGGAAGTACAACAATTGTTGGGACTTTGGAATTTCTATCAAAGATTTATACCCAATTTTTGAAGAATTGTATCACCTATTACGGATTTACTATGACAAGATAGATAATTTGACTGGGGATACTCTCAAGAAGTGGTATTTCTGAAAATAACCATATGATTTACTGCTGGAAAAAGCCCAATATTATGACATTACGACTCGGAAAGACCAGCGCTGTTTAATACAGACGTGTTAGATTTTGCAATCAATGGTACTCTCTGTCAGAAGTTTCCGCAGGAAAAGCTTTATCACGTTAGCTGTATGTCGGGAATGCTTACTCCAGGGGGATCAAATTACGATATCTGTAACGGGCGGGGTCGGACGCAGGTGATGTGAATGTTGCTGGACTGAACTCGAAGTGCGTATCGAGGAACAAAGATCAAGATAGATTTCAAAGTCGGACTATTGTTTGCTATACAAGAGAACGAGTAAAGAGAGAAGAAAAGGAAATCCTCCAACACTATCAACACTCTCTTTATATACAATTCATCTGCCACCCTCGAACCATTCTCCATGCTTCGATGTACCATCCGAATCTCATCCCATGATCTTACACACCACTCCGTTATTCCTTATCGTAACAACCACGCCACATCTCCTGACGTTGCAACACCTCAGCTCACTTCTTTATCTATACTAAATTATACCACCACCATCTTGCCTCTTCCTCCGCGTCTTCCAAAGTCTCCGCCTTTCCGTAACACAATTCCTTCCACACCTTCCGTATCTTTCTTCTATATTTCCCAAGTACCTTCGTACCTTCTTGCGCCGTGACAATATCTATGAACAAGAGATCCTTGCAATAGTATACTGTTTGAAGAAAACAAGACAGTATGTTCAGGGTGTAATTCATGTTGTACAGTGGCGTGTGCTCGAGTAGTGGAGTACGTGCGGGTGTCAGCGAAGGTGTGCGTATTGTATCATGTAACAAGACATGTCGAATCGACATAAGGTCAATCGATGACTAATGGTGCTCACTACAACAGAGGCTAGTTACATCATAGTCCTTGGCATAGTGATATCCGTACTTCCAATCAGCTGAACACTGCTCCAGGACGGCTATCAAGTCCGTTTCAAACAAAAACTGTACACAATGGAGAAGAGGAGCCAATCAAACATTCTGGATCTCCTCGAAACAAACGGGCCCTATCAATCAATTTGCTTTCCGACACCATTCCCGATGCCATATTCTGTTCCAATTCTGATACCATTCCCGCGACTATTTCTGATAGTACTGAGGCCATATCCGACGCCATCCCCACGTCCAATTCCGATCATTCCCATCGTAGCACACTGGTTCAAGAAGGCAGGCTGTGGCAGGGGCTTTGTGAAGCAGTCAGTGAGCATCTCAGGAGTCAGTATGTAGCTCACGTTGATCTCTCCGTCTCTAGCTAAATATGCAGCAAGATAGTACTTGGTTGCAATGTGTGCAACTGCAGCTCCGCGGTAGATTCTGTTCTTGATGCTCGCGATGGGTGACTGTGAATCGGAGAACACCTGAGGGATCATCGTGATGCCGAGTTCCCTCAAGAGATGTGAGATCTGTGTGAGTCTCATGCAGCCTACTCCAACGGCATAGTATTCGGCATCGGTCGTAGACTGGGCAGTCGAGTTCTGTTTTCTAAATCGACAGTCGACCGCTCCTCCGAAGGCGATGACCAGTCCACTTGTCGATTTATAGTCATCCCGGCATCCATTATAGTCCGAGTCGACATAACATCTCAGTGTGCCTTCTCAATCCAGTGCTTCTCCGAGCGCTCCTCCGAATCACAGTCGCCAGTCCTGCGTGCCATTGAGGTACCGAAACACGCGCTTGAGAGCTACCATATGCTAATTACTTGGGTCGTGATTGTACCGGCTGAGAACTCCCATCGCATATGCGATATCGGGCCGAGTGGCGGTCATCGCGTACATGAGGTTTCCGATCATCGATAGGTATATGGTTGGATTGCAGGCTTCTTGCTCGGGCTTCCTCTTGTGAAGCTGCATTGCCATTAGCATGGCAACTGGTCTATACTCATCCATTCTGAACTTCGCCAAGATTGTCCGAATGGAGCTGTGCTGATGGATGTCAATCATGTGATGCTCCCGATTGCGTTCGATGTTCATGCCGAGATAGAAAGAGACGCTCCTGAGATCATGCATCCAGAACCTCTTCTTCATCTGGTTGTTGATCTGCCCAATCAAGCCCTCGTTAGCAATGATAAGGAGATCATCGACGTACAGAATGACTGCAGCAACAACTGTGCATTGATCGTCCAGCACGAACAGTCCTCCGTCGACATGTGATGCCAAGAATCCAATCGAGATCATAAAGTCCTTAAATGTGCCGTACCAAACATGCGAGTACTGCTTCAGGCCATGAAGAGACCTTCTCACGCGGAGTTCCATCTTCCGCGAAGTATTTGTTAATCTCCCTGTTTGGAGCAAACAACAATATCCCTGCGGCGGGTGCCTATAGATCTCTTCCTCCAAGTCAACAACCAAGAAAGCTGTGCATACGTCCATTTGATGGATCTCGAGATCGTACTTGCCGGCAAACGCGAGTGCCAGCCTGACATTGCCCCAGAGAGCAGTCGGTGCATACGTAGCCTGGTAGTCGATGCCTTCGATAGAGAGATTTCCTCCACAGACTCGCCTGGCCTTCAACCGCTGCACATTGCCTGCTCCATCGCGGGTGATCTTGTATACCCAGTGACTTGGCAAAGCCTTTCTCCCTTCTGGAAGCTCCACAAAATCTCCAAAGACTTGATGCTGACCAATTGCATCTAACTCTTCTCGCATCGCCTTATCCCATTTGTCGGCGAGCGGAGACTCCGTTGCTGCTTTGTAAGACTTTGGATTGTCAATGCCATCCTCATGATTGTTGGAGACCGTAGCTGCAGTGTAGATGAGTATCATATCCTGGAATTCCTCATCTTCGAGAGCCAATTGTGCAGACTCGGACAACCTGCCCTTGCCAGTGTGGTTCCGATGACTTCCTTCCGCAGGCAGCTTCCATGCATCTCCAAGTGACCCCTCAAGGCCAGCCAGTTCTCTTGACTTCTTCTGTGGCTGTGGAGGATCCGGAGGTGAAACGTCATCCAATGGCTGCTCCGTTTGATGTTCGGTTGGTTGCTTCTCTGTGGGTTTGGGTTTGGGTTCCTCGATGACATCTCTGTAGAAGTGCTCGTTCAGGATCGCTTCGTCTGCAGCATTCGGTGCTGTGTACCGCTTTCCTCCTCTGAAAACCACATCTCTGGAGCGGTGAAGCGTCTTGGCCAAAGGGTCGTATATGGAGTACTACTTAGTCGATATGCTGTACCCAACGAATATGCCGGGTGTGGGTCTGTAATGAACCTTCTTTCGTTTCTCTTTCGGATCATGCACGAAAGCCGAGCATCCGAACACACGGAGATGCTTCAAAGATGGCTTGCTATCGGATCCATGCCAGGTTTCGTACGGAGTCTTGCCGACTGCCGACCGCGTAGGAGTGTGGTCCTCGAAATGGAGCGCCACCGAGACTGCAAATGCCCAGTACGTCATCGGAAGTGCGGCATCGTCCAGGATGCATCGTACGCGCTCCATGATTGTGCTGTTTGCCCGTTGGACAACTCCATTAGACCGATGAGTGTAGGGCTTAGTCGTTGCATTTAAGATCCCTTCTGATTTCAGCTGGTCTGCGAATTTCTTGGAGGTATACTCACCGCCTCCATCAGTACGAAATTGCTTCACTTGCTTGCCGGACTCCATTTCTCTAAGAGCCTTCCATTCTTTGTATTTCGCCAGGGCTTCTGACTTGTACTTCACTATGTACTCATGCGTATGCCTGGTGGCATCGTCGATGAAGAGCAGCATATATCAACCTCCTCCGATGGCTGTTTCCAGGGGACCGCATATGTCCGAGTGCCCGAGCTCCAGAGGCTGAGTGGCACGGGAAGTCGTGGGAGTAACGGGCTTTCGAGCTAACTTGCACTTGATGCAACTCGGGCAATCACACTTCCCAGGTATTCTCGGAGGATCAGTGATCGTTGCCAAGATCTCGAAGGCTTTGAGACCGAGGTGTGCCAGGCGGCGGGGCCATAACATCCGCTTCTCCGCATCCTGTCGAGATCCATGCCCAGTCGTTTTAAGTGCCCGCAGCCAGCTGTCGTGGATATCGGTGAATTCGGTCGATTCCGGAGCTTGATCCACAACGAATAGCCGATCGACATCAGGTGCATTGGCAATCAACTTGCCATGCCGATTGTACAGACTGAGACCGTACTGATTCACCGGTTCAACTTTGATATCCTTGTCGATGATCTGAGACTGTGAGATGAGATTGAACGACCCCGGCAAATGCACCACTTCTTGGAGTATGATCGTGTCCGTCTATCCATCTGGTAGTTGACAAATTAACCTAACACTTCGATATCAGGATGCAAACGATGTGACCCCATTGTATTTCTTCACCTTCTCCCTATTTGGAGGATATTCGGAGTAGGAAATGAACATTGATCGACGGCCGGAGATGTGAGTCGTGCATCAGCAATCGATGAACCAATCACTGGATGAATCATTTGAGCTAGCCACCATCCAATAGTCCTCGATCACAGTGGTGAGAGTCGAAGTAGTCGACGCTTGAGTTGATGCTTTTGCTGGAGTGTCGGCAGACTTAGGAGGATCGCCGTGTTGCTTGCTCAAGCAGTTCTCGGTGGTGCGCCCTCGCCGCTGGCAACGAAAGAACTTCCGGAAATCCTTCTCTTTCCTATCGTCCTTAACATCTCTCTTATCATCTCTCTTATTCCTCTTTGGACTTCGGCCACGTTTACCGGCTTTACCGCCATTACCACCTTTGCCACCCTTCTTTGCAAAGAACAGAGCTTCTGGAGCGAGCACAATCTCTCTCTTCATTGCAGCTTCCTTTTCAACGAGCTTGGTGACGATCTCATCGTGCGTGGGGGTCATCGTGGCGTTGTTGTCCATCGTGAGCTGGAGGAAGACTTTCCACTCATCGTTCCTTGGGATTCCGCGAAGGAGGTAGAAGATGTGCTCTTGCTCACCCATCATGGCGATTGTCTTTGCAGAGTCCGTATCGGTAGCATCAGTGTCAGTGGTGAATGGCCCAGAGCAGAGATTGTAATCCTTGACTTTCCGATCGATCCGCGATGCGTAGTTGTCAACATCTCTACAGTCCTGTAGCTTGATGCTCCAAAGGTCTTCCCTTATCTCGAAGATGTTGAGCTTCAGCTTTGACTTGTAGGCTGATGCTAGCTTTTCCCAAAGGGTCTTCGAATCGTCGACGACCATATATTCCGCTTGTATCCTCGGTTCCATGCCCAGCAGGCTAGTCGATGTGGCCACACCATGGCAATTGATCCAGTCTCTGAAGGTGGCCTTCTCTGTAGCGGTAGCATTTGCTGCTGGCTCTTCTGGCTTGTCGTCGTATACTTTGATGATACCATACAGTTGCTTCTGCCCGAGAAGTAGGGCCATCTCGGTTGCCCATTGTCCAAAGTTCATGCAATTGAACTTGGTGATGGTGATCGTGGTCAAACTCAACCTGTAACGAGATGTTATATCGCGATCATCGGTTATTGCAGTCTCTCAGACTGTACGGGAGATGTCGAGCAGCCGCCGGCGGAAACATGGCGGAATGCGGAAAATCGCGTAGCTTGTGGAGACGCTTCTCCGTGATGATGACCTCCACACCATGAACAAATGTGGAAGTGTTTATCGTTGGTTCCATTTCACACGCAAGTGCTCATAACTTGTTGTACGGTGGCTTGTGCTCGAGTAGTCGAGTGTGCCCGGGCGTATGCCAAGGTGTGTCTAACTTGTCTTGTAACGAGACATGTCGCATGTACATACGGTCGATCGATGACTAATGGCGCTAACTACCAAAGAGGCAAGTTACATCATAGTCCTTGGCATTGTGATATTCGTACTTCAAATCAGCTCAACAATTCATAAGGCAATCATATTTTCCAATCCTCAAAACTTAACTCATTTTAAGTCTTCAGTTTTGTTGAATCATCATCAAGCAAGATGGGCAGAGAAACCCAAACAATTTAAGTTTCACCTTTTTTACCAAAAAGGCTCTTCAAATGCAAAGATGGATATTTGATCAAGGTGTCCAGCGTTCTCGGCTCAAAAAGGGGATGCAACTTCAGCAACTAACCGAACAATGTTAAGAAATGAACAATAGTTGGCAGTTGGAGCAATGTAAATTGATGATGATGATGAATACAAGGCAATTCAGATATCAGTATTGGAAATTGAATTGTCATTACCAGAGGCTAAAGAAAGAATACAAGACAAAGCTTCATTGGATAATGAGTATCAAGAAGTATGCCAAAGAATATCAATGGAAGGAATTGTCAATAAACAGTATACAATTAAGGATGATATTCTATGTTGGAAAATCAGGGTTTACATTCCAGAAGGTTTACGACAAACAGTGATGAAATCACAACTCAATTGTAAGGTGGCGGGATAATTTGGAAGATAACCAACCCTTGAATCAATCTGTCAGAATTACTATTGGACAAATGTGGAAAGAGATATAGGGAAGTACCACAATGGATGCGATATATGCCACAGAACGAAATACCCACGATATGTGACACAAGGGCTATTACATCCGTTCCAACTCGCTAGCAAACCGTGAACACATATCAGTACCAACTTCATAACTCCCTTACCAGAATTACCAGGAGCTACTTTGATATTGGTAGTAGTCAATCAGGATACAAAGATTGCACACTTCATTCCGATTAAGAAAAAAAATTCCCCAACACTTGCTAGAGCATAGTTGGATAACGTTATGAAACCTCATGGATTCCCAGAGGATGTGCTTTCAGATGAGGATGTTACCGTTATGTAGTGTTAGCAACGGGTCCAGTTTTGGACCCGGCCGGTTTTATAGGTCTGCGTGGCAACAGCCTTACCCCATCAAAAATCGACGATTTTTTAAGCGAACCATCACTTTAAGGCCACGAATATTGATCAGAGAGTTTAGTGTTTGGTATGTAAAATATGCAGCTCAGCGTGGCACATCTTTTGGCTGTCACCGATTTTCGATATCTTGAAATCTCAGCAAGCGGTAGCCCAAAAACCTCGTTTTTCGCCCAAAAATGACAATAAATTCAAAGCAGCTTGCTGAGTTTTGAAGATATCAAAAATCGGAGACCGCCAAAAGATGCGCCGTCTGAAGCTGCATATTTCATGTACCAAACACTAAATCATTGCATGAAGATTCAAGGACTTAATTGAGGGAACCGTTTAGCAAAAACCCGGACCGAACCGTTTGGGGCCAGGTTTTCTTGGAACCGCTATAGTACAAACGGTCCGAAAACGGAACCGTTGCTAACACTACCGTTATGGGATACTTTTTCACGAACCTATACAATTATTTGGGAATCAAATGCAACATGTCAACAGCATTTCACCCACAAACCAATGGTTAAACAGAAACAATACTTCAAGTCATCAAAGTGTATTTACATTCGAATCGTAACTACAAAGAAAATGATTGGGCATCCATGTTGGCAATGGCAGAATATGCTCACAATTATGGGAATCATTCGGCAATGATAATATCACCTTTCCATGTGAATTCTGGCTTTGATCCAAGAAGGAATTGGCCAACGGAGGTACAATTGAGAAAGCCGGCATCAGAAATATGCAGGAATTGTATGAACACCATCCGTGGGAACTTTTCATCGAAGGTCAAAGAATCTGTCGAAATGATGCCAAAGAATGAAAACAACAAACAAAAAACAATCAAGCCCTTCAAAAAAGGCACATGGTAATGCTCAACGGACGAAAGATACAAAGCAAATATTGATGCAAGACATTGCATGATAAGATGCTAGGACCTTTTGAAGGAATGTCAGTAGGGAGCAATTGTTGCTGCTGCAAACTGAGGCTACCTCAATGGTGGAAAATCTGTCCAGTTTTCAAAATTGAACTGCTGGAATGTTATCAAGGCACTGTCCTATAGAAACACATAATCGAAATTGATGTGGACTGAAACATCTGGGTAAGGGAATCAGTGATCACTAGTGAACCCTCAGATGAGGATGTTAAACGACATGTGTATTTGGTGAAATGGAAGGATTCTTTAAACAAGGAAACCACATGGGAGATGTATGATAATTTGGTAGAGGATGATTCGAAGTTGCTGGAGGATTAAAAGAGGAAAGCTCCTACGGTAGAAAGACACGGGAGGTTTAATGTCAAAGGGAAGAAACCACGGAAGATAACAAGGAGGAATCAAAAATGGATGTCCTTTGAGTACATTTTGTTGGATGTTTTGATGTTTGTTGTTCTTGATTTCGGGGATAGAGTGGTATCTATTGTTTCGTTTTACTTCTTATGACGGAGCACTGTTGAGGTCACCGGCGTTACCGAAGGGCGTGATGTTAGGAGTTCTCCGTTAACACTGATAATAATACTTGTTAGTCATCAAATGAATTCATACCGAGAGATATGCATAACACCTATTCAGAGGATTCTACAACTGGGCCAGTGGTATGCTCTGCAACGTGGGATCATACTAGTCACATCAAGATTGGACAAACCTACGGTTTGGCGAATCCTTGTAACTACCAAGCCTTACTGGAATGAGAGATTATTGTCATTGCTAGTAGTTTCTGACTTGATTCACTTGCCGGAATTTACAGGACATGCCTGGTTGATCATGCGCGGCAGTTGATAGTCAATATGTGGGTCAGCAGACTCTTCACCTTTACCTTCAACGGGATAGGATTAGGAAGAGAACCTTCCGGTCAAGACAATAGACTCGACCTGGGTGTGACAGAACTGATGGAATGATCATGTTGGCACTTGCCGAAAGCGAACACTGCTCAGTGATTTCAGCGGTATGGATCGCAATCTGATCTCCTGTTCGATAGAATCTGACGTGTCTATGTTCCAAATTGGCATAATATCGGTTGGTCACCGATTCAATCGATGACGCGTGGATTGATGGCCTTGTAGTGAGCATACAATTGCGATAAGCATTATCAGTCTGTTGATCGGTATATGTTCCAACTATGGACTCACACAAATGCATAGTGTCTACGTTGACGTCAGTCTGATGAGTGGGCTGGCATGCTATCATGCGATGGATACACTGATTCATATCAGGAGCGTCATCCATTGAAACCACATTGCTTGAACACAATGACCTATGGGATGTGCGTCATGTTACCACTGGCTGTGATAAGAGGCGTGGCTGTGATAAGTCTATCATGAGCAACAAAATCATAGCAACTAGGTGTGGCAACACAAGACCTGGGAGGTTGGCTATAAAGAGACAGCATTCCTGCGGTAATGAGAGGAATAAGCTCAAGCAGCAATCCACAGTCAACACAGATGCACCGAAGACGATCTTAAAATATTATCAAGAATTCTACCTTAAATTTCATTCAAAATCACTTCACTCATCCACCTCTGTGATTAAGCACTGTATGTCCGGTCACAGGTGGACACAATCACAATACGCAATCCAAGTAAACATCTAACCCTGAGTCAATCCCAATTCACAGTGGGACGATCGGCATTCCACCCACATCTCCGCAGTGAGATGGCTTCTCACCCACTACAGCGGTATTGGCTACCTGGTACAGAGGTAATTGTCTACCATGATGTTATCTGTCGAAGAGTTTTCGGACGAGTGGTTCCACAGGGGAGATTTTCAAACTTCATATTAGACATAGGAAGTAATCACTGGGAGTGGCTAGATCTGGTAGCTCTTGGAAAGTTGAGACCAAGAGGTTGAGTCTTAGGATAAGACGAGGAAAGAAACAGTTTAATCTTTGATAGACGGCTGTACTTAGATTCAATGAATGTTGCATTGATTATTGAGATCTAAACACCCCCGTAACAGTGAGTTCTTTCTAGTCTGACCCTCAGTTCATGTTTGCCTTTGCAATCTCGCTATGACACCATGATTGCCTGACAGCTTATCTCAGATAACAACTTCAGTGCCTCAGTGACAGTTGGCAGGAGTTCCCATTGTTTATTGTGTTCATGCAGAAGTATGTTCAAGGCATTACACCCCATTATGGGCCATCCTCATATGAAGATATGAAACACACATAATGACAACTCATAATGTTAATTTGGTCACGGTGCTTCCTGTATTGTTCAGTGGATGGATCATCTGACGATACGTAGTCTATACAGTGCTTATCGCAATGGATTGTAATAGCTATGACTATTAAATGCTTCGCACTTAATTTGGCTATTCGGCATTGTATCAGAGGTTGATCTGCATCAGCAAAAAGTGAAATAGGTTTCCGGAAATGCACCCCACGTGCCGGTCCTTCTCCACATTCTCCACCTATACTCCGTTTGATTTATTTGCAATCTTCCTCCATGGTTCGAAGTGTTCAATTATGTGAACGTGTCGTCACGACATTTCAAAAACATCCTTAGCCATTCATGCTACTTTGTTGCACCTGTTTGTTTCACTTTGGTCCTCAAGACTTTAACTGTTTCGACAGTTTTTCGAACTGTTGCATAGATTTCAAGAATATTCCTAACTATTCAATCCCTTCAGACCTTGATTATACAGAAGCTTGCACAACTCCCATTACAACAATTAAGACACCCGGAGTAAACACAGATAAGATTTCCATATATCGCCACAATGATTACTTCAAGCATTGAATCCATTGATCCACATGTTAAACAGATTGAAAAGATTCAGGTTAATTGTATTGCCCAAGTACAACCATGAGCTATCTGGCTGCGGCATCAGCGGAAGAAGGTGTACAGCTCCTTAGATTGTGCTTTTAGGGATGATATAAGTGGTTCCGACAGCAAAACAGATACTTAATACAGTAGCTTGCATCGTGCACGGGTTGAATCGAAGGTCGAGGCCTCTTGTCGATGATCACCATACCCGCAATGCGATGTATAGGCCCTGTTCCAAAAGTCTGAACCGAGGCAGGAAGCCTTGTAACGCTCCCTTCAGCAATGTTGACGCCGAAAAGACACTTCAACTGTGTGGGAATGGGTTCAGCAGGAAACTTAAACCGGCTATCTGGACTCGTCCTCATCCTGAGAAGCACTGTATCATTTCTTGGTGGCTTATACATTCTCCACCTTGTGGACCAAGTGCAACGAACCATATGAACTGCTTGGTCGTCACATTGAACAGACGTCTCTGGAATTGCTACTGCACTGTTCAGAATGTATTTTCCATCATTCAGTCAACTGAAATAGTGATCCTGATCGATGTAGTTGGTGAAGTCTGCAAATCCCTTGAAAAACCAAGAAATGTGATTCTGTGGCTCCCCTTTTGGCATTGCACACCACTCAGCCAAGTCATCAAGGGTCTTGATTTCTGGTCGGGGGTTTTCCATCATTCACTCGATAGGCCCTTGGGTTCGAGGCATATCTTCTTTGCGATGTTGTTTTCCAGCATTTGCATTCAGCCCTGCTTACTGAAGCACCTCTTTTTGGGCAGTCATTCTCAAGATCTGGAAGGCGGCCTCACGTCAATTCAATTGTTGGTACGCTTGTTCAAGATCCATCATATCTCTCTCTGGGAGTTCAGAGCTTACACTTAAGATGTTGCCAGGCTGGCGGATATGGTCTGAGATGTGGTTCAGGACATACATCTCCACAAAGTTGAAATCCGATTCGTTGACAAGATGTTGTGCAACTTCTGACTCAATCCGTGTTTCATCCTCATTCACCCGACGACGCTTTGCAGCCGCAGAAAGATCGTTCCATGTGGGGTAACTCTCCCATTCCTCCTGTTTGCCCAAAGTAAGCTGCCTGTTCAAGGCTTCTGAGACCTTCTTAGTAGATCCAGTGGCACGGAATCAACTCAAAACATCGTTGTGACGATGAAACTCCTCCAGATAATTCTCCAAATGATTGATCATGGCCTCAGTATGGTACTGGTACTATGCCATAAGGTCACAATACGCAATGTTCTTGAGGCACAACAGCGCTTTTGTGAAGGGAATAATTCCGCTCACCATGGGGTTTAAAAGAGTCGCCATTAACACTGGAACAATCACACGCCTGAGTGCTTTGATCTCCTTACCACTCCATTGTGTGACCTGGCTATATGCCTTGTTGAATTGAGTGAAGCCAGGATTTGGAAGCATCATTGCCCAGAGCTGGTTGAATTTGTTGATCCTGGAAAGTTGTTCAAGGCACCATGTTACCCAGTCCATCAAATGCTTAAGCATACTGTGAAGGACGGTAGGAAGAATATCGGGTGAGATAACAGTTGTCGGAGAGATGCATTCCATATTCCAGAAGACGCCTTCTGAGCTTCCAACCACTCAATCTGACAGATATTGTCTTGCTTGCTGTGTCTCCGTCTCATCTACCTGAGTCCAGAGTAACATCTGTTGAAAGTATAGCCAAAAGTCTATCAATTGCCACAACGATGAATCCTCTTCTCCAAGCAACAATTTCGGTGCTTCGCACACTGGGCAATGGGGCTGCTTGATTGAGTGCAAGTGAATGTCTTCAAAGTAGTCAGTGGTCCATGAATAGATGACAGGACAACTTTACCGCATCTGACAGTCCGCACAAGGCATAAGCTTTCCAGTGTTGAAAAGCGCTTCAAGAGGACGAAAACTCTGCTTCAAGACCTTCCATGAATCCTCTCGATTGTGGATTTGTGGTTCCTTGATGGCAGTTGTTCTATCATGTCCTTTAGAGTGATCTTTCGGAGGAAAGGAAAGAATCGCAACAAGGATGATTGGAATTTTTCAGGCTTTGATCTGATTGCCGAGTCGATGTCTCCAAAACTGATATATACTGGTCATGCCTTCTTGTCGCCTGGATAGTTTGTAAGATGAGTCTGGTCTGAAATGCCAAATCAAGGGACAATTGTAGGTCCAAGTAGCCGCCGTGGCAATTGAAGCGGTCAAAACCTTCTGAGCTATGACGAAATTCAACTAACGTACCTGTTCATTCCACCACCTCCAGTCACTTGATATCACTTCTGAGTAGAAACGTTCCTCGGCATCATTTAATTTCTTTGCTAGCGCATAAGACATATGTTCCCTGAACGCAAGTAGTTGCACAAGGAACTCAATGCATTCAACAGGATTGCTGTAAAAGAAACGTTTGTAATGATGGTTCCGAAGATTGTTTGGATCAGCCAAACAATTGAAACACACTTTGCCAGACTTCTGAGACTCAATGCTCATCGCATAGGACATTTCGTTCAATGATTTGCATACATTGTGGGACACACTGAAGTTGCTGATGGTTCCCATCATAGGGTTCCTGAATTGCTCGTTGATAGCAACTCTGCTCAAGTTGTGCTAGATGCACCACTGCGCTAATTGATAATTCTCCTTGCAACGAAACAGAGACCAAAGATCAATTTCATCATTGAAGATATCGAAATACTCTATACTATTATGCTTCCAGTAGACAGTGGTCCATGTGTGGAGTACAATGAATACGTGTCCGAACTGGAGGTTGCTCTTGATCGATACACTGATTATCCCTGTTGGCTTCGGTATTGGTGGAATCACCGTCAGAAGTGTGAAGACCAGAGTCGCGATGCCGTTCATGAATGAATTATTTCAAATCGTGATGATTGAGAGGCTTGATTGTAAAGACTGTTCAGGCTGACAGTAATCTCGGGCCATACGAGACTCATCTCTGGCCACAGAAGACAGAGACCTATCATGCAATACTCTCCCTCTTGCAATTCACTGTGGAGCGAGAAACAAAGTCAGAAAATATGTAACATTCAAAGTTCTTCCCATAGTAGCCTCCTGAACACCCTGCGAGATTGAGCCGGGGAAGAGTCGTACAGTAGCCTGAGGATGGCGTTCCATAGAAAAACAAGGAACACCGTGTGGGTAAAAGAAAAGTGAAACAACCTTAAATGGAACCTTGAATTCACCTCTAGTACCATAGACCCTTCGCTTGTGTTAACTCCTCGTGCTTATCCTTCATCAAGTCCTTGGTTAGAATGTCTACCACAGTCCCATTTGTTTGCCCATATGAGTAATCAACTCTGCTGCGGGCATGGAGATCTCGGCTATGGTGAGAGCAAATGTTGATATGCTTTGTGCCAGCTGTAATGATCCCAGTTGTGATTTGAGTAAGTGCGCCCGGATTGTCGCAATTGATTGGAACATCAGCAGAAAGTAATTATGTCACTGGGAGCCTCTGAAGAGATCTGAAAGTTGTCGGACGAGAATCCCAGGGTGGTCAGATCCCAGACTTGACTGGACAGACACAGCGGCCTTCAGGTGCATCTGGGAGCACCTGGTTGCAACGGCGACAAGACTGGGAGCGCCGACGACATGCCTGGGAGCACCTTGAATCACTGTAGAGCAGTCTGGGAGAAACAACATCTTCTTTGGGAACACTGCTGTGGCGCCTGGAAATCATAGCTACTACTTATCGTTCAATGATTGTTAAAACTCATGTATTCAGTTTGTATTGCCATCTATCTATGTATCTATATAGCTACCCATCTACACACAGAATATCTGGACTGGCTGCAGGCGGTGCGTGGGAAAAATTCGAGGTGCGCCTGATGATGACGATCGAGTGATCTCAGAGATACACCTCGAGGCGGGTCTTGTGTCAACATAGAGATGCACTTGGAGGCCGTGATTGAACGAGATTGGAGATGCACAGGGAGGCCATGATTGAGAGAACTGAGAGATGCACTTGGAGGCCGCGATCGAGCGAGTATGGAGATGCACTTGGAGGCCGAGATCTGCTTGAACTCGGAGATGCACTTGGAGGCGGTGATCGAGTGAGTATGGAGATACATTTGGAGGACGAGATCTAGTCAAACTCAGAGATGCACTTGGAGGCCGTGATCGAGCGGGTTTGGAGAGGCAGTAGGAGGCTGAGATCAAGTGGAACTCAGAGATGAACTTGGAGGCCGAGATCAAGTGGAACTCTGAGATGAACTTGGAGGCCATGATCGAGTAAGTTTGGAGATGCACTTGCAGGCCAAGATTGTGTAACTGAGAGATGCACTTGGAGGCTGTGATCGAGCGAGTTTGGAGATGCACTTGATGGCCAGGATCAAGCAAGATTGGAGGTGTACTTCGACGCGGTCTATAGGAGGCGCACCGGGTGCTGAGACTCTATCCATCAATTTGTTAATTCGCAACCGTAGGAATGTGTTGAGGTGACTTTGCCTATCACCCCTCATGCAGAGCTGCCTGGTGGCGGCCGATCTTGTAGGGAGGCACGCCGGAAGCTGAAGTTATATTGAGGGGTCCACTCGTAATCGTCAGGATGAACGGAAGACAGACAATCATGGGTGGATGCTGTACTCTCGGTGTATGCTGGACTCGGTGTATGCTGTACTCAGTGTTAACTCATGATCATGGCATGGAGAGATAGAGAGGGATGACTTAACTTTGTGTTCTGCGATGATGGTAGAGAAAGAGAGATGGGGGATGAAGATTTGAATGATATGGATGATACGAGCGGATATGAGAAGTCAGGAATAAGACTCGCCTGATTGGGTTTAGAAAACCTCGTATCGGTGTTTTTACCCGCTGGAAGGGGAGTCGTACCTGTCGTATCACGAATGTTAAATTTACTGGCACAGGAAATTCTCTTAAGTCCCAGTTTCTCATAATGATTTCCCCCATCTCATCTCATATCTATCTTTCTATACCATCACCTAAGAACACGAAGTTAAGTCATCCTTGTCTATCTCTCCATGCAATGTTCAGGAGTTAACACCGAGTACAGCATACACCAAGCACTCCATACACCGAGTCGTGCATACACCGAGTCGTGCATACACCGAGTCGTGCATACACCGAGTGGTGCGTACACCGAGTAGTGCATACACCGAGTACTGCATCATCCCGAGATCGACTGTCTCCCACGCCCAGCCAATCTCATCTCTCGGCGGACCTGATTGTACTCAACTCTCTACATTCCCACTGTTACGAGTTAACCAATGAATAGAGTTTCAGCTGCCGTCGGAGCACGCTCCCGGTCTACCACCTCCGGATCAACCACGTCCAACTACTCCACTATCATCGATCGATCATGGCCGACATGTGCATCACCAACCTCGCTCGATCACGGCTTCCAAGTGCAACTCAGAGTCACATGATCTCAGCCTACAAATCCATCTCCAACCTTGGTCGATCACGGCTTCCAAGTGCATATCTGAGTTTAACTTGATCTTGGCCTCCAAGTGCATCTCCAAACTCACTCTGTCAAGGCGTCCAGGTGCATCTCTGAGTTACACGATATCGGCCTCCAAGTACATCTCCCAACTCGCTCGATCACGGCCTCCAAGTGAATCTCTGAGTTACACAATCACACCCTCATAGTGCATCTGCAAACTCGCTTGATCACAGCCTCCAAGTGCATGTCTGAGTTAGTCGATCACGGCCTCGAGATGCATCTCCAAACTCGGTCGAACACGGCCTTCAAGTGCCTGTCTGAGTTCAACTAGATCTTGGCCTCCAAGTGCATCTCCAAACTCGCTCCATCACGGCCTCCAAGTGCATCTCTCAGTTACACGATCCTGGCCTCCAAATGCATCTCCAAAGTCCCTCAATCACAGCCTCCAAGTGGATATCTGAGTTCCACTTGATCTCGGCCTCCAAATGTATCTCCAGACCCGCTCGATCACGCCCTCCATGTGCATTGCTGAGTTTCACTTGATCTCGGCCTCCAGGTACATCTCCCAGTTCACACGATCATGGCCTCCAAGTGCAACTCTAAGTTCTCTCAATCAGCGTGTTCTGGTGCTCCTGCGATTAAGCTTCAGTACTGTCTTCATCTAGATTGGCTGTATGTATCTCTATAGAGAGACTTAGATAGATAATACATGCCATATCATGATGTAGCGAATTTTGTGACTGCAACAAAGATGAATCTGATACACGAAATGCCTTGTGGTTATGGAACCAAAAGAAACACTCCTGTGAGAATATGGCACTAAGTCTCCCGCAGACCTGCGTAAAGGTCTCAGCTGCTACAAAATTTGACTATTCTATCAGTCAAATCGCGTAGGATCCTGAATGCACCTCCATAACTGCAGGTGCATTCCGAAGCACCTGAGAATGCTCTTGCAGATTCTGAGAGCACTCTGCATAGCTCCAGGAGGGCCTGGGAGCAACTCGAATTACTTGGGAGCACCGGTGAGGTCAACTGGAATGTCTGGGAGGTTTGGGTGTGGCTTCCGGACCGATTTACACTTTGCTGATGAAGCGGCAATGCATCCAACTCATGTATATCTCGTGTTAGCAACGGGTCGGGATAACCCACCAGCGGTCCGGATTTCAACTAGTCGTTCGGGTCGGTTTGGTTCCAGACCTAACCAATAACCCAACCCGATTTGACTTGGCGGGGTTGTTACCTGGACTGGACAGGAAACCGTGGTTATTGCCCTGGAATGTACCCGGACCGCTGTTCCATATTACGGTTCCCACAACCTCGGCTCCAATTCACAATCTGAGTTAGGACCGGTTCATACTATGATCATTACGTAGATTGTACGGAATTGACCTCTCTTTCACCACCAGCATTCAGATTGGCGATCCGACCAATAGTCGTCGAGTAGCTTTGAAACAACACTCAATTTGCGGCGAAATTGGCGGCTTTTTCATTGGGACTAAAACAATATTGGTCGGATTGCAAAACTGAACGCGGCAGGTGAAAGAGCGGTTGGTTCTGCACAATCTACGTATTGGTCATGTCACAATATGATCAGAACTCAGATACTTAATTGGAGACAAAGTTGTGAGTTTGAAATGCTGGGTTTTTTGTGGTAAAACTGGCCCAATTGCAACAATCCGGGTTTTCGTGTGGTAAGACCCGTTAGAACGGTTCGATTCCGGTTCCAATCCCAATCCGGAACTGTACTAGCGGGTTGGAACCGTTTCTAACAGCATGTATATCCCGGTGGAGCTGGTGTAGTCACTTTGCTTATACGGAGCCGTTGGAACAGGCGATGTATTCAGCTTCAAGGGTTGACATGCCAATGAGAGCTTGCTTTCTTCACCACCACGGGACACCTCTGATGCTGAGCAAGAAGACATGACCCCTCGGAAATTTGCGGTCAGCACTATCAGTGGCCCAATTCGAGTCTGTGTAGCCAGTGGGTTGATCATTGCTGCCAGTGCTGCTGAAATGGAGTTGAAAGTCGGGGGTGGATTCGAGATTCTGGAGCACTCCTCTGATGACGGTGAGATGGCTGGTGAAATGAGGGGAATTGAATCGGCAAAGTGAAGTGACTGCGAATGAAATGCCGGGCCAAGTTGCAAGTGCTGCATAGACCAATCAGCCGAAAATTGCCTGGTAACCATTAATATCTTTCAGTTCTTTCTCCCCCTGATCCTCGGCCAGATCTAGCTCCACATCAGGATTGATTGGAGTTGATGCACTGTGAGCATTCTGCATATTCAATCGTTTGAGATTGATGGTGGTGAAGGCTTTTTGGCCGAGATTGATTGTGGTACCTGTGCTGTTACCGTTTTCCATGCGGTGGATTCCGCTCACGAGGAATTGGCGTGCTGGGCCGGGACGGGTGATCCTGTATGTTTCCGGGACCATAGCCTTGAGTTTGATCATTGGGTTGGTTGCGTCTTCCGGCTACCACAGCGGGATGTCATCGACCTACCGAAGCATCAGAATACAATCGGTGCGGAGATAGAGGTTGGGGTAGCCCGGCCACTGTTTGAACTCGTAAGAGAGCACAAAGGTGTTGGTATCATTGTTCCACAGTCGGCGTGCTTGATTGAGGCCTTAAAGTGCTTTCCTCTGTCGAACAACGATCGTTGGTGCGTTGAGCCCTTCTGGCCATCGTTTGGGTAGTGTCATATAGATATCATTGTCTACCACCTCAGCGTGGAGAACAGCAGTGCCCACATCCAAATGATTGATATTCCAGCCATATTTTCCAACCATAGAGATGAGATACTGACGAGTGGTGAGTTTCCAGACAGGGGAACCAGTTTCTCCGGAATCCGTTTGTTCATAGCCATTGATTACTCGCCGTGCTTTGTACCGAGCAGTGCCGTCAGGATGGTGTTTCGTCTTGTAGACCCATTTGGAGCCATTGGCTTGACTTGCAATTGCCTTGCTCCCAGGGAGTTGACAATGATGAATGTGTTATTGACCAGAAACGATGTGCATCCTTCTTTCATTGCTCATTTCCAGTGCTCATGATGTGGACTGTCCATTGCTTCGGCATATGTGAGTGGATTGCTTGTCGTTGATGCGAGATTCTTTGCCATTATGATTAGCGCATTTGCCCAGATCTTGACTTGACTTCTTTTGATAGGATTCGTGTGTGGTTGCGGGCATTATTTCTTGGTCATGGCCGGCATTTGGCAGGATTTGTCATTTTTGTGGCGGACATGTCGATTGTGACCCAAGGTTACTCTGGACACCGGTGTTGCTTCCTTCTCGTCAGCAGAACGTGATCACACACCTGTACTTGCTGGGAGACTTCGACAATTGTCAGCATTGGGCAGATTGTGGTCTGTATCATCGTCAGTACAGTCATGATCACCACTTGTGTGGCCTTCACCTGTTCAACTGTTTCCTGCGTGTTCATGGAGATGTCCATCTCCGCCCGTTCCATACTTGTCTTGTGCTTGGAGAAATCCATCTCTACTGTCGATTCCCTCATGATATTCCGTCTCTTCTGGTAGCTTAAAGATGTCCGTTTGGTGTCCTTGTAGGCCTGAAGTGTGGGCATTCTTCTTCTCCTGGAAAATGACATCTGACTGTGATCTTACTACTCGGAATGCTGAGTCCCACATTCACCAAAGTGTAGTCAAATTGTGAACATAGCCAACCATCATACATGGCTTGGGTCTAGGGCTGAATTGTCCATGGCGTTGCGGGTCAGGGATAAGTTGACTGGCATAGCAGCCTAATCACCGAAGGTGCTGGACAGGAGCTTGCACGATATTTCATTGCCATCATTCCTGTTCGAGGACTTGGCAAATACTTGCAGCATCTCTCATGGAGTTGGATATGCTCCCTGATAGCGGTCGCCGTCATCTCTGTTTGTTAGGCCCTCGTTTGTGGTTCGCTGGTGGAGGTAGCCTGCGGTAGTGACTGCTTCTCCTCAAAAACAAGTGGCACATGTGAGTCGATCATCATAGATTGTGCATTCTCGGTGAGGGTCTGGATCATGCATTCGGCAACCCCATTCTTTTGGCGAGGGTGGAGAGGACTAGTTCGGTATGTTGTGCCACGATCTGCTAGCACCATTTGGAAGGTGTTGATGTCATATTCTCCGTGGCACTTATTGCACCGAAATTTTTTCACCTCGTGTCCCATGGAGTCAATTCGGGCCTGAAATCATTGGTAGGCTGAGGTTCATGTTTTGGACATCATATCTGGAAGGACCCAAAGTGAGGTGTAGCGTGTGTAATCGTCGATGAATAGGATATGATATTGATGGCTGGCGGAGGTGGGCGTGGAGAATGGTCCACACAAATCTGAATATACCACTTAAAATGCCTTTGTAGTGCGCCCGGTCTTGACTTTGATGATCTTCTGCTTATGCTTGGCCTGGATGCATGTGGTGCACATCGAGTAGTCTTTTGTAATTCCATCAATTAGAGATCGTAGGGGAATAGAATTAATGTGTGGAAGACAGCGATGCCACAGTCATGGTTCTGAGATTGTCCGTGGCTTCCGAGTGGTCGTTGAAAGTAAGGTGGTAGGTTGACTTTGAAGTACGGTGCTGGCTGCACTTGGAGAGGCAGTGTGGAGAGGGCTTGTGGTAGGCTCGGTGGAGCCCACGATTGATCGTTCGGTGGTGTGTGCGGTCGATGATGGTGTGTTGGAATGTGCACTTAATGATGGTACCGTGATATGTGCACTCAATCATGGGACGGTGATATGTGCGCTCGATCATGGTATGGTGGTATATGAGCTCGATGATGCTCTATTTCTCTTCTTCTTTCTCCTTCTCGATGTGGACTTTGTAGACATGCTTGGTACTCTCGAAGTGAGTGCAGTTGCAGGACATATAATGTAGAGGTCATTGACCCGATTGCCTGTGATGGTGATTGATTGAGATGATATGGAGCACTTGCCGCGTCCAAATGGGGATGTGTACCCAGCTGTGTCCAATTAATTGAAGGAGAGAAGCGAGAGCCGGTACGTAGGCATGTAAATGGCATTGACTTCGGACTCCTGTGAACAGTTGATGAGTCCATGGTGGCTAACTGTGCCTTTGTTATCATCTCCGAGCTCAATGACTATTGGCTGATGAAGTTTCTTTATTGTGTTGAATCTGGTGCGGTCATTGCACATATGGTGAGCTGCTCCGGTGTCGATGACTCATGCAGCTGGGGCAGTGTCTGCGGTGAGCGCAGTTGCATTTTCGGCTTGTCAGATCAGGTCGCAATCTCCTTCTGTAGCAATCGATGCAGATGCTGGGCCTTTGTTGACTTTGTTGCCTTGATCCCGGGCACGTTTGAAGTGGATACAGGCGGACTTGAAGTGTCTTGAGAGACCACTATGGTAGGAAGTTCGTTTGTAATTCCTTGAGGTGTTTGTAACGTCGGTGTTTGGGCCATTGTCTTTGTGCTGTCTCTTTCCACATACTTCGGTGGTATGATTTCCCATTTCCCAGTATGTGCATCTGCTGTTCTGGCGGTCCATTTCCGCGTCCAGCTTATCGTCCGACACTTGGTCCTCAACTGCCATGGCTACAGCCAAGATTTCCGCGCCTGGAGTATAATGCCGCTCCATTGGATTCATCTCCGATTTCTTTGGTTAGGGTTGCTCACTCAGCATGTGTGCAGATCGCATCCATACACTGCTGGGCCATGTGAGTGGGGATCCGCTGTTCAAGGATTTGGATGGTCGTATCATATGAATTAGATAGGTTAGTGAAGATATTTGTGTTCATTGCGTCATCAGTGATATGTTCAATGGTGCCGATCAACATCTTGTGGAAGGCGATTAGTTCGGTCAAGTCTTGGGTTACTGTTTCATCTGGCGATGGTCGTGAGGGGTTGAACTTGCCCAGTACGTGGGTGCTGCCATGTATTGTTGAGGGTTTGTCAAGATGATGCCGAGTGCTTCCCACATTTCCATGGGGTCATCGATCACGTCGATGAGTGGACGGAGTGCATCGCAGCATCCGAGGTGTGTCAGGGCTACCACCTTATTGGCTATCTCATGCAAGACCACAGGCAGTGCGCATAAAGCAACACCATTACCGGGAGGGAGGGGTTTGACACCAGTCACAATATTGTTGGCTTTTTGGCAACGAGGACTCTGTAGATCTTTTGCTTGCAGATGAGATAGATCTCCTCAGGTAGTTTGGGTACATAGCCGTGACCGGACTTGAATGTTACGTTGGATATGGTGACATTTGAGGAGGTTAGGAAGATGACGATGTAGAGTGATGGATGGTGATGGTGTTGCGGCTGATAAGCAAGGATGGTTGTGAGTGGGTAAGGGTTTTTGAGGCTCTTAATCGTGAGATGGATATAGAGTATTTGTACTAGAGATTGTAGCAGGTGCCGGGCTGATAACCTGTTCACATACCAATGATAGAGAAGCTTGATTGTACAGACGTTTCAGGCCGACAGTAATCTCCAGCCATACGAGACCCATCTCGGGCCATACGATACTCAACTCGGGCCATACGAGACCCATCTCTGGCCATACGAGGCTCATCTCTGGCCTCAGAAGACACAGATTTATAATGCAATAGCATCGATGTAGAATGCTATCGTACTCGATCGCCGAACCATCATCTGGCAGTTATTCAGCTGATTGTAACGGCGACACGTGACCCGAGGCCGGGTAAGCGCCATTGTATATAGATCGCCCGGTACGACACTTAGATCAGTATCGAATATCTTACCACTATACTCTCCATCTATACTCACTCGCTCTCGTG
>Ga0307515_10004830_pt1 | contig 27571 bp, 30 predicted proteins | sample 17_EM_MG_FD_194513 | JGI IMG/M metagenome (GOLD analysis project Ga0307515, IMG submission 194513) | Populus trichocarpa ectomycorrhiza microbial communities from riparian zone in the Pacific Northwest, United States - 17_EM | ecosystem: Host-associated > Plants > Roots > Unclassified | place... | reverse complement strand
CCTTTCCATCCCCACATCCACAAGGCCGGGCCTATCAGTCAAAACACGTTAAATTGCCTGTCAAAGCCCTAATGAGAAAGAGATTTTAACTTGCATACGCCTCGCTGCGGGTTTATAGAATCATGCCCAACACTTCTTGGTCCGATGGACCCGCCAGATCTTAAGACTATTCGTTCAAAGTCTGCTAATTTGCCACCCGACAGTTTTTTGCATCATTAGTGATGCCTCTGCACCAAGACGTATTACGTTGTCCTTCTGGCATCTGACTCGGCTTGCAGGTCACATCGGCTGGCAGCTCGCTGTCTACAGAAGGCGGCGTTAAGGTACTGCAGTATTTTGGAAGCTATCTGTCATTTTTCATGATTTTCCGTCTATCCTTTGAATTCTGGCATATCTATGCCGCAAACCTTTTAGGTCCAATCGGGAGCACTAGAAACATCCTGCATTAACAACGTTCTACATTCGGTCAACCCATTTTCGAAGCGTGTTGGATGCTAGCGTAAAGGCCATCGCGCATATCCAACCAAATTCAAGAAACACTGCATTATCCGTGTCTCACTCTTTTCCTTGGTCTACTTTAGCAAAAGGAAAGCCTACGCGTCTTGCATACGCAGAAGCAGCCTCTAACTGAGTAGGAAGTTCAAATTTTCTAGCCCAGCCCAACGCCTTACTTGTCACGTTGAGTTTTCGGAGTGGATGCATTGTCAATTGACATAAGTCATTCTGTGGCAGCGGTGTGAATTGGTTTAAGCAGGCATCTATTCGTATATCTGCTTACGCGTTGATAGATAGTTTAAAATTATTAGTTTAACATCGGTGTTGGGTTTAGTGCAGAGCCTGAAACTGGCAACCCTGGAGAGCGTCTCGCCTTCTATAATTATGCTTAAATCTGTTTGGACGTCTTCTAATACGCACGAAGTTTGGTGAAACAGCCTATAAATTTCTGTGGATCAGCTACGATTTCCAATAGAATGGTTTGGTGTAAGTAAAAGAAAGAAAGTCTACCATTCGCGTCGATGAGACTAAGGTTTGCATCCTCTGAGCGGTGGCAAGACGCCGAGCCTGGTGGAAAACTGCAGGTAAGCGACGGCTCTCCTCGCTTAGAAAAAAACTAGAAACAAAGTCCAGCTGGCTTGAATCGATGCATTGTATAAGCCATTGCGTTGTCTTCAGCTTCTAGTCATTGAGGAAAAAGTAGAACAATTAGCCGGTTGGGGACCCGCGCGATTTGTCACAAATAGCCCACGCGTGGGGATCCCAGTAACCCGTCGGCCATGGAGTAGCTTTCGCCACTCACAACTTCGAAGCATCTCCGCGACTTGACTTTAACCACTTTAACCATCACATGGCCTGGTTTACGAATCTGAATGGTGAGATTCGCGGTTGCCTACGCCCGAAGCGAATTGGACTAGCAAATCATGAAAGAGTATGACTTACCACATTGACATTGAAGTAGTAATTGGAAACGCTGTATATACGCAATTTGGTTAACTTTGGAGATTACTTCTAATTGCTATATATGCCCGAAATTCTTGACTGGTCGGTGACATAATGGTTCGTAATATTCATGGCTCTAGATATTGTGTTAGTCGTCGATCTTGACCTTACCAGACTCCCAATACCCCTCCAAAACATGGAATTTCAAGGAACATCAAATTCCAGTGAACAGGATGTCGTTTCTGCAGCTGGAAGGCCTCCACGTATTTGTGACAGGGGCTGCAGGAGGCATTGGATCCGCCATCGTGACGGAGTTCCTTGGTAATTAGCTCCTAGAGCCCAAGAGAAGGACTGCACTGATGTGATCATCCATACCGAAAGCGCAAGGATGCAAGGTAACAGCTCACGACCTCCGGCCCAGTTCGCTCGCAGCAAACCCAGATCTCTATACAATTCAAGGCGACATATCTGATGAAGCGTCCATCGAGAAGTGTATCACGAGCGCTCGCGAGTGCTTCGGTCCTATCAACATCCTCGCGGCCAACGCGGGCACCACGGATGAGTCTAATGAGTATCCGATATGGCAAATGCCAACAGAATTATGGGACAAGACGTACGCCGTCAATGTTCGCGGCACATTTCTGACGATTAAGCATTTCCTAAAATCGGCTGAGATTTCGCAGGAGTTAGGAGCGGAGCTGCCAAACTTGGCTGTTGTGGTTACGGGGAGCGAGTGTGGCAAGTTTGGGCAGGCAGGACATGGAGAGTACGCTTCTGGGAAGGTAGAGCCTATTTCGTTGGGGTACTGAAGTGGCTGGGATTATCGCAATATCTCAGGTTCAAAAGTTTTGCTAATATTGTTAAAGGCAGGATTGCAATATGGATTAATCAGGGGCATCAAGAATGAGATTGTAAGATTAAATTCTGCAGCGAGAGTCAATGCTGTGGCTCCCGGCTGGGTTGATACGCCTCTTATTGAAGGCCGGCTTGATGATCCAAAGGAGATGTATAGGGAAGCTCAGGCAACGTGAGTATAATGAATCCCCCATTACCTCCGGCATGATGCTTAAGAGACTAGTGTACCACTTCGGAAGATTGCAAAGCCCACAGACGTAGCTCGAACAATAGCTTTCCTTGCATCCCATAGCGCTGCCGGTCACATCTCTGGTGAATGTATCTCTGTCGATGGTGGCATGGAAGGACGGGTCGTCTGGTCTGAATCAGAAATCCTCCAAGGAGAGAAAGCGAGTTCAGGAGTCACGGAAGCAACAGCCCGCTCAAAAATGGCCATACCTCAATCCCTCTCCCCAGCAATGAAACCGAAGTCCTCAATAAAGATTGCCATATCAGTCGACTTCGACGCTGTCTCCGGCTGGCTAGGTACTGGAGCTTCCCCTGAAAACAACCTTTCAGACTACAGCTCTGGATACTTCTCTGCGTATGTCGGAGTCCCGAGGCTACTTAAGCTGTTCATCAAACTAGGTATAGCTGATAAAATTACATGGTTCGTGCCAATGCACTCTGCAGAAAGCTTCCCAGAGCAGTTCAAAGCAATCCTAGATTCTGGGTGCGAGTTAGGGTTGCATGGATACTGCCACGAGGTAAGATATTCTTTTCTATCCGCAAAGGAGGGGGGAGGTAGAGATGAATTAAGAAACGGAACCACAACAACCTTCTAACAATCCCAACAGGGCGCTCCCCAGCTAACACCCACACAAGAGCGCGAAGTCCTCGAAAACTGCATCTCCATCGCGACCTCGTTGTCCGGCAAAAAACCACGCGGCTACCGCGCCCCTCTCTACCAGCTGCGCGAGTCCACCATCAACCTGCTCGAAGAGCACAACTTCCTCTACGACTCGTCGCTCTCGCACCACGACAGCAAGCCGTACCACCTACCCCGCGTCCCGCCGATAACGCCGCCCACGTTCTCGCCCTCCGCCAGCGCCAAGGACTGGATGCATCCGCTCCCCCGGCCCGCGCCGCCAACTGCGAAGACGCTCGTCGAGATCCCGGGGTCTTGGTATGTTGAGGATATGACACCGTTGCAGTACTGGCCGCATACACCGAACTCGCAGGGGTATGTGGATGCTAGGGTTATTGAGCGCATGTGGATGGACCGGTTTGAGTTTCTGAGGAGCGAGATGGAGGAGGATGCAGATGGGGAGATGGTGGTGTTTCCGCTGATTCTGCATCCGGATACTAGTGGTATGGCGCACGTGATCGGGATGGTTGAGAGGGTACTGAAATGGTTGAAAGGGTGGGGAGGGCTGGTGGAGTTTTTGACATTTGAGGAGATTGCCGAGAGGTGGAAAGAGGGGCAGAGGGAAAAGGTGTGAATGCATGCGTAGCAGGAAGAATTTAGTGCATAATTTGAACATGGAGGGGCCTTTCAGATAAATTTCCGTATCCTCGAGACAGCGTTTCTTAGAAACTTTTATATGATCGAGAAAGGCCTTGGCGCACTTGCGAGAAGCTAGAATACATTGGCAGGGTTGGCTGAAGCAAACTGTAGCATCTATTGAAATACTAGCCCTATGCACTGATTTTGGTCTCTTCCGCTACAGACAGTATACGGAGATAAGTGATTCACAGAAAATGAACAGGGATTTGATGGACCAACATCGTAACATCAGGAGTGACTTCGATTGATTCTATGCCTGCTTTCATAGTCTAATTTTCGCTTTAACATTATAGCTTGTCTTCAATAGACTTGAGAGCATTGTGGTTTCGAATCGAAGCTAAGCTCCCCTTTGCCTGTGAAGCTTGGTCATCTCAAAGGAAGCTGGGCTTGCGAAACCCTACGCTTCATATTTAGGACAATTCTAGAAGGCACCTTCGTCCTTTAATGATCTTATTATACCCACTCAGATCTAGTCGTTCATAGGTTGATATCCTCAACACGGTAATGATCCGCAACAATTCGGTAAAGATACGATGGCGCATGTCCTCCACTGGGCACTAGATCAGCACTATCCCTTTTTTTCAGGGAAAGGAATGTGCAAACTTACAGATTTGTGATATAAAGGTCCACCAAATCAGCCGGAACATAATCATAGAGAGGATTATCAACATCTACCTTATCTACGAAATCGCCGTCCTCGTATGGCACCACGTTGCTTGCATCTCCGTATTCGATCAATTCTTCTATATCGAACGGGTAGACTGGACTGAGCTTGTAAACACCGCTAACCACAACAACAGGCGTCTGGTGTACTTTGGCCGCCTTGGCTATCACACGTGCTCCCGCAGCAGCCACTAGTCCACCGTTAGCTAGGACGGTGTGGGTTGCCAAGATTACTTTATTGACTCGTGACATGATCGCAAACACGTGGGAATCAGGAATTAGCACGACCGTTATGCCAGCCGCTGTTAGCGGCTTCCAACGGTCTTCAGCATCACTGTCGTCGCTAGCATCTTTCTTTTTGCCGGTCAGAATAGTCGCGTGGGTGGCATCGTGGTCATTCGGATGTGCTTCAGCATGAACAACGGTAAATTTCCTCTTTTTAGCCGCCGCCAAAAGAAACTTTTGCACGCTTGTAGAGGCTGTGTGGGTGAGAATTATTTCGTTTGAGTGGATATGATCTAGTGCGTTTGCAGCAATTAGCTCATCCGACTGATCTAATTCGTCAAGAAGCTCCCGGATGCCTTCGAGGACCTCAGCTTTTAGGTCTCCTGTCTTCGAGCTAGAATCTCCCAGGCGTTCGAGATTTTGCGCTGTAAGTGTAGTAGCCTTCCCATTTGGGGTAAGGTATCCTGTGGGTGTGCTTGCGGTAGATGGAGTTTCCGGGTGAGAGAAGAGGCCAAAAAGCGATGTCACCATTGGCGCGGATGGCGCAGCGTAAGATGTATGCGAAGTTAGGAGGGGCGGTCGTTGTGAAAGGTCGACAGAGTCAGCGAGACTCTCTGCCTGGTGTAAGCTCGAGTCCATGGGCTGAGTGGAACCATGTCGGAGAGGACTGGATGTAGGTATGCTTGAGGATAAGGAAAGTCGGGCTATTGAGTCATGCTGTGGTTGCGGGCTCTGTCCGATATCACTCATCGCGTTCGTGTCTGCATCACCGCCGTCTTCTGCGACTTCTCTTACTAGGCCAAGTACTCGTCGTACCATATTTCCAACCACCATTTCTCGGGGTTGTGCAGCTGTCAGGCGTTGACCAACTTCCCGTATACGGCGTAAGAGTTTTCCCACATCTCTCCCCTTGAAATTGGCGACTACTCGGAAGAGAAGTTGTGTGGTAGCTATGGCGCATGGCCTCGAATTACGAATTTGTCTTCTTTTAAGTAAACTAAGTAGCGTTAATGCTCTGGGTGGTTCTGGGTAAGGTATTCACAAGATCTTACGAAACGAAGTGCTCAATAGACGATTCCACAGAATCAGTCTTCAGAGATTTCAGAAAAGAGGCCAGGCCAGGAGTTACCGTGGCCGCAGTTGGAGGCATGGCGCCTTAAAAGGCTCCTTCGTTGTATCTTAACCTATACTTCTTAGGGTCTTCTTGGGATCTTCCGGACTGGTTTGAGACTTTGGTAAAGGATATGTTGAGGGGCGTAGAGAGATTGACGTTGCGCCGAGTGAAAGTCAAAGTCTGGGTAGACGACGAATATGTGTGGAGAGTAGTAAAGTTGGCATATTTTGTGGCATTGAAGCTCGGCGGAGTGGTAGTGAATCCTTTTGTCCGCCTTGCATGAGTCAATCGTTATTGTCAAATTTATGGTGGTTTGCAAAGTCACGGCGTTGCCAGTCCGTGCCTCGGGAAACCGTCGTCATTGCTTTTGGGACGCTCCTTCATTCCCCAGCACCTCCAGCTTCCTTATCCCAAACCACGCCGCTTTGCGTCCGCGCTCTTCCTGGCTTCCAAGGGGCCCCGGCTAACTTGCACTTGGGCGCGCGACGGCTTCTAAGTGTCTACCAACTAGTCCTTGAAGTTTCCAAACTCCGCCTCGACGCAAAATATCACCTAGCTGGACATATAACCCCAACAAGCGCAGAGGGCCGAGCCATCTTCCATTTATACACTCATTCTATTATCCCCACTAAAGGCATCCGAGCTCATAACTTACTCATTCATGGCTTGCTTCAGAGCATGAACTCCCTCAATATTCTTTCCACTATCGGCTCAACTCCCCCTCCAAGCCCACCCCGGTCACGCGCAGCTTCCGAGAGCAACATTCTCAAAGTAGAACCTCGGTCTAGGTCTAGGGAAAACAACAGGGATGATGCGGGTGTTTCTGACATAGATCCCTTGAACGAGAAGGGCAATATGGTCGTTTTCAAGAAAGAGGAGGCGCCCTCGCCCAATGGGGGTATTGCATTCTCATCTGAATTCAACGAAAAGATGCCTCTGCTCGGCCAGCCGCGAGAAGGGCCATTTACAGATTCCAAAGCATCTAGAACTTGGCTTATACCTAAGCGTGTATCCGCCGCTGTCATGGGGACCATAAGAGCTTTACTCTCTGCAGTGGTAGCGCCGGGAAGATATGTGATTGCTTGTTTTTATGATGACGAGGGCTATTTCTCCTTTCTGTCCCCAGTATACAAAATCGCACGCCCATTTTCACGTAAACGCAGGAGACCAACAGCAGAAACATTGAAGGTTATGGACCCATCAGAGACTACACAAAATCAAGACCGGGAAGCCAGGCAGGGAAGTATGAGCAAGCCACGACTAAAAAAGCCGGTGAAACGCTCGCCGTCTATTGCTTCAACTTCGACTGCGATCACATCCGACTCAGAACTCGATAGTGAGAGACCACCCACTCGAGAAGAGGAAAATGACACCCCGTCCCGTCATACGAGGTCTAAGTCATTGCCATCCACTTCAATGGAAGAGATTGCACCAGCTAAGAAATCGATTCGCATCAAGCTTCACAATGAGGAAGCCCTCAGACAGCGCAAAACCAAAAAGGTACAGTCTCGCGGAAGCATAAGTAAGACTACCGCTACGGACCTCGTCTCTACAGAAGCCGCAGCTGCATTGAAGTCACCAACAAGCCCTGCATCATCCTCGAAGATTACAAAATTCCCACGAGCTCCACAGCCTCCACGGCCCCTGGTACCCAGACGGCAACCATCATACACTACTTCTGGAACTTCAGCAGTTGGTCCGCATCAGAAAACACTCATAATAGATCTTGACGAAACTCTAATACATAGCATGGCAAAAGGTGGAAGGTATACTACTGGTCATATGGTGGAAGTAAAGCTGCAACAGCCGGTGGGAGTTGGAGGGGCCATGATAGGACCTCAGGTTCCAATTTTATACTACGTTCACAAACGGCCGCATTGTGATGAGTTTCTACGAAAGGTTTGCTGGCATTGTATCCGTCAGATTGTAACCGCTGACAGTCACTTTACCAGGTCTGTAAATGGTACAATCTGATTGTTTTTACGGCATCTGTGCAAGAGTACGCCGACCCGGTCATCGACTGGCTTGAAGTAGAGCGCAAGTACTTTACTGGGCGGTATTATCGGCAGCATTGCACCTTCCGGAATGGGGCATACATCAAAGACTTGGCTCAGGTCGAGCCAGACTTGAGCAAGGTTATGATTGTAGACAATAGCCCCATGAGCTACATTTTTCATGAAGGTATGCTCTCTTGCATCAGCCCAGATCTCTACACCCACTAATCACGTCATCTTGAAGACAATGCCATTCCCATAGAAGGCTGGATAAGCGACCCAACAGATAATGACTTACTGCATCTCATTCCCCTGCTGGAAGGCCTCCAGTACGTAACTGATGTACGGGCCCTATTAGCGCTGCGGTTAGGCGAACCGCAATCGCAATGAGTGGGAGGCCACGGAGGGCCTCTGTGGCATGTTGTAGACCTTTTTTTTGGTTCATATTGTACCATAGACCAAGCTTCGACGTTGGGGGGCCAGAAGTTGGAGAGAGAAGATACCCAAGCATTCTTATCCCGCGTCCCGAACCTCGGGTTCTGTCACTTTTCGGTATGTGATGCCTTGGCAGCCCTGCAGCTTCCACCCTTCGTGGGGTTTTTAGTCTTGGCTTTAAGCCCCCACCGAGGCTATTACGCTTGGCTTTGTTGAAGTTATGACTTTCCTCTGCAGGTATATCCCGCTTATCTATATGTAACCCGTGCAACCCGTGCTACCTGCCGCGTTTTATATGCAGCCTCAGCCGGAACCATCCCGCCGCCTGATCGACAAGACTCAGCCTCTATTACTTCGGTGCTTTAATATCCTGCTGCTCGCAATGACTGCCGTTGCGTGGCAACTTCATTTCAATATATGGAAAACACTGCTGAAAGCGGGAATTGGATGTGCCACAATGGGTTGATGAGAGTTCGCATAGCCAAGTGATCTACAGAAGTGATGCTGCTAGCCATGTCGCTACAGAGTCCAAGGTAAGTGTTCCTATGCATGCAAACCTAGTCACGCGACATTTAACCAATGGTGGTCCAGTTCTATTTCACTGTTTGAAGAGACTGTGCAGTCAATACGAAGCGCAATCTCGGAAGAGGAACAGAAATGCTTCCATCGAATCGAAACTCCGAGCATATTATTAGAAGAGCTGGAGTCATTATGCTCTTCTAACCAGAGAGATCAACGCAGACTTCTATCCTGCTGCGCCAAGTTTGCGGCTTTTTCTAATAGTTTTGCTCCTTATTTCGATATCGTTGCTCTCTTCGTTCGAATAAAACCTGAGTGGTTGGTTTGCTTCTGGGGCTCAATTAAGCTGGTCTTTCAGGTAGTTACCCATCTCCCCTACGGTAAACCTATTATTTTACTGTACTTTGCTTTGCCTAATAAGTCTATAGCTAGGAAGCAATCATGTCGCCTTTTTGGAAAAGATCGCAGGAATGTTTGAGAGCATTTCGTCCATTCTTCCTCGGTACCAACAGCATTACGATACATACAGGCGAAGGCCAATGGAGAAAAACAAAGACCGCCTTATTCATCTCATGTCTTTTATCTACGCGGACGTTATTCAGTTCTGCCAAAATGTGTCTTGCATGTTCTTACGTGGCAGCAGAGGTGAGAGCAAGCTTTAAGCGCTCGGCAACAGTCTGTCACTTATATTTTTGGTAGGTTCAAAGTACCAAATAGACTTCCACACCCAGACCATATGGAAGCCCTTCAATTTGCGATTCTTCCAACTCCAGCAACGTATAGTGAAGCATCAAAGGTGGTTCGACAAAGAAATGAGGCTCCAAGATCAAGCAATTCTTACACACCACTATGCAGACTTTGTTGAATACCTAAGAGCCATGGAACAGATGAACGAAAAGCAAAAAGCCCAGGAGCTCGTTAAACAGGAGAAAGTTGCAGGTTAGGCGCTTCTTGATAAGTAAAAGAATGGTTACTAATGGGATATACAGGTCAACAGGTAGATCGTATTAAGACATGGATATCTAGTTCCTTTTGCCCAAGTGTGTACGAACGGGTTGTCCACCAACGGCATCCCAAAACGGGTACATGGTTCCTCTCGACACCCGAGTATCGCAATTGGAAGGACCTAAAATTTAGCGTGGATGGAACAGATGATTCAAATACTCTCCAGGATAACTGGCTGCGACGAATGCTCTTAGTACAAGGTAGTTAATATATGTCTGTAGAATTCTTTAGGATCCTACAAGAGCTGAGAGTATTCTAGCAAAGCCTGGATGTGGGAAGACCTTTCTTTCTGGAACCATTATCGACGATCTATGCTTGGAGTCCGACAGACCCGTTGGCCCGGAAGAAATCCCTCCGACTACTGCGTTCTTTCATTTCAATTCCACAGATCCAATTTGTGGTAAGGCCGCGACGGATGCACTCCATGCAATAGCAACACAACTGATTCACGCTCATCGGAATCAACGGGTTACCATGGATGCTTTGGCCTTGCTATCAGAAAATAGGTTTAGTGACCAGCAGGCCTCGTACGATGACACAGTCGCTGTCCTAAGTCTTCTACTACAACAGTACCCGACCTTTATTGTTATTGATGGTATTGATGAATGTTCAGATATTCAGCTTCTACTCACTACAATATCTGATATTGTTAGGGCCACAAATTGCAGAATTGCTCTTTTGAGCCGGCCCAATATCGGCCTTCCACAGGAATATGGAGATTGTAGGCAAAGCGTACCCTGGATATTTTCTCTCAACGAGGCTCATAATGTCGAGGATATCGGATCGTTCCTAGGAACGAACCTCAATAATATGGTCAGAGAAGGACTATTCGGAAGCCAAGTCATCCAACAGTCAGCCCTCGAAGAACTTGCTCGGAGAGCAAATGGCATGTTTCTATGGGCCTCGTTATTTATAAAATACTTGAACTCCCCGACTCTCACACCATATGAAAGACATGCAGCTCTATCAAAACCAAAAATCTCGGAAGGACTTGATGCTCTGTATAATGAGATACTCAATATGCTCAGCCGGCGCCATGAAAGAGAAAGGGCAATTGCGGCTGACATATTTAAATGGTTGTCATGTGCTATTACGCCGCTGAACACGGCAGCACTCCATATGGCTCTTTCTATAGTACCTGGGCAACCAACATCTGATACTCCGTATATTCCGGAATTTCCGAACTCGATTTCGGTGATGACCTGTGGCTTGGTGGAGTCTGACCAGGATGGGAGAGTAAACTTTTCACATCTCTCTGTGAAAGCCCATCTCGAATCGAAGGAATGCAGCAATCCTGGATTTTCTCTCTACGACGCAAGCGCTGTCCACGCGCACCTTGCGGCTCGCTGTCTTTCATATCTCGCGCATGATGTTCCGAAGAAGCCACTTGAAGAGCTTGAGCCATTTGAATCAACTTGTAGGGCCTCAGCAGCCACCGTAAGCTCGGGCGTATCTCTTCGAACCTTTCAATCAAATTCATCCGCGGACAGTGGATATAACAGCCAAGCCAGCCAGGATGACGAAATGCGTCTAGTAGAAAATGCCAATAGGAGAACCCTTGAGCTCTCTTTCCCATTGCTGCGATATGCATCACTTTTCTGGCCAGTTCATCTCAGCCGTAGTTTATCTCTTCCCCGACTAAACTATGAAGAAGAGAAACCCGCGCAATATCTCTCTACAGTTCAACAGCCTCTCCAAAATCCTATCACACCTGAGATGAATCAGCAGCCTCACGAGGAATGGATTCCCGTTCTTTCACAATTTCTCATCGATCGTCTTGCAGTCACCGTATGGGTTGAAGCTTCCTGGAGATACCATCTACCACCAAACCTCTCACGCTTGGTACCTCTTGTTGAGGGTTCCAAGAAAAATATCTGGCCGCGGAGTATTGAGGGCCGAGAGCTTAGCTGGGTAATACTTGGCCTGAAACAGCTAGTAGAAGCGCTCAATGAGCTGCGTAGAGATCATAACGTTCACCTCAGAGCCAACCCATCTCTCATATGGAAGAGAAACATTCAGTCTGCGACAGATGCTATGTTCTGGCCTGTTTGGGATATAACCCCCAGCAATTGTGCCGACGTACCCGAGGAAATGCAATACACCTGGACAAATTCTCACTGATGCCTATTAAATCGTTAGTGTCAATAGTGTTTAGGCGCACGCTGTGAATTAGACGGTCGGTTCCCGACGGTTACATATGTTGCGACTGGCTCTGCCGAGTATTCCTAGATATTTTACTGATGTTTTGGAGTTGGGAAAAGGCATTGATAACTTATGGACTGTCTGTATTTGTTTGTACTTTAGATTTTCTTTTTCGCTATCTTCATCGTCGATTTTGGTTCCCTTCCTTTTCTTATTATCTAGAAAATCGAGCAGAAGAAGTCTGTCGCTGGTAAGCGAGATTGGTATGTCAGAGAGCGCCGGATCCTGGAGCATTTTCCTCTGAGAATGTTGTACAGTTGGTGACAGCGAGTTTGGTTTGGCTTTTGATACCATGGGGCATTGAAGTTATATTCGCATTAAATCCAGCGCCTTTTGCACAGGGGCTGTATAAATGAGCCAAAAGTCATTTATGAAATGTAAATATCTATCTCAGGATCATAGTGAACTTGTTGAAACACTGAACCCTCGTCCCTTGAAGATACTGTACATTGCCAAGAAATCGCAACACTCGATATGCGATTGGCTAGAAGTTAGTTTTGAACTTCATGTCGCCAGTGTAACTAACAAACTCCCGAGTACTGAAGCTCTAGCTCCTGTTGCTAGTGTGTTTAAATCTTTTTTAAGGCTTACAGGGATCTTTTAATGTCAAGGGACAATATTCTGGCGCCCTGAAATCAACCACAACGCCCAATGCCATGAACGTGCCCTAAATATCAATCTCGAAATTACCAAAGAATTTACCTTCATGGCGCCACACACTCCTCTTGCTCTCATCACTTCCTACTCTTTTCTCCTCGCTGCCGCTCTTGTTGCCGTGCTAGCAATTACCCTTCGTCTGCTCGCTCTCTTTCCACCTCATCGGCTCCCACCACCACAACGGCGCATCGGTACTCCAACACGCCTGCTCGTTGTACTAGGTAGCGGCGGTCATACCGCCGAAATGCTAGCTGCACTCCGCGACCTAGACCCACGGAAATACACGCACAGGACATATGTGATTAGTTCCGGGGATGCATTCAGCGCGGAGAAGGCCGTAGAGTTTGAGAAGAAATTGGAACTGAAGGGTGTGGCCAAGCAGCCTGACCAGCGGGCAGACACAAATGGGCAGATGCAGAAATGCAGCAGTACTCTTCAGACGTCAACAAGAGTCGCGGATGCTGCGCCAGCTGGTACGGGAAGCTACGACATTGCTATTGTACCTCGTGCACGGCGCATTCACCAATCTCTTCTGTCAACGCCTTTCTCGGCGCTACGATGCTTGTGGGCGTGTTTTGGCATTCTCAGAGCTCCATCTATCACCACTACTGTTCCATTGCCTAAGCGGTCGGCAGCAGAGCTATACAACTATCCTGATCTTATCATCACCAATGGCCCCGCAACTGCTGTTATCATCATCCTTGCATCGCTGATCCTTCGGTTCTTTGATGTTAAGGGAGCGAATTCGCGGGGCAAGATGCGTACAATGTATCTGGAGAGCTGGGCGAGGGTGAAGAGGCTGAGTTTGAGCGGGAAGCTGTTGGTGAGGATTGTGGATCGATTTTTGGTGCAGTGGGAGGGGTTGCAGGGGGTTGGTGGAAGAGGTGAGTTTTTCGGAGTTCTTGTCTGATATGAGGAACGGGTTCATGTTCCCGATTTTGACCTTGAGGAACCGTGTATTATATCATTGTAAGCGTTAGAGCGTAGGCGTCTAGATGAGTGGGAAAATGAATCCTTGGATGGGATGGCCTTGGGATGGCCTGTTGTACAATGATACAATATCTACATATTCTACAAGAAACCAAGATCCCCAGGATGCTAAACATATCCCAATCATCAATTCCTATGCCGTAGCATTTTGCTGCCCGGCCTTATTTGCCGCTATCACTTCTCCGATTCTCGCCAACATATCCTCTGTGAGCTGAGGCTCGCCCCTCTTCTCTTTCTCCTCCTTTTGCTTGATATGGAATTCCTGCAACGGCGTCCGCATTTTGACCGCCAGGTTTTTCCTTGCCTCTGCCTCCTCATCTTCCTTCATCTTCCTTTCGACGTAGTCCTCATCATGCCTGGTCCGGAATTTGCTGTATTTGCCCCGCAATTCATCAATCACTGTTTCAGGGAACGGTGGAATTAATAGCGTTGGGACAAATGTTCGCTCTTCAACTGTGATACGCAGTGTGTCATCTTCATGGTCCGTATGTTCGGGCTCTCCTTTAGCAGGCCAAGGGATTTCGATATTCGTGCCGGGAATGAACCGCTGCCAGGTTTCTTCCCTAGTGTGTCTGTCTTTCTTAAAATTACGGATCTCGACCTCATCAATAATAACATCGCGGAGCTCGCGGGTCCTTGGGTCACGGATGGTATATACCAAGCGCACCTGGTCATAAAGGACTGGGACATCGGTTGGTGAAAGCGGCGATGGGTTGCTGTCAAGTTTGCGCTGCCATTCGTTGGTTTTCATGTAGGCCTTAGGACGAGAAATCGCAAGTTAGCATTTCTTGAAGAAATAAAGTTTCGCAAGACTTAGCAGAAAGCTGTGTTACTGCAATGATATTCTTACTCGGTTCAAGCCTTCCACAGCGACTCTGTCCGATTCCTTCCATGTCGTCATGACCATTCCTATCTTACCCCTGTCCTTCCCAGAGAGTAAAACAACTCGGTCACCTTCTGCAATGTTCCACCTCTTCCTACGCAATTTTTCTGGTACCTCTATCGGCGCAATTTGCATTTGTTCTAGAGCACCGAATGTATCTGCGTCTTTCCCAAATACGCGATTAGGAGCTATAGGGCCCATCTCCCAATCCTGCCGCCTTGCTAGACGCGCCTCCTTGATTCCGGCCGCTTTCTGGCGGTTCTGTTCTGCGAGTTGTTGGCGGAAGACTTTACGGTCAACCTTCCATTCTTGCGTGGCTTTTGCGGCCTGTCTGCGCAATGCCTGACGATCGGCAGCTTTGGCGCGCTGGATTATCTTCTGCATTGCGACCGAGAACGAGAATATTCAAGTATGGGAAGGTTGAGGGAGGTCTCTGTGGTTTGACGGTGCTGAGAGACCTAATAGAGCGAATTGTGGTGTTCAGACATTGGAGAGAATTAAATATAGAGGTAGACTGAAACAATGATACTGTGATAAGAGAAGTTAGTTATGGAGCTCAACACCAAGGCCAATGATTCTCCTTGCGCTCTCTGTATAATTCTTAGTGGTGAGCGCTCTCCCCAAAATCCTCTCGCTTCCAAAACTCCCGCTTCCGCGACCGCCTTCCGCCAACAATTGTGCCAGCGAACCGACTCCATTCTGTAAACATCTTCGAGCAGCATGCCTGCATTATTGCGACGCAATCTGGCATGTTTTTATTGCGGTCGTCGCTCTGCAAAGAAGCAGACGGGCCAGATTCGGCAATGGCAATGCGAAAACTGCGAAGCTGTAAATTATCTGGATGAAGTATGCCTGGAAGGCCTCAACTATCTGCTCTTGCTAACATCCATCTAGAACGGCCAGATCACAGACCCTCCCGCCATCCAGACACCAAAAGCTCCAGTTCAGTATGCGCATACCGTACCTCGTGCGACTTCCCCAGAGCTGGGCTCTCCGGATGAAACACTGTTCTGCCAGGCCTGCCAGAAGAATCAATACCTTCTCACCCAAGCTCTAGCAGAGTATCTCCCTCCTCAGAACGATCCAAAATATGCCGAATATGAAACCTCCATTTCGCAATACCGGCGGAACTTAGAAGAGCGTTACCCTCAAGTATGCGTCAACTGCGCGCCCCGAGTGCGACAGCGGATCAGAGCTGCCGGTTACGCAGCGAAGACAGATCATTTGCGCCGCATGATGCAGCGTACAAAACATGGAAGTGTTCCATCTAGGAAAGTAGGATGGGGTTGGCGCAATGTGCTGGTATTCCTGGGTGGACAGGCATATGCAATAAGCATTATCCTTGGTCTCATATGGCACATCTTTGGAGTATTTCTGAATCCAATTCCGGAATACGGAATGAGACCTACAGAGACTCCTGGGCCCAGAATTTGCCTTACACAAGCTGTGAGGGATCAGGAGGTTGAGCAGGCTTGTTTCTCTTCTATGGTACCTTTGGCAAAGGATGGATTTATGCTTGGAATTTTCTCGTTTTGGTGGAACAATAGATTGAACGAGAAAGTAAAAGGTTCTGGAGGGCGCATGGTTGGATTGAGTGCCCATCTGAAGTTCCAAATGGTTGTTCTGGCAGTCAGGGCTACCGGCATCTGGTGTTTGCAAGAAGTGGGGACCATAAAGCTTGCGTTGCAAGTTTTCAGAGCCGCCCACTTATTTATGATCATCTTTACCATTATTGTAAGTCTCCTTCACCAATTTCTGTAGATGATGCTAACGAAAAAATAGACAACTTTCATCTCATTCCGACTCGTCAAGATAGACCATACGCCCAACTTCTCCTTCAACCAAACCATCGAACCTCTTCTCCCTGAAGCGCCCAATGGCCAACTTCGAAATGGCACTCCGAGACCCCCAGGCTCTAGCTTCGACACTATAGCTAGTTCCTTCGGCTCCTCATTTCCTATATCAAGTCTTGCACCTGCTCCATCCACGGCCATTCAATATCCACCATCGCCAACCACCACCGCTACCGAAAGCAATACCTCTGACACGGAAACCGAGGCAACGGCAACAGACCTCTATGATCAAGATAACTCCATGGACTGGACACCGACTCGCGTATCACCTTTTCAACCCCGCCGCGCAGTCCGTTCAGGTGCTCAACTCGGGCAATCACCTCAGCAACCTCAGCAACCTCAGCAACTAGGTCAGGCTTTACCCTCTCCATTCTACGGTGTCCTCCCACCCGCTCCCAAAGCTCCTGCACACAAGATCTCCAATCCATTCCCGCAACCTGTGTTTAAGAAGGCGTCTCTCACATCCCAGAAAGATTTTTTCTCGAAGATGATGGTGTCGCAAGGAGAGCCCCAATCCGAAGGAACCAGTTTCGGTTCTAAAGCAAACGGACGATCAAAGAGGGAAATGCAGCTTGGGGAAGCTAAATTTCAGCTCAAAGAGGAACCCAGAGATACTGGACTAGAAGCGATGTTTGACTCCGTCTTCTCTATCAAAGACGACCCAGCCGAAGTTAGGGCTACAGAAATGCAAGCGAAGAGACAAGGTGAGGTAGAAGAAAAGAGTAGGCTATGGGCATTCGGGCAGATGATCCTGGTTGGTTGCCTGCCTATTGCTATTGGCGCCACGGTTGTACTATGGAAAGGATGGTACTAAGAAATGTTTTTCGTTTTGTGATATATATGTTGGGAGGACTTGCTGTTTTGAAAGCATCGCGGGTCGGTTTGCATGGCGTGGAATGGCGTTTTTCTTTTGTTAGTACAATACCCTGAGTAGAGGTAGAACATATCTGAGTAGAATATCACTCAAGATGTAGTTCTCATTGTCTTCGTTGAGGGGATCGGTTTTCCAATTGGAGCTTCGTTGTGTTCCTCTGCTTGTCCGAGCAATCTTCGACCACCATAACTCCAAAAATGGCGCCTGAAAGGTTAGATTTCTAACTAACCATCTATCAAGCTTCATGCATCGCATACAATCCCGAGAGAAAATCCCAATGAAGTTTGAACCACGCCACAGACTATTTCCCATTCATCTTCATAACAGCGAGACCACGCCTACGACCTAGGCTTTTCCTTCTTCTCCTTCCACAGCGCTGAGAGACCGACACCGGACACCTTGACGACCTTGAACCGCACACCGGGAATATCACCCTTGGCTTTGCCCTTACGACCAAAACCAGCGAGGAGGACTTCGTCGTTCTCGTCTACGAAGTTCAAGCAACCGTCGTTTGGCACTACAAATTTGTTAGCGTCCGGTCCTAACAATTGCACAACCTTCATTCCCCAATATCCACGCAACCCCATCCAATCCCGCCACCCATATCACAATGCTACATTGACGAGATTGACGTACCGAAAGCGGTGACCTTCTTTCCGTTCTTGATCAACTGCACCCTGACACACTTCCGAATAGCAGAGTTTGGCTGCTTAGCCTCGACACCGACCTTCTCAAGGACAATGCCCTTTGCGTGTGAGGAACCACCGAAGGGAGAGGACTTGTAGGCCGTGCCGAGCAGGCGCTTCTTGAAGGACAGGTCGGCCCAGCGGCCCTCGCGGCGATGGTTGCGCAGCTTGCGGGCCGCGTTGAGACCTCTTGGCTTGCCTTTACCCATGATTGCTGGTGGTCAGGTTAGCGAGGCGTTGGAAACCGGGGATTGAAGGGGAGATTGAGGCTGCAGGGAGTGGCAGGAGGATGGTGAGTGAAGGCGTACCGATTTATGTGATGATCGCGGTATGGGTTGTGATGGAGTCGATTTCGTTCGAGATTTAGTCGTCGATGCAGAAAATACCCAAGTGGACTTGTGTGCTGGTGAGAGGTCGCAAGCGAGAACGGCTTTTCCCGATGCGGCCCATCTTATCTAATCAGCTACCCCTCCACCAACCATTTGCCAAACCAACGCCAGCCAAACACCTCCACCACCAAACATGTAAATATACAGCGAATCCGAAGCACAATGACCTCCACCACTCCTATAACTAAGACTACATCGAACCGCCTCCCGGCCCCCTCCCTCTTCGTCGGCCCCCCTTCCCGCAATGCCTCCAACACCTCCCTGCTCCCACCCCCCACCACCTCGCCCTCCACCCGCGCCCCTCTCGTCCGCCAACGCTCCCTCCTCAGCGACCCAAAACGCAGCGACGCCGCCGACCGCACCGATGCGGGGCCTGCCGCCACCGGGCCCTTCGCGCGGCGGCAGCAGCAACAGCAGCAGCAGCAGCACGTGGAGCAGCAAAGCAACGAGCGCACGGATGCCATCTGGGCCGAGATGCAGAACACGCTGGAGGAAGTGGAGCTAAGCGCGACGAGCAGCACGCACGTGTTCGCGCCGGCGCACTCGCGCGCACTGGACGAGCTGCGCGCGGCCCAGATCGCGCTCGCGAAGGCGTGGGCGCGCAGCGAGGCCGACGAGGAGGGCCAGGCTAACGAGGAGAGGGCCGCGGCGGCGCGCGGGCAGGAGTCGGGGTTGGGGCTGGGTGCGACGAATATTTTGGCGGCGGATCGTGCGGAGAAGATGGCGGGTGTGGGCGCTGCGGCGCCGGCGGCTGGGGGTGCGAAGCCGGCGAGTGAGCGGACGCAGCTGGAGGAGGATACGGAGAAGGATATTGAGTTGAGTCGGAAGAGGAGGGAGGCTAATGACCGGTATTTTCAGCGTGTGAATACCGGGGTTTTGGAGGTGGTGGCGAAGCTTGAGGAGGTAGCTAAGGCTATGAAGGGAGTGGAGCAGGAGAGTAAGGAGATTTGGAGAGATGGGGAAAGTATTGATACTGCGAGTGTCACTTGAGGAGATGTACGGGGATTGGCTATACGATTAATGCTCTGGAAGAGCTTATGGAGAGCGGAAGCCTTAGACGATTCGGCCTCGTAGCGTCTACAGTACGTAGTTAGGCTCCCTAGACTTTGCTACTATCGGTGATTTGCAGCTAGCACAGCGGATGGACATGGTTACTTCAGCTAGATAGTGGGTCAGCACAGAACTATCACAACCACAAAGGCATTGGAGGGACAAAATTGGGGCATTGCTCAATAAGAATCAATATCCAGCTAAACGCATAGTGTTGGGCTCTATCAAAGAGTCTTTAGTTTAGGGATGACACCAAGGATATGAAGCAATAGAATTATATTAAGATATTAGCATCCCAGCATCTCCTTAGGCTAGTCTCAATGTCATTCTATCCAAATTACCTCTATCTCTCTTCTCATTTTTACCCTCTTCTCTTTCCATCCCCAAACCAAAACAATTACAGCAAATACCGATAATCTGGGCTCAAATCTCCCATCCCTGTCTTCTCGTACTCCGTTAGCCCTAAATCCGTCGGTGACTTTTCCCTCCTCCGATTTTGCCAGTAGCACATGGCAAAATAGATCACGCAGCTAATGCCGCCGACACACATAAACGCAATGCATATGCTATATCCCGTGATATACTTGGGTGCATCCTTCGCTAAGAACGCGTACACGGCAATAATACCTCCAATATTGCCGAACCCAATCTGCCACGCGATTCCCACAGCGCGCCGGTGATGCCCACCAAGATTCATATTAAACCAGCATATAATGACTGGCATAGCGGAGTATGTACCCATGGCGACGAGGAAGAGAGCTCCATATTGCAGATGCTTGCGGTTGTGGACGACGATGAGGATGGCAAAACCTGTGATGCAGACGCAGATAGGAAGTAGCGCAAAGAAGAAACGATGTCGTGTTTTGTCACTGGCGTATGCGATGACCATGGCGAAAGCAAAGGCGGCAGCCCATGGTGGTACGCTATGCAGCTGCGTCTCGGTGGCCGAATATCCATACGACTTTATAATTCCGGGAGAAAAATAGGCGTAGCCATACGAGGGTACGATCAAGCCAAAGTACATAAAGCCGCCTACAAAGATCTTAGGATCCTTAAAAACGTTACCGATATCCCTAAGCGTGATTCGTCGCTCGGCGGCCGAACGGCCCTGGTCTTCACGAAGTCGAGACCGGATGAACGCGCGCTCCGAGGGCTGCAGCCATTTGGCTTCTTCAGGGAAGCTGGGAAGCAGGAAGAAGAAGAATAGCGAGACAACGCAGGTTAGCGTGCCTTCAAGGATGAAGATCCACCTCCAGCCGCGATAGCCTCGCATCCCATCCATCTTTCCAATTGCAGATGCGAGAAGGCCACCAAATGCGCCAGCAAGCGTCGCGCTGCCAAAAAAGAAGCTATAACGGCGTTGTGCTTCATGACGGCGATACCACATCCCGATCAAGTAGAAGCCTGTAAGGTTGTCAATGGACGGCAATGGCGGTAATTTCGGTAATATTGTAGGAGCTTACATCCTGGAAACATGCCCGTTTCACACAAGCCGAGGAAGAAACCTGGTTGAAAAGTAAGAGGCTGGAATTATGCTTAACTGGTGCATAAGACATACGGGTAGCTAGCAAGCCGCTGTAACTATGGACCAGTCCTTGACATATGGTGACGAAGCCAAAGCAGAACATGCATGATGATACTAGATTTTCTTCAGCCCATATAATATTAAAATTTATTGTTATTCATTACTTACACCAGATGTGCGGCTTCAATTTTTTCAGGAGAACGTTAGATGGAATCTCGAAGAGGACGTACGGGACGAAAAATATAACAAGTGCAGTGTTGTATTTATTCCCAGTAGCGATATGAAGGTCGGTAGAGAGACCGAAGATGTTTGCATTTGAGATATTTACTCTGCGCGCCCATTTGTTAATTGATAAAAGCCCAATTACGGAGTTAGGGTCAAGGTCCGACCAAGGATGTCTTACCGATCCAGAAATGCCAACAAGTACATAATACAAAGGAATGGAATGACATGCAAATCGATCTTAGCTACCAATTTGCGCTCCGTGGTATGCGGCGGACAGGGAATAGGCGTCCCATCATCATATTCGAGGCCCGTCTCATCTTGCGTATGGTTGTACTCCGGAACAGGGTCCTCCGCGCCTTCCTGCGCCTTTCCTTTCTCTAGCATGACTGTATCAGCGAGGGTTCGATGGAAGCAGGACAAGGTGACTTACTTTCACTGCGGAAATGCATATCGAACGGACGGGCAGGTAAGGCCGAACAAGCTTGGAAGCCCGGCCGGCGGTAGCTGGATTTTAAGAGAAAATTTATTCATAAAGGATCATCCCTGGCGCGTCGATCTTGGGCCGATTTTAGTAATTCTCGACACTACTGTACCTCAACACCCTCGCGCGCCATCGCCCCGATCCGAGCTTTTGGGGAACATTTCCTGTGTGTTTTGCCCCTCACCTCCCTGTAAATTAATGCTGTTGTAAGCCACTAAGCCGGCCAAAGCGCGCCACTTAATTTTTTGGGGACTGATGGCACCGGGTGCCTGGACGTTGCGCGTTTGGAACTGTCTTGCGAGTTAAAATGAAGTGCAGATTATCCACCAAATAACGAGACTCAAAAACGCGCAAAAACGGTGGCTCCACCCAACCTTGTGCTGACGTGAGAAGGGGACTGTACAGCAGTAAATACAAATGATATTATTAAGGTGTCTCGGTCAGAACAGAGGAGCCGAGGTCAGAGGTGCAGAGGTGCCGACAAACCGAATGGGTAATAAGCATTGTGGCTTTTCAGAAGAGAGACTTGGGCATGCAAGGCGGCGGCTGATACCCCAGGCTAATAGTTCTTGTGGCTTAGGGCTAGAGTCGCGGGGACGGGGCTTTTGCCTTGTCTTAGCATCCAGCAGATCCCAACACCATAATTGCATCATACGACAGCCTATCCATTGTCCAGCCCGTGGCGGGGGTGCGGATTGCTCCCCGACGCCTGCACGCCTCAGCCATTGCTAACTTTGTCCTAAGATCGATATGCTTCGGCCAATCGGAGCTTGCCCGTTATGGGTGGTTGGTTAATGAACCTTCTGGTCTCCTCGCCTTTCCACATCTTCCTGTTCTTCCCCAGCCGACTGTCCTTTGCCATTTGGTATTACATAGTCATTTGAATGAATCAAAATGCCACAATCTTCTCGTCCCAATGTCGCTTTTCAAGTTACACCTCAAGCTCCCTCTATCGCCAACAAGAAATTCAGCACTTCGACCGATGTACTTGATTTCAGAGCAATCCGTCATCTTCCACGTAGCCAGGGCCCTGGAGCGACGTCTAATAGCCCTGCCAACTCAGCCGACTATCAGACTTTAAAGGGAAAGGCTGATGCAGCAACTGAGCTACTCCAGAGCGTTAAAGAGTCAAAGCCCTCCAAGGATATCTTGGTAAATACGTCCAAAGCACGCGCTTCCATATCGACAAAGAAGACGGCGATACCCAAAACCCGGCCACATGCTGGTGGACCGACGAAACTTCGTGCGGGTAGGCCTGTGAAAACAGCGTTGTGCGCAGATCTGTGGCCGATTATTTTCCAGTACAGCGAATCATCAGTTCTTCTGTATATGAAAGACGTTGCCCCGCTGTTTCGCGAGATTCTGGGAAAGAAATCAGTGTGGAAAGAAAGCAGAGTGTATAATTATGGCGATGAGATCCCGCCGCCTATCCCTGGACTAGAAGAATGGCAGTATGCGGATCTCCGTCATGGACAAGGTTGCATGAGCTGTAAGAAAGAGAGGACTCGAAAGACGTATTGGGCTTTCCTTAGGCGATGGTGCAAAGCCTGTTTGCATTCTAGAATTGTTGGGGTGCGTAGTATTGATCTTCAAATTCCTTCATACTTTGGGTAACTAAATCCGTCCTCGATGTGTAGGAGATGGATGCTATTACCATGCTCCAAGACTCGGTTGGAAACGACTTATCCGAACTACTCCGCTGCATTCCATCCGCAACAGTAGATTCCTGGGGCAATTACGTCAAAGCTGGAGAGGCTGATCTTCAATTTCACCGTACCGTTTATCTGCGATCCGATGTCTGCGCCATCCTTGCAGAACTCCATAGTGTGTTCGGTAAGAACGGTGAGCCTTGGTCAAAAGACCATATTAGCGAGTGGTTTAACGATAAAGAGAAAGAGAGTAAAGAGCATCTAAAATTCTCCGAGCAGCTAGAAAACTGGGAGAAGAGTAACAGAGGAGCAAAACAAACCAGCTATAGGGATAAAAAGGGGGATCGGGAGGTGTTTTTCACCGCACATGCCTCAGCAATGACACCACCTCTCCTCAAACCAGTTTTGGAGCTTTGTAAGGCCTACCAACGAGCAATTCGGATTCCAAAAAGACCAAACATGGTAGCTTGGGGCTATTTAAAGCCGAAATTGGAGCATGAGAGAGCAGGAGCTGAAGAGATAGTGCGGAAAAGGACAAAGCAGCCCTCGAAAGGGTTTTGAGCTACTAGTTGTTATGGCTCCACTTGGCAGTCCATTGTATAGTCACCGGGTCAAAAGAACAGATTCATGATAATAACGAGCATACGCTTGATGTCAAGACAGTTACTGCACTGCCTTATAAAACTCTTCTAGGGCTATCAGGATATAAACAGAGTTCAAATAGCCCTGGCAGGGCATCAACCTGCCGGGTCTGGCTCAGGTGTTGTAGTAGCTATGGAAATGGCATCGGATTGCGTGTATTACTTCAAATTAGCAAACGCCACAAGAAGGCGCCTATCCCTTAACCCGCTGGAGTCCTACGCTGAGGTCGCTTAAGTTCACGACTAGATTTCATTGGGGGTCTTTTGCTAATCCAGATACTTTAATTGGCTGATAATCATTGGACGAATTCCAACGGGCTAAGGGATAAGGTGGCATGAAGATAAGCTCGCCTGGTACACCCAAGAATTGGAATTAATACACTCGTAATTGCAACATGATTCTGTTGATTAGTCTGGCATGACGATGCAGAACCCTGTTTACTTACCACTTATGTCTACTACCGTCACTGTGAGAAAATGGTACTACTCATTTTTAAATACTTCTAGTAATCATTTAGGCTGTCTTGTCTTACATCTAAGGGGCCGTTCGGTTGCAAATCGCCTCCATATCATAATCTGTTCAATCCGTGCGCCTTTAGTGTCGCCCGTTTTGTAATTAATGGCGGCTACTACCGTGGCTCATTTGAATCTGTAATTGAGTCGACTGTTCGGTAAGGCTCCAGATAAGGCTCCATATTTGACTTCGCATAATGCACGATTGACGTCGGTGAGCAATTCGAATGAGCCCCTCTCTGCCACCAGGCCTCTATCGCGACTCCCTACTTTGGTGTAATAATGGAGCCTCCTCCTCGGCGAACGCCCTCTCTACGATTGACGTTTCCTACATCTTTGCCCACCTTCCGTACGAGCCGTAGTAGAATTACAGCAACGCCCGCGATCACGAAGGTTAAGATAATAATATCATATGACTAAGGCTTGCAAATGCGACAGCAGTATCGCGGTTGAGGCGTGTGGAGTCGCCATATTACGAGAAGTCGTCACTTTGGCGCATATATGGGAGCTCCAGATTGATATGGAATATGGAATGGGAGCTCGAAGCTACATATTAAAACGGTGCCAAGAACCTCATTTCAACTACTGTATGCGGTATACGTTCGGACCACATTATGCACGGACCCACCTCATGCACACCAAAATCTAAAAATCGCGAATATTAAAAATATCATAACTCTACGACTATGGATCCAATTAACGCCGCTCTTGCTGCTTTAAGCTTACAATCGAAGCCCAATTATACTCAAACCGCTAAAGAGTATGGAGTAGAGCGATCTACCCTCTCTCGCCGCCATCGCAATATTACGGGCCTAAAGGCAGATGGTTACTATTCTTAATCTTTCCTTACTTAAGAGCAGTCTAAAGTGCTTGTAGCTTATATTAATGAGCTTATAGAGCGTGGCCTACCTCCTACAGTTGCTATGGTTTGAAGTTTTGGGCAAGAGATTGTAGGAAGAATACCAGGAATTCACTGGGCCTCGCGCTGGGTTAAAAAGCAGGGCCCCTCTCTTAAAAGCAGCTACCTTATCCTAATTAATGGTGTACGCAAAATAGCTAAATCAGCCTATTAATTTAGTCTCTACTTCGAGCTTTTAGGCCAAAAGATTAAGGAATATGGGATTAAGCGGCAAAATTCATATAATATGGATAAGAAAGGCTTTTTTATTGGTATACTTATAAAAGCAAAGCGGGTGTTTTCTAAGACTGTATTTAAGGCAGGAAAGATTAAGTATATAATTTAAGATGGGAATAGAGAGTAGATTACAGTTTTGGTAATAATTTGCGTAGATAGAACAACTCTCTCACTAGGCCTTATCTACTAAGCAGTTACTAGCAATATATAAGATACCTGGCTCCAAGATTACGATCTAGATTAACACCACTACTTCTTTATATTATCACCTAGTGGCTAGACAAACGATGATCTTGGATACGCTTGGCTGGAAACTATATTTAATAGGGAGATAAAGGCTAAGGCCCGAAACGGAAGAGACTGGAGGCTTCTTATCCTTAATAGGCACGGCTCTCACGTTAATATAAAGTTCCTTAAATATTGTAATAAGCACCGAATACTTGTGGCTGTATATCCACCTTATTTAACTTATAGACTCCAGCCTCTAAATGTCTCTCTTTTCTTACTGCTTGCAATATATTATAGTTAGGAGCTAGACTAATTTCTACATAAGAGCTAAGGCCTTTGCTCTATTACTAAAAGAGACTTCTTCCGGCTATTTTGGGTGGCTTTTAGAAAGGCTTTTACTATATCTAATATTAAAAATGGATGGAAAAAGACAGGTCTCTACCCCTTTGAGCCTAGCGTTGTTCTTAACCAGTTTAATACCAAAGAAGATAGTAGGCCTTCCTTAAGGGAGTCCTCGCGATCGCGTCTTACAGCAGATAATTGGCGGGTAGTCCGGAGGCTCTTTTAAGAGACGCTTACTGATATATATAATAAGCGTGCACGGCTGTTAACTAATACGGTTATGTAACTTATGACTGAGAATAAACTACTCTAATATTACCTTAGTGGGCTTACTAAAGCTCTATATAATGAGAAGAAGAAGCGTTGTTAGGGTAAGCCTTTATTTACTTAACTTGCTCCTCCAGAGCAGGGTAAGGCTACCTTTTATAGCCTAAATAAGATTCGGTAGGCCTGGGAGCTTTAAGCTAAGCAAGAGCAAACTAAATACTAAGAAGAAGCTTTTAAAGCTAAAGTAAAGTGCTAACGGAAACTCCAAAAGGAACAGGATAAGATTATAGTAGAGTAACGGAAACAGCAGTGGGTATAAAAGAAGATATAACAAGAAGCGCAGGCAGCGGCTCTTCGGCTCCAAAAGCAGGCAGCTAAGGAGGCTTGTGAGGCTGATCGTCAACTTAAAAACGAAGCTAAGAAGGTTTAAATATCACGGAAGGCTCGAGCCAAATATAGAGAGGAAGTAGAAGATAAGGGTATTATTAAGATATCGGATGCAAATGAGAGTACCCCTCTACCAAGACGGGCAGTCTCGGGGCAGGCTCATCCCACAGACCCATCATGACTCAGCTTTTAGTAAGACGCGCACGGGCCACTATCGTCAGCGTATAAACAACTTTTGAATAACAAAGCACTATCTACAGGTGTAATACTCCAATATTCGACCGTCTATTTCAATAGGGTCCTTTCCCTTTTTATCACTACGCGTGCGCTTGGCCTTAGGGGACCTAATAGCAAGTGCGCTAGCTTTATAAGCCTCATGCGCGTCTTCAAAAGCCCCCTATCGCAATCGCTTTAATTTTAACGGAATGACAACCTCTTTTAGCTCAGGATTACTAGGACCCTCATCAGTATCACTTAAGATTAATATAAAATTACCACAAGCTAATTAAGTATAGGTCCTTCAAGCTCTAATACGCGCCGCTCTGCCGGATTAATAGAGTGGGAGAAATAACGGCTCTTAAGGTAGCGGCTCTTAAGGTACCAAATAGGTTGCGATAGGCTCCTTCTCACTAATATTTTGGTACTAATCGTCCAATATAGTACCTTAAAGTACCTCCGCGTTATTAAGCCACAAGTCATTATCCTCCCCCGCTTCTAAAATAACCACCTTATCCTCTAACCCCCCCAAAACTTCGTCATATAGCACCGACGGCTCGTCAAACGGTTGCTGCTCGTCCTCCT
>Ga0307515_10004829_pt1 | contig 27571 bp, 23 predicted proteins | sample 17_EM_MG_FD_194513 | JGI IMG/M metagenome (GOLD analysis project Ga0307515, IMG submission 194513) | Populus trichocarpa ectomycorrhiza microbial communities from riparian zone in the Pacific Northwest, United States - 17_EM | ecosystem: Host-associated > Plants > Roots > Unclassified | place... | reverse complement strand
GCCGACGTGAGCGACGCGACCGGGTGGTTCCGCACGGAGGGCGACGCCCTGGTGGCGGCCGTGCGGGACAGCGCCCGCGACGGCGACGACCGGTACGCCTGGCGGCTGGCCTGGACGCTCGCCGACTACCTGGACCGCGAGGGCCGCTGGCAGCTGTGGTTCGACACCCAGTCGACGGCGGCGGCCGCGGCTGAGCGGTTGGGTGACGAGACCTGGCAGCTCTATGCGCAGCGCAGCGCAGCCGGCGCCATGATCCGGCTGCGCCGCTTCGACGTCGCCCGGGACCTGCTGGGACACTCGGCGGCACTGGCCGCGCGGGCCGGCGACCTGGTCGCCCGGGCGCAGGCGGAGAACACGCTGGCCTGGCTGCTTGAGCAGGAGGGTGACCCGGGGGCCGCGATCCCGCACGCGGAGCGGGCCGCGGCCCTGTTCGCGGCGGCGGACGAGCGACAGTTCGCGACCCGGTCGATCAGCAGCGCCGGCTGGTACGCGGCGCTGACCGGCGACTTCACCCGGGCGCTGGCGATCTGCACGCGGGCGCTGACCGAGCAGCGCGACCTGGACGACCGGCCGGGACTTGCCGGAACACTCGACAGCCTGGGCTACATCTGCGACAACCTGGGCCGGCCGGCCGCGGCGATCGGCTGGTACCGGGAGGCCGTGAGCACGTACCAGGAGGACTCCGACCGTGCCGGCGAGGCCGCCATCCGGGCCCGCCTAGCGACGACGCTGGCGAAGTCAGGCGACCCGGCCGGCGCCCGTACCGAGCGCGACCTGGCCCTGGCGATCTTCGATGAGCTCGACCCGGAGGCGGCGGCCGAGATCCGCGAACGAACCGCCGGCGACGGACCGTAATCGGACCGCCCGGTGAGCAACTCATCGCCGTTGGGTTCGTCGGTGATCCGGCTGCGTGGTTGCTACGCAGCGTCCTCCTGTGGCACGTATCCGTGATTTGCCGGGACCGCGAAGCCGCCATGCTGACTCTTGCCGCGCATCACGGTCGTGGGATGCCGGAAGGCGCATCGCGCCGAATGGAACCAAACGGGGAAGGTAAATTCAGATGCATCGTCTCGCCCAGATTTTCGGTGCCACCACGCTGGTCTGCCTCGTTGCTGCCTGCAGCAGCAACACGACCCAGCATGGGGACGCCGCCGCACCCGCTGACTCGGCCAGCGCTGCTCCGGCAGCCACACCGACGCCCCCGGCGCCGTCGAGCGCGTCGCCGACATCCCAACCGGTCAAGGCGGCCCACACCGACCCGGCCGGCCTGACCATCTACCCGGACCACATCGGACCGCTGAAAATCGGTATGAGCCTCGCTGCGGCCAAGGCGACCGGCCTGATCGTCGTCAACTCCGACCAGGGCGCCTCCGGCCCCGACGCCTGCGTTGCCGCGCACTGGAAGGGTCAATCGGACAACGTCTGGATGGTGTTCAACGGCAAGTACGGGCTGCGCGCACTCGACTCGTTCGGCAACCAGAAGACGCCAGAGGGCGTCAAGCCCGGCAGCACGCTGGCCGCGGTGCGCCGGGCATACCCGCACCTCACTTGGCGTATCGATGGCGATGAAACGCCCGATGCCCGGCGGACCGGCGGCGACGCGTTGGTCGACGTCGTGAAAGGTGACGGTGCGCACTACCGGATCAACATCCAGAAGGGCAAGGTCACCTACGTGCAGCTGGAAAGCGACCGAACCGGCTGCTACGAGTGACCTCAGGCGCCGATCAGCCGGCCGCCGGGAGCACGTCGTGCTCGATGATCGACAGGCCGGTGAAGGTGTCCTGGGCGAATTCGCGGGTGTTCGTCGTCAGCACCACGACGAGATCCAGATCCTTGATGATGTAGATCAGCTGACCGCCTGACCCCCAAGCCATCGCGACGTGGTGACCCGCGATGTCGCGTAGCCAGAAGTCATAGCCGTAGCTGTACGGGGCGCCGGCGTCCACCTGGGTTGTCATCGACGCCTGCACCCAGGCCGCCGGCACCAGCTGCCGGCCGTTCCACCGGCCGTTCCGCAGATAGAGCAACCCGAACCTCGCGAGCTCACGCGGCGTCAGATAGAAGTTGTAGCCGCCCGAGAAGTAGCCTTGCGGGTCGCGGCCCCAGTGTTCGGCGACAACACCCAGCGGCGCGAGCAAGTGCTGGTGGATGAACTCACAAGCCGTCGTCTGAGTCGCCGAGGTCAGCACGGCGGAGCTCAGATGGGTGTCGCCGGTGCTGTAGTTGAACGTTGCGCCCGGCGGCGCGGCTGTCGGGAGGTTGAGGATCGCCGCGACCCAGTCCGGCGTCTGCTGGATCTGAGTCTCGGTCGCGTCCTCGTCCCATCGGCTGCCCGAGGTCATCGTGAGCAGATCGCGAACCTTGATCGCCCTGGCCTCGGGGCTCATCGCCGCGACGTAGCGCGAGGGCAGGATCGAGGCGATCGGCGCGTCGGCGCTGGGGATCTGACCCTGGTCGATCGCGATGCCGATCGCGGCTCCCCAGATGCTCTTGGACGCCGAATGAACGTTGTTGCTCTGGTTCTTCGCACTGCCGTGGTAGTAACGCTCGAACACCAGGGCGCCGTGGCGGATCACCAGGAAGCTCCACGTGTACGGCAGATCGGCCAAGGCGGTCGAGGCTTGCTCGAGCCGGCTCGAACTCATGCCCTGCGCCTCTGGGCCCGAGATCCGCCAGGACGCGCTGTCGTCGACCGGATCGATGTACGTCGGATTGTCCTCGTAGAACTCATTCGTCGATCGAGGGCCTTGGATCCTGGCGCAGTCGAACGTAGCGGGCCCGGGGTCGGCTGTCGCCGGGGACGGCGTCGGCGAGGAACAAGACGCGATCAAGCTGAACGTCGCCAACATGCATAAACCGCGCCCCATCCACCGGATTCTATTGGCCGAACCGCTCGGTGACCGCCGCTTCGGTGAGCCCGAAGTCGGCCAGCGCGTAGCGGTGCGTGGGCCGTTGCCCCGACCCGCCCCGGCCCTGCTGGGCGGCCATCGCACTGCGCGCCTCGTCGCTCAGCGGGCTGCCGAGTCGCGTGTAGATCGCCGCCACCGTCGCAAGGGGATCGGCGACGAAGTCGTCATAGTGGACGTCCAGGAACTGGCTCGGGTCGCGAGTGGCCCGGTCGGCCCGGAACCGCTCGAGGCCGCCCGCCCACAGCTCGAGCTGCGTGCGCCCGACCATCCGCGCCCGGAACACATCGGACCAGCCCTCGGACGCCTGCGCGTTCAGGCTGCACACGGACGCGATCGCGGTGCGCGGGTCGCGGTGCGTCTGGATCACCAGCGCGTCGGGATAGGCCGCCAGCAGCGCGGGCAGCGCGAACAGGTGGCTGGGATTCTTCAGCACCCAGCGCCGGCCCGCGTCCCACATGCCGATCAGCTGCAAGTTCCGCCGGTGCCGGGCGTACGCCGCATGCCAGTCCTGCCCTTGCAGCCAGCGCGAGTAGGCCGGGATGAAGGCCAGGCACTCGAACGAGACGGACGTCATCGACTGCCGGAGCAACTGCCAGCACTCCTCGACCTGCTCGGCCGAGATGTCGTGCACATCGCGGAGCCCGGGATGGCTGTGCTGGTGCTGGCGGAACCCCTCCTGGATGGCGGCGAAGACCGGGTTGTCCGGCCAGGTCTCGCGCGGCGGGCGGGGCTGGGGCACCTCGGTCAGCCACAGCTCGGGGCCCTGGTTGGCGGGGTCGGCGGCGAGCAGCCGGTGCAGCGCCGTGGTGCCGGTGCGGGGCAGGCCGGTGATGAAGATCGGCCGGGTGATCGGCGTCGCCTGATGCTCCGGATACTGCCGCCAGGCCGCCTCGCTGAGCAGCCGGGCGACCAGCGCGCCGCGCAGCAGCGATCGTTTCACCTTGCTGCCCTGCGGGGTGAGGGCAGCTTCGCCGGCGTACGAATCCAGCAGCACCCCCAGCCCCTCGACGTAGTCGTCGGTGCCGAAGTCCGTCAGGCCGGTGATCCGGCTGGCGGAAACGTGCAGATCCGCCACCGTGCCGACGTCGGTGCGTGCCGTGATCATGCCGGCTCCCCGGGAGTCAGTGATGGAACTCGCCGCCGTTCACGTCCAGGCACTGGCCGGTGACGGCGCGCGCCAGATCGGAGGCGAGGAAGACGACGGCGTCGGCGATCTCGTCGGGCTCGGGCAGCCGCCGCAAGTCGATGGTCGCCGCGATCTCGTCGTAGACCTGTTGGGCGGGCACGCCGCGGCGCTCGGCGAGATAGTCGAAGTAGCCGCGCAACTGGTCGGCCCAGATGTAGCCGGGGGCGACCGAGTTCACCCGGACGCCCTTGGGGCCGAGCTCGGTGGCCAGGCTCTGGGACAGCGCCAGCAGGGCGGCCTTGCCCATCTTGTAGGCGCCGAAGGTGCGCCGCGAGTGGCGCAGCACCGCGGAATTCACCATCACCACCGAGCCGTGGGCCGCCACCAGCGCGGGGGCCAGCAGCCGGGTCAGGCGCAACGCGGCGAAGACGTTGGTCTCGAACGAGGCCCGCACGGCGTCCAGGTCGACCTTGGTGAGATCCTGCATCGGCGGCCACGCGAAGGCGTTGTTGATCAGCGCGTCCACGTGGCCGAACTCGTCGACCGCGGCTTGGACCAGGGCCGCGGCGGCCGCGTCGTCGGTGATGTCGGTCGGCACCACCAGGGCCCGGCGCCCGGTGGCCGCGACCTTGCCGGCCACCTCGGCCAGCCGCGACTCGGTGCGGGCCGCGAGCACGACGTCCGCGCCGGCCAGCGCGCTGCGCAGGGCCAGCGCCTGCCCCAGCCCGGGACCGACCCCGGAGATGACCACAACCTTGTCCTCGAGCAGCATGACTACCCCAGCATCCGGTTGGCGACGGCGGCCTGCCGTGCGGCGATCCGATCCCGGTACGCCGCCGGGTCGATCTGTTCGTAGTACGGCAGCCTCTTCGGCAGCTCGTCGACCGGCACGATCTCGACGGCCGGGCCGTCCGCCGGCGTCAGCGCTCGGGCCAGTCGCTGCCACCGCAGCTGCACGTAGCCGGTCCGGTGGCCGGTGCGCTCGAGCCAGTTGGTCACGCCCGGGTCGCGTTCGCTGATCACGAACCGGATCATCCCGTCGGGATCGGTTTGCGCCTGGTCGGCGGTGAGGCTGGTCTGGTGGTTGATGTAGTCCAGCGAGACGTACCAGACGCTGCCGAGCTGGATGCCCTGGTAGGGCGCGTCGGAGGCGGGCACCGTTACGATCATCGCCAGGTCGTCGTCCAGGTCGTAGTGCCCGACCGAGGAGAACTGGGTGGCCAGGCCGCCGGGCGTGCGGCGCGGCTCGGTGAGCGTGTTGACCGGCAGCTTGAGATAGAACCACTCCGGGAACGCGATGAACGTCCGCAGCCGGCTGAGCAGGATCTTGCCGGCCACGCCGTAGCGCTTGGTCAGCGCGTCCCGGGTCAGCGGGGGCGGGGCCGCGCCGATCCGGTCGGCGCGCTGGATCCGGATCGTGCCGGGCCGCTCCGTCGCCCAGTCGCTGTGCACCTCGCGCACGATGAGCATCGCCGAGCCGGGGGCCAGGGGGAAGGCGTTGCGCCCGGTGCAGCCGGGCCCGAAGCGGAGCTCGAAGTTGCCGTCGGCGTCGATGTCGATGTCCCGGTCGTCGAACGCGGTCAGGCTGCCGGGGACGTCGACCGGCGAGTAGTCGCCGTCGAGGATCTGGAAGCTCAGGTCGGCGGTGCTGCCCCGGCGGCCGGTCACCACGTACTCGGCGCTGTCGCGCAGATACGAGTGGAAATAGAGCGTGTCCGGGTTGTCCAGACCCATTTTCGTGTACGGGCCGGTGGACTGCACGAAGTACGGAAAGTCGCGCTCGTACGCCCAGGCCAGCTGGAGTGACGCCTGGATGCTGCCGGCGAGGTAGTCGTACCCCTCGACGAGGTCCTGTTCGGACCGGACGTGCGGCGCCGTGGTGATGATCTTCTCCGCCTCGATCAGCGCGTCCGCGAAGGGCTTGGTAAGCACCCGTGCCACCTTCCGTTCCGGTTGCCTCGATCACCCAGACTAGAACGTGTTACATATTTGGGTCAACGAGTCCGGCGGGGCAACGGGTAGCGCGTTGACTCACGGCGATAACGTGTTCCATTCTTTGGCGATGACGACGGGACCGACCGATTCGATGCGCGCCTACCGGATGACCGGGTGGGCGACGCCGCCACGCGCGGTCCAACTCGCGGTGCCCACCCCCGGCCCCGGGCAGGTGCTGGTCCGGGTCGCCGGCTGCGGGCTGTGCCGGTCCGACCTCGCGATGCGGCAGATCCCGCGGGCGGTGGGCGAGCAACTCGGCTGGGCGATGCCGTACACGCTGGGCCACGAGGCCGCCGGCTGGATCGCCGCGCTCGGCGCGGGCGTGACCGGCCTCGCCGAGGGTGACGCGGTCGCGCTGACGGCGGCCGCCTCCTGCGGCACCTGCTGGCACTGCCTGCGGGGGCTGGACAACTCCTGCCCCCGGGGGCTGGCCGGCCGGGGCTACGGCCGGGACGGCGGCCTCGCGGACTACGTCCTGGTCGGCGAGCGCCGGAGCCTGCTGAAGCTGGGCCCGCTGGAGCCGCGGCAGGCCGGGCCGCTCACCGATGCCGGCGCGACGGCGTACCACGCGGTGCGGCGCGCTCTCGCCCGGGTGGTGCCCGGCGGCACCGCGGTGGTGCTGGGCGCGGGCGGGCTCGGCGCGTTCGCCGTGCAGTTCCTGCGGGTCCTGACCGGGGCCCGGGTGGTCGCGGTCGACACCAACCCGCAGCGGCTGCAGTACGCCAAGTCGGTCGGCGCGCACGAGGGCCTGCTCGGGGTCGGCGAGTCGACGGTCGAGGAACTGCGCGGGGTCACCGGCGGGCGGGGCGCGGACGCGGTGCTCGACTTCGTCGGTACGGACGTGACCATCGCCGCGGGCGTGGCGGCGGTCCGGCCGGGTGGCGCGTTCGCCCTGATCGGCTCGGCCGGCGGCCGACTGAACAAGGCGTGGTACGGCGGCCTGCCGAGAGACGGAGAGGTCTACACGTTCCAGGGCGCCACGGTCGCCGACGCCCAGGAGGTGATCGCCCTGGCCGCGGCGGGCCTGATCCGCAACGAGGTCGAGGAGTTCGGTTTCGATCGGATCGACGACGCGTACGCCCGGCTGGCCGCCGGCACGCTGAGCGGCCGCGCCGTCGTCGTCCTAGATGCCTGACGCCTAGCCGATCAGCGATTGTCCCGGTCGGCTGGGCCGTACTTGTCGACCCGCGGCCGGTCGCCGGTGCGCGGCAGGACGCTGGCCCGGCCCACCACCTTCGCCTTGCCCGGCCGGTGCCCGGAGACCCGGGCGCGGCCGACGAACCGGGACGGGCCGAGCGCCGGGAACAGCCCGGTCCGGCCCGGGCTGGTGATCGACGGGTGGCGCATGGCCTGGGTGTGCCGCTCGGGCGGCGCCGGCCGGGCCGGTTGCGGGTCGCGGGTGGGCCGTTCGACGCCGCCGCGCGGGTTGATCGTCACGACCTTGTCGGGGCTCACCGCGATGCTCGGGTCGTGGGTGATCAGGATGGTGGTGCGGCCGGCCATCAGCCGGCGCAACGGCTCCATGATCCGCGCCGCGGACTCCTGATCCAGCCCGGTGGTCGGCTCGTCGAGGACGAGAATGGCAGTGTCGCGCAGCAACGCGCGGGCGATCGCGAGGCGCTGGCGCTGGCCGCCCGAGAGCAGCCGCCCGCGGTGGCCCACGTCGGCCTGGTAGCCGCCGGGCATAGCTTCGATGAACCCATGCGCATCCGCGGCGCGGGCGGCGGCCACCACCTCGGCGGGGGTGGCCGAGGGCCGGCCGTACGCGATGTTGTCGTAGATCGTGCCCGAGAAGAGCTGGCTCTCCTGGTGCAGCAGGGTGACGTTCTCGCGCAGCGTGCGCAGCGACAACTTGCGGATGTCGACACCGTCGATCAGGATTCGGCCGGCGCTCGGGTCGTAGAAGCGCAGCAGCAGCTTGGTCACGGTGGACTTGCCGGCCCCGCTCGGCCCGGCCAGCAGGACCAGCTCGCCCGGGTCGGCGCAGAACGAGAGCCCTTCGACCGTACGCCGCTCGGACTGCGGATATTGGAAGCCGACGTCCTGGAAGTCGACCAGGCCGGCGCACCGCCAACCGGTGTCGTCGGCCCCGTTGTCGGTGACGACCGGCGTGGTCTTCAGCACGTCGTCGAGCCGGTCCACCGCCGCCGACGCCTCGGCGACGGTGAGCGAGAACTGGCCCAGGGACTGGATCGGCGGGTAGAGGTAGCCGAGGAAGGCCGCGAAGGACAGCAGGCCGCCGAGGGTGATCCGGCTGGCGGACAGCTCCCAGGCGCCCATCCCGAGCACGGCCAGCACGCAGATCGTCTCCACGACCTGCACCAGCGGTCCGTAGAGCGAGCTCAGCTTGGCCTCGGTCATCCGCGCGTTCAGCCAGGTCAGCCCCTGGTCGTGCAGCCGGCGCTCCTGATCGAACTGACGGTTGTAGGCCTGCACGACGGCCTGATTGGACAGGCTCTCCTCCACCACGCTGGCGATGTCGCCGTTGCTGGCGCGTTCATCCGCCGCGGCCGCCTGGACCTTGCCGGTGAACGATCGCGAGACCAGCCAGAACACGGGGATCAGGACGCAGGCCGCCAAGGCCAGGTCCCACCGGATGTAGAACGCGGCCCCGGCGAACGTCACGATGCTGATCACCGAGGTGACCGAGCGTATTACTCCGGACGCGACGAGTTCCTCGACCGATTCGACATCGTCGGTGAGCCGGGTCATCAGGTCGCCTAGCCGGCTATTGTCGAAGAAGTCCAGCGGCAGTCGCTGCATGTATCCGAAAATGCTGTTACGCAGCCGGAAAAGAAAACGCTCGCCGGCCAGTGTGGTAAGGCAGTCGCCGACAAATGTGGCGGCCGCGGCGACAATCGCAACGCCGAGCCAGATCGCCGCCGGAGACCAGAAGGCGGACAATTTCTTGGCCGCCAGTGCCTCGTCGGTGATGACGCCGAAGACATAGATCGCGGCGACCTCGCAGCCGGCGGCGACGACCGCCAGCAGGCCGCCCAGCACGAGCAGCTTCTTGTCCGGCCGGGCCAGCGGCCAGAATCGACGAAAGGTTGTCCAAGCGGTCTTTATCGGTCCGCCCGCCGAATGAGTTGACATGTATCCGCCCTTGAATGTCTACCGATCGAGACCGGGGGCCGGCGGATAACCGCCGGCCCCCGGGTCCATTTCTGGATGCACTCGCTGCGCTCGGGCAGGTTACTTCGGAGGCAGCTTGGTGACCTTCTTGGCCTTCGTCTTCTTGCACGCGGCCGGCTTGGCCTGCTTCTTCGGAAGGATGTTGATAGCCATGCTCTCCACTCCCTTTCGGGGGTCTTTCCGTCGCCCTGCGGCGCTGACCTGAATGAATCTAGGCAGCGAGGTTTTCAGGGCAATATGAGGCGCCTGTAGGTAGCTCATGAGAACTCTTAGCTGAACCTTAAGCGGCCCTTTTTCAGGCGCGGCCGGCGGTGTCCTCGGCCAGGATGAGGGCGCTGGTCGGCACGCCGGTGCCGGCCGTGACCAGGACCGGCCCGGTGCCGGGGACCTGGTTGGCGGCGGTCCGGCGGATCTGCCGCACGGCCTCGGCGATGCCGTTCATGCCGTGGATGTAGGCCTCGCCGAGTTGCCCGCCGTGCGGGTTGACGGGCAGCCGCCCGCCGAGCTCGATGGCCCCGTCGGCGATGAAGTGCCGTGCCTCGCCCGGTGCGCAGAAACCCAGCTCTTCCAACTGCATCAGCACGTACGGCGTGAAGTGGTCGTAGAGGACCGCGGTGCGGATGTCCGCCGGGGTGAAGCCCGACTGGCGCCACAGTTGCCGGCCGGTCACGCCCATCTCGGGCAGCCCGGTCAGCTCGTCGCGGTAGTAGCTGGTCATCACGTACTGCTGCGGGCCGCTGCCCTGGGCCGCGGCGCTGATGACGGCCGGCCGTTGGCGCAGCTCGCGGGCGTACTCCAGGGAAGTGACGACGACGGCCACCGCTCCGTCGCTCTCCTGGCAACAGTCGAGCAGCCGCAGCGGCTCGGCGATCCACCGGGACTGCTGGTGCGCGGCCAGGGTGATCGGCTCCCGATAGAACCAGGCGTGCGGGTTCGTCGCCGCGTGCCGCCGGTCCGCGACCGCCACCCGGCCGAAGTCCTCGCTGGTGGCCCCGTACGTGTGCATGTAGCGCCGGGCAACCATGGCCACGGTGGCGGCCGGGGTGGCCAGGCCCATCGGGTAGTGCCAGCTGTTGTCCACCCCGGACGAGGTGGGCGCGGCGGCCGCGGCCCGGGACACCTGGCCGAACCGGCGGCCGGAGCGTTCGTTCATGGCCCGGTAGCAGACCACCACGCTGGCGATGCCGGCGCTGACCGCCATCGCGGCCTGCTGCACGGTGGCGCACGCCGCGCCGCCGCCGTAGCCGATCTGGCTGAAGAACGTCAGCTCGCCGGCGCCGATCTCGCGGGCCACCGCCACCTCGGCGTTGCTGTCCATGGTGAACGTGACGAAGCCGTCCACCTGCCCCGGCGTCAGGCCGGCGTCGGCCAGCGCGGCCCGGACGGCCTCCACCGCGAGGCGCAGCTCGCTGCGGCCGGAGTCGCGGGAGAACTCGGTGGCGCCGATGCCGGCGATCGCGGCCGTCATGACGCCGGGCCCGGAAGCAGGACCCGCACGGTGCCCGTGACGTGGTTGCCGAGCGAGCACCGGCCGACGACGTCGACGACGCACTCCGCGCCGTCGGTCTCGGTCACGCTTCCGGTCAGCGTCAGGGTGTCGTACGCGTAGCAGGGCGCCCCGAGCCGGATGTCGATCGAGCGGATCAGCGCGGCGTCGCCGGCCCAGTCGGTGACCAGCCGCTGGACCAGGCCGGTGGTGGTCAGGATGTTCAGGAAGATGTCCTTCGATCCGCGCCGGACGGCCTGATCCCGGTCGTGGTGCACGTCCTGGAAGTCGCGGGTGGCCAGCGCGGTGCTGACGATGAAGGTGGGCGTCACCTCGATGACGAGCGGGGGCAGGGTGGTGGTCATGACTCGGCGCCCGGCTCGAGACGCCACGCGGGCAGGGTCAGCTCGTCGTCGACCCGGACGAAGTCCACCCGCACCGGCGCGCCGATCCGCACCTCGGCGGGGTCCGCGCCGACCAGTTCACCCAGCATCCGTACGCCCTCCGGAAGGTCGACGAGCACGATCACGAACGGGCACTTGCGCCCGGGCACCGGCGGATGGTGATGCACCACGTAGCTGTAGACCGTTCCCGTCCCCGCGGCCGGCACGTGGTCGAGCCGGGTCGATCCGCACTCCGGGCAGGCCGGGCCGGGCGGATGACGCAGCCGCCCGCACGCCTCGCAGCGCTGCAGCCGCAACTCCCGCCGGGCGGTGCCGGCCCAGAAGAACGCCGTGTCCTGGCTGACCATCGGGCGCAGCACGTCGGCCGCGGCGGCCGCGGCGGGGGCGGCCGGGGCGGCGGTGCCCGGGCGGAACTTCAGGATCCGGAAGAGCATCGTGGCGACCGCCTCGTCGCCGGCGTACCAGGTGCTCTCGGTGGTGACGAACCAGCCCTCGCCCAGGGCGGTCCGCTTCGGACCGGTCACGTCGACCAGCCGGCTGCGCACCGCCACCTGCTCGCCATGGCGCAGATAGCGGTGGTACGTCTGCGTGCAGTTGGTCGCCACGACCGAGGTGAACCCGGCCTCGTCGAGCACGGCCGTCATCGCCGACAGCGGGTCGTCCGGCTCGGGCCGCGGGTGCAGGCCGCGCATGGTCCACACCTGGGTCATCGCGGGCGGGGCGAGTCCCTCGGCGGCATAGCGCGGATTGCTGTCGCCCAGCGCCTCCAGCCAGTTGTTGATCATCGCGGGGTTGACCGGGTCGCGAGCCGTCCGGGCCGGGCTGTAACCACGCTCGGCGATCTCCCGGACCGCATCGGAAATCGTCATCAGGTTGTCTCCACTTATCGGGGGACCCGGGGCAGGCCGAGGCCGGCCGTCGCGATGAGCTCCCGCAGGACCTCGTTGACCCCGCCGCCGAAGGTCAGCACCAGATTGCGCTTGGCCTGGTTGTCCAGCCAGGAGCTGAGCTCGCCGGTGGGGTCGCCGTGCCGGCCCACGATCTCCTCCAGCTCCTGGCCTAGCCGCTGCAACGCTTCGGAGCTGTAGACCTTGGTGGCCGAGGCGTCCGCGATGTCCACCGTCTCCGCCGTGGCGACCTGCCAGTTGAGCAGCTCGTTCACCCGCAGATGGGCAAAAGACCGAGCCAGGGCGCGGCGTACGTCGGTGTGCTCGGCCGGCCCCTGGGCCGCCCACTCGGACACCCGCTGGTGCAGGGCGCCCAGCCGGCCGGCCGGTCCCAGCATCACCCGTTCGTGATTGAGCTGGGTGGTGACCAGTCGCCAGCCCGCGTTCTCGGCGCCGACCCGGCGGCCCGTGGGGACCCGCACGTCGCTGTAGTACGTCGCGTTGACGTGGTGCGCGCCGTCGCAGGTGATGATCGGCGTCCAGGAATAGCCGGGGTCGGTGGTGTCGACGATCAGGATCGAGATGCCCTTGTGCCGCGGGGCCTCCGGGTCGGTCCGGCAGGCCAGCCAGATGTAGTCGGCACTGTGCGCGCCGGTGGTGAAGATCTTCTGCCCGTTCACCAGATAGCCGTCGTCGGTGCGCACCGCCCGGGTGCGCAGGGCGGCCAGATCGGTGCCCGCGTCCGGCTCGGTGTAGCCGATCGCGAAGTGGATCTCGCCGGCCAGGATGCGCGGCAGGAAGAAGTCCTTCTGCTCCGTGGTGCCGTGCGCCTGCAGCGTCGGGCCGACGGTCTGCAGGGTCACGGCGGGCAGCTGGACGTCGGCGCGGGCCGCCTCGTTGACGAAGATCTGCTGCTCGACCGGCCCGAGCCCGCGCCCGCCGTACTCGACCGGCCAGCCCAGCCCGAGCCAGCCGTCCCGCCCCATCCGGCGGACCATGTCGCGGTACGCCCGCCCGTGCCGGTCGGTGACCATCGCGGCCCGCTCGGCCGGCGACAGCAGGCCGGTGAAGTAGTCACGCAACTCGGCCTGCAAGGCCTGCTGCGCGGCGCTCAGCTCGAGAGACACCGGCCGTCCTCTCCCATCGACTGGCCGAGGCGATCGAGGCAGTACTGCGCCCCGCCGAGGAACCGGACCAGATCCTTGACCTGCGCCGAGTAGTGGTGCAACGGATAGCTGATGTCCAGGCCGAGCCCGCCGTGCAGGTGGTGGCAGGTCCGCAGGGCGGCCGGCGCGGTGCTGGTGAACCAGTAGGCGGCGATGTCGACGTCGGTGCTCTCCGGGCGGGCGAGCGCGGCGAGGGCGGCGAGGTGCGTCGTCCGGCCGGCGATGTAGACGTCCGCGATCTGCTGCGCGACCGCCTGGAACGTCGCCAGCGGCCGGCCGAACTGCACCCGCGTGCCGACATGGGCCGTGGTCAGGGCCAGGGCGCCGGCGAGCAGCCCGTCGCCCAGCGCGCAGGCACCAGCGATCGCGCTGCGGTACAGGGCGTCGGCTCCGCAGCCGAGCAGGCCGGTGGCCGGGGCGCCGTCCAGGTGGACCGTGTATTCGGGGAGCCCGCTGGAGGTCGGCGTGGGCTCGAGGCGGACCCCGGGACCGGCGGGATCGATCAGGGCCACGCCGGTGTCGCCGGTCGCTCGGGTCACCGGTACGAGAATGCGGTGTGCCTGTTCCGCGTACCAGACACCGATTTTTGTGCCGGTGACCGTGAGATCCGGCTTGGCTTGAGTGGCCGGCGTGGCCGGCAGTGGATCGGATGGCTCGCGCAGAGCGGCGGTGAGCACCCGGCCGCCGGAGCCGATCGCGGGCAACAGCTCGCGCTGCTGCTCGGCGGTGCCCCAGTGGGCGATGGGCAGCGCGGCCAGGGCGAGGGTGGGCAGCGCCGGCAACGCGCGGGCGTGCCGGCCGACCTCGGTGAGCAGAGCACCGACCTCCGGCGCCCCGAGCCCCTCGCCGTCCAGCCAGGTCGGCACCGCCAGCGAGAGCAGACCAGCCTGCGCGAGCGCCTGCCAGGTCCGGTCGCTTGGGTCGTCGCCGGTGCCGTCCAGTACGCCCGCGGCGGCTCGTTCGATGGCGCGCTGGGTTTCGTTCGGCCGGAAGTCCACTGTCGCGTTCACCCCTCCCTCGGCAGGCCGAGGACCCGCTCCGCCACCAGCGTCAACAGGATCTGCGTGGTGCCGCCGGCGATGCTCAGGCAGCGGGTCAGCAGGAACTGCTCGGTGATTTCGCCGGCCGTCGCGCCGTCGGCTCCGGAGAGCACCAGCGCCGCCTCCGCGACGGCCTGCCGGTGGCCGACGCCGACCAGCTTGGCGACCGCGGACTCGGTGCCCGCCGGGGTGCCGTGCAGCCGGCGCAGAATCGACCGCAGGTCCAGCAACGAAACGGCGAGCCCGTCGGCGACGAGCGCGCCGAGCTGGTCGAGCACGAGCGGGTCGCCGGCCCGGGGGCCGCCACGGACGGTCGCCAGCAGCTCTTCCACGGCCTCGCCCAGCGACGAGCCGCGGCCCATCGCGACCCGCTCGAAGGCCAGCGTGCCCCGGGCGAGGCGCCAGCCGTCGCCCGGCTCCCCGACGACACACTCGTCGGGGACGAAGACGTCGTCGAGAAAGACCTCGTTGAACATCGAACGCCCGGTGATCTCCCGCAGCGGCCGGATGTCGATCCCCGGGTCGCGCATGGCCACGAGGAAGTAGGTGAGCCCGCGATGCTTGGCCGCGGCGGGATCGGTGCGGGCCAGGCAGATTCCCCAGTCCGCCTGGGCGGCCAGCGACGTCCACACCTTCTGCCCGGTCAGCCGCCAGCCCCCGGCGACCCGCACCGCCCGGGTCCGCAGACCGGCCAGGTCGGAACCGGCCTCCGGCTCGCTGAACAGCTGGCACCAGGTGAGCTCGCCGCGCAGCGACGGGCCGGCGAAGCGGTCCCGCTGGGCGGCGGTGCCGTGCCGGAGGATGGTCGGCACGGCCCACCCGGCGATCGCCAGCTCCGGCCGCTGGACGCCGGCGCGGGCCAGCTCCTGGTCGATCGCCAGTTGCTCGGCGGGGTCGGCGTCGAGCCCGTACGGCGCCGGCCATTCGGGCGCGAGATAGCCGGCCTCGGCGAGGGCCGCGCGCTGCCGCTCCGGGGGCAGGGCCGCGATCTCGTCCACCCGGGCCCGGACCGCGTGTCCCGCCTCGGCCGGGATCGCGTGTCCCGCCTCGGCCGGGATCGCGTGTTCCATCTCGGCCGGGGCCGGGGTCCGCAGCGAGCGCCGGACACCGTCGAGCGCTAGTGCCGCGCTGCGTCGTCGCCATCGTGAACCGCCGCCGAACAACTGCCGCAGGGCGAGCGCCCGCCGCAGGTAGAGGTGGGCGTCGTGCTCCCAGGTGAAGCCGATGCCGCCGAGCACCTGAACGCAGTCCTTGGCGTTGTCCACCGCGGCGTCCAGGGCGATGGCCGCGGCGGCCGAAGCCGCCAGCGCCGCCTCGGCGGGCTCGGTGTGCAGCGCGCGGGCGGCGTCCCAGGCCAGTGCCGTGCAGCGTTCGGCCCGGCAGAGCATGCCCGCGCAGAGGTGCTTGATCGCCTGGAAGGAACCGATCGGGTGGCCGAACTGGCGGCGCACCTTGGCGTACTCGGTGGCGGTCCGCACGCACCACCCGGCGATGGCGGTGGCCTCGACGGCGGCGAGCAGCGCCGCCAGGTCGAGCACCCGGCCCGGCGGCAGGTCGTCGAGCACGGCGTCGGGGGCGGCGACCACGTCGGTCAGCTCGGCGTCCGCGAGCGTCCGGGAGAAATCCAGCGGCGTACGCGGGGTCAGCCGCACACCCGGATGGCCGGCCGGGAGCAGGAACCAGGTGTCGCCGGCGGCGAGCAGCAGATGGGTGGCGGAACCGGCGCCGAGCAGCGGCCCGAACCGGCCCCGCACGCGCAGCGCGCCACCGGGCAGGCGGGTGGCCGTCGCCTCGGCGTTGCCGTCCACCGCGACGGCGACCGAGGCGGTGCCGGCGGCCAGCTCCGGGAGCAGCTGTTTCGCGGCGGGGTGGCTCGGCCGGGTGAGCAGGACCAGCTCGGCCAGCAGGGTGGGCAGGATCGGGCCGGGCACCAGGGCGGCGGTGACCTCCTCGAGCGCGGCGGCCAGGTCGAGCGCGTCGCCGCCGGCGCCGCCGTGCTCCTCGGGCACGGCGATCGCGAAGACACCCAGCTCGGCCAGGTCGGCCCAGTGCCGGGCTTCAGCCGTTTCGGGTGGTGCCTCGCCGGCCTCGTGCGCGTCGGTTTCGCGGGTGCCGGGCTCGGCGGCCGGCGCTCGGCCGGGCTCGAGAGTGCGCACGGTGGCGAGCGGGTCGGCGGCGGAGGCCCACTTGCGGATCGACGCCTGGATGGCCAACTGCTCGGCGCTGATGGCGATCGACACCGGCTCCTCCCCACCCGCTCCAGTCCCAGAATTAGAACACGTTTCACCTGAGGCGTGCCACCCGTGTGAGGCTGGCAACAGGGCGGGGCCGGCTGTCGCGTGGCTAGAATAGGGCTGTCACCAGGACGAAATATCCGTCCGCGACCATGGGGTCATGCACCGGGGTGTCGTCACGAGAGGGAATTCATGGCAGCGCTGAGAACAAATACCACCAACGCTGCCGGGCGAAATCCGTTGACCGCGGGAAGCGATGCCGAGTTCGGCTCGGCGGCTCAGCGCGAGCGGCGCCGGCGGATTCTCGACGTCACGCTAGTGCTCGCGTCCAAGGGCGGCTACGACGCGGTCCAGATGCGCACGGTCGCCGAGCGCGCGGACGTGGCGCTCGGCACGCTCTACCGCTACTTCCCCTCGAAGATCCACCTGCTGGTCTCCGCCCTGGTCCGCGAGTTCGAGGAGATCCAGGAAAAGCTCGACCGGGCGTCGATCACCGGCGACACCCCCTACGACCGGACCCGCGTCGTGCTGGCCCGCATCACCCGGACGATGCAGCGCGAGCCGCAGCTGACCGAGGCGATGACCCGGGCGTTCATGTTCGCCGACCCGTCGGCCGCCGCCGAGGTCAACATGGTTGGCCGGCTGATGGAGGACATGTTCATCAAGGCCATGCGCGGCGGATCGGCCGACAGCGAGCTGGGCGAGCCGTCCGCCGACGACCGGGCCAAGGCCCGGGTGATCGGCGACGTCTGGCTCTCCAACCTGGTGGCCTGGGTGACCCGCCGAGCCTCGGCCAACGACGTGCTCAACCACCTCGAGCTCGCGGCCCGCCTGCTGCTGAAGTAGCGGGCGGACCGCGAGGACCGCCGACCCGGGCCCTACGGGGTGTAGGCGCGGATCGTCGTTTTCTGGGTGGTGATGAGTCGGCCGCCGGCGGCGACGACATGCTGGGTGAGGCCTTTGTAGGTCGTTCCGGTGGCGATGGGTCTGCCGGTGGTGGGGGAGAGCACGGCGAGGATTCCGTTGCCGTAAAGGGTGTAGAGCAGGCCGCCGGCGCGGATCGGGGCGCGGGGGTTGCTCAGGGCGCGGGTCCAGATCAGTCGGCCGCTCTTCGCGTCGTAGGTGTTCACGCGGCCCGCGGAGGCGACGTAGACGCGGCGCCCGTCGGCGGCGAGGTCGCCGGCTTCCTTGGGGATCTGCCAGCGCTGCCGGCCGTCACCGGCGAGCCGGGCGCAGAGCCCACCGTCGTCCTTGACGTAGAACTCGGTGCCGGCCGGGTTCGCGGCGACCACGGCGGGAGCCGTGCTGGTTCCCCAGGTCGGTACGCCGGTGCCGATCCGGCTGGCCCACGTGTCGTTGCTGCCGGTGGTGTGGCGCAACAGGATCGTGCCGTTGGCGGAGACCGGGCCGGCGAGTGTCTCGTTCAGGTGGGTCCACAGTGCGGCTCCGTCGCTGAGGCGGTAGGCGACGACCCCGTGTTCGGCGTCGTCGCAGGTGCCGCAGTAGCCGGAGGTGACGACCGCGCCGGCGTCGGCCACGACCGTGTCGATGCGCCAGCTGCCGGACTTGCGCCATTGCTGGATGCCGGTGGCGGCGTTCAGCGCGGTGACGTATCCGTCGTAGCTGCTGTAGGACTCGCAGCCGGTGTCGAAGACGAGGACAAGGCCGCCGGCGACGATCAGGTTGGCGGTGATCAGGCTGAAACCGGTGTTGCGCCACAGGCGTTTGCCGGTCGCGGCGTCGTAGGCGGCGACGCCACCTCCGTCGAGCAGGAAGACCCGGTTGCCGACTGCCAGCGGCGCGACCGGGCTCGGCTCGCAGCCGGGATCGCCATGCGCGGGACTGACGGTCCAGCGCAGTCTCAGCCGGTCGACGGAGCCCGAGTTGATGACGGACTCGGCGGGGTTGTAGCGGCTGCTGCCCGGACCGTAGCCGTCCTGACCCCAGGCGGCCGGGGGCGGGGCGGCTTGCGCGGCCGCCAGGCTGCCGCCTCCGAATACCAACGCTAATACGACTGCAATGACTTTACGCATGCGCTGATGATGGCGTCCACGACCGGGACGGCAAGCGGACGCGCCGAGGTATGGAAAGGCCGTCGCGGCGCCGGGAAATCGTGGAAATCGACACGATCGGGCTACCCGTCGGAGGAGTCCCGCAAGTGCCCCGACCGCCCATATTCAATCTGTACGGAGGTTGGTTTTCCGTGCTGATCGGCGCGTCCATCGCGGCTGGGGACATCGAGTTCTACGAGCCGCTTTTCACCGGCAACGACATCATGCGGATATTTCCGGTCGAGGCTACCGTCGGGGGGACCAGGATGAAGGTCCTCCCGCCGTGGTCCGACGCCCGCTTGGCGTACTGCCATCGCAAGTCGACCATTCCGTTCCTGAGCTGCAAGGTCGACGGTGACCAGGACGGCTTGGACTACGTGAAGAGGCAGTTGGCGGACATGCCCGCCTGGATCCGGGACGACCCGGCGATGCTGGTGTTCGTCACCGACCGGCACGAGCCCGAGGGTGATCTGCCCGATGGTGCGGCCGCGTACAAGAAGAATTTCAACAAATTCCTGGCGATGGTCGATTCCCTCGATCCGCGGATCCGGGCGAAGATCAAGTGTGGGCCGGTACTGACAAAGATCTGGACGGAGAACAAGGGCAGCGACAAAGGTCAATATGATTACCGGAAGTACGATCCGGGAACAGGTGACTTCTTCGGCGTCGACAGCTATGTGCAGACCGGCACCAAGGACCGGGTGGTCAGCCCGTCGACGTTGCCGGCCCCGGGCGCGTTCCTCAAATACATCAGGGAGTACAAGTTCGGCCCCGCCGACACCCGGCCGCGGATCTTCCCCGAACTGGGCCTGATCGGCATGCCCGCCGACACCGACGGCTCGGCCCGGGCCGCCTGGATCCGGGGCGTGCACGACGAGGTGTCCGGCTGGCGCACCGGCGCGAGCGGCTGGGCGCAGCCGTGGAGCTTCCAGGGCTGGATCTGGTGGAACCAGGAGGGCAAGAAGACCGGCGCTGTCCCGCAGGTCGGCCAGCGCCGCGACTTCGCCCTCGATGAGCGCACCGTGGACGAACAAACCGTGGTCAAGCTGGACCCGCCCAAGCCGTTGGACACCTTCAACGCGATCTGGTCGGCGGCGCACAGCACCAGCACGCCCTCACTCGATCCGGGACCGGCGGTCAGCGACCTGTACGCGATCGACATGTACATGAACTCGTGGGACCGGTCCGGCAGCCATGTCGCCGACGCCTACCCGGACGAGGCCGCCTTCCTGGCCGGGCTGAAAGGCTACCGCCACGGCGACTCCGACAGCCGGCCGCGGATCATCGCCGAGCTCGGCGCGATCGGCATCCCCAGCGACCCGACCGGCCGGGCCCGGGCGGCGTGGATCAACGGGATCTGCGCGGAGCTGGACACCTGGAGCCACCCGGCGCAGGGCTGGCCGTTCTGGGGCTTCGCCTGGTGGAACAACCAGGGCACCGGCGGCGGGGACCTCACCCCGATCGGCGCGGCACGCTACTTCTACCTGGACAAGTACCAGGACTCGCGGGGAAATCTGCGCGGCTACGCTGACCCGCTGCCGCTCAAGGCCCTCAACGAGCAGGCGGCCAGGCACGCCCTGAGCGCCGGCCCGGGCGACCGGCGGCTGACCGCCGCCGGGGTGGCGGGCCCGTCCTGAGCTGAGCGCGCCGGCGCCGGCCCGAGCCGGCGCCGGCGCGTGGGGTGGGGTCTGCCCTACCTGGGTGCGGGGGTCGACCCGGGGGGTTCGCCGCACGCGGTTCGGGGGTCTGCTCGATCGTGGCCGGACGCGTGGACCGGCAGCATTAGTCCTGTCAGCAAGAACCCCCGGACCCACAGACAGGACAAAGACCATGTGGCACAGCAACTACTCCCACGACCGGTACAACAACGACTACGACCACGGCCGCTACGACCACGACCGGCACGGCGACCACGACCGGGACCGGCACGACGACTACGGTCACGGCCACAACTCGCACCGCGACGACAACCACCGCTGGGACGGCGACTGGCGGGGTCACGACGACTACGGGCACGGCTGCCACGGCAGCGACTACGGCCACTACGGCCACGACCACCACGACCCGATCGTGATCATCCACTAGCAACGACGGATCGGTGCCGGTAGTCGCCGGCCATCCCCGGCGACTACCGGCTGGCCCAACGACCAGAGCGCGTGGAGGTGCACGATGACCGTCTCGACCGGCCCCGTCGAACAGGCCGACTTGCCCGAACTCGTCCACCTGGTGCTGCAGGGGGCCGAAGCCAACGAGCGACCGGACCTCGTGCGCCGGATGCGGGCTGTCGCCGACGCGGTGGCCGGTTCGCCGCCGGCCGGAGCCGAGGCCGCGGCCGTCTCCGCCACGATCGTGCGGGCGCTGCAGTCGCTGGAGATCGACCTCCGGACCCGGCGGGCCGCGCTGCGCGACCCGGGCCGCGGCGCCCGGCTCGCCGCCGAGTCGCGGCATGCCGAGACCCGGTTGCGCCGGTTCCAGGAGCGCGCCGCGAAGTGGCCGCGCATGCTCGGCGACGCGCTGTCCGCGGCGGATTCCGACCTGGAGTACGCCGTCCAGAGCCGGTTGCGGTCGCTGCTCGACGAGGGCACGGCCGTGGTCGAGGCGCGCGGCGACCTCGAAGAGTGGCTTCGCCCGCGTCTGGTGACCGAGGTCGAGGCGTGTCACGAGGCGCTGCGCTCGGCGGCGGAGGTCGTCGCCGGGCGGATCGCCACCGCGCTCGAGTTGACCGTCGCGGTGCCGCCGGTGACGCTCGCCCTCGAGCCGCCCGCGGAGTTGGTGGCCCGGCTGCACCGGCGTCCACATTCCACATCGGACAAGCAACCGCTGCCCACCCGGCTGCTCGGCATCGTCATGCCGACGTACAGCGGGATGATGGTCGCCCTCGTCCTGCCCCGCCTCTTCGGTCTGCGGCTGCCGCTGTGGCTGATCCTGTCCGTGGCTGTTGTCGGTGCGGTCGCCATGGGCGGTGCCGCCGTCGCCGGGGAACGGCAGCGACAGGCCAGCCGGCGCACCGCGGAGACCGTCGGCGACCTGCGCTCCACAATGGATGCGTTCCGGATGGCCGTCGGCAAGCAGGTGCGCGACGGCATCCGGGGCATCGAGCAGCAGCTGCACGCCGGGGTGGGCGAGGCGGTGACCCGGCAGACTCGCCGGATGTCCGCTGCCGCCGATTCGTTTCGGGGGACGGCCGAGGACGGCCGGCGCACGGAGCAGGCCCTGGCGGACATCGACGCGGATCTCGAGTCGATCCGCGAACTCCAGCTTCGCGCGGGGCAACTGGTGGACCGCTCAGCGGGCGTGGAGTAGGTGTTCGCACGATCGGACGACCGTCGCGGCGAGCTGGCGCACGCTCTGGGCAGTGCCCGGGTGCGAGGCTCGCATGCGCCAGGCTGCCAGGGCCTGCTCCGCGGCGGCCACGACTAGCGACTCGTCGGCATCCGGCTCGAGCCCGAGGCGGCTGCGGGCATCCGGCCCGAGTTCCCCGAGGAGCCGGGCCGCCGCCTCGAGGTCCTCGGGGTCGAGGTCCCAGGTGCCCGACCGCAGCGCGTCGATCGCGTCCACCTCGGCGAATTCGTGCGTGCCCGAGCGGATCCGATCCAGCCGGTGCAGCAGGGCATCGGCGCCGGTTGCCGGCGGTTCGCTGCGGATCAGCGCGTCGAGGGTTCGCAGCGCCGACCGCGCCGCTGTGGTCGCGGTCCGGCGGGTTGCCTGCGCACCGTTGGCGTCCGGCGCCACCGGCCGGTCCAGGCCGGCGCGGACCTGCCTGATCCGCTCCGCGGTGCTCGCGTCCCCATACCGGATCAGCGCCTCCTGGATCGCATCGCGGACCGCGGTAAGCAGAGACCGGCCACCCTCGGCTCGGACCGGCGCGCCTGGTGGAGGCTGGCCGTCCTCGCCCTGGGCTGGTTCGGCTGGTGGGGGTTGGTTGTTTTCGGCCTGGGCTGGTTCGGCTGGTGGGGGCTGGTTGTTCTCGGCTCGGGGCGGCTCGGTGGGTAGCGGGACCCATCCGTCGATGCGGGTGCCGGCGCCTGGCGAGGATTGCACGGACACCTGGCCGCCGACGGCCGCCACCCGGGCCATCACGTTCTGCATGCCACGACCGGGGGAGCCGGCGCCGGCGGCCATGTCCCACCCCGGCCCGTCATCGTGCACGCCGAACTCCAGCCGTTCCGCGCCGCAGACCAGGCTGAGCTGGATCTGCGCGCCGGGCGCGTACTTGCGCGCGTTGTTCACTGCCTCGAGGCAGCAGAACCAGACCGCCGATTCGAGTTCCGCCGGAAACCGGCGGCCGGCCGTCATGCCGCTGGTCGCAATGGAAACGACCAGTTCCTGCTCCAGCGCCGCGACCAGACCCTGTTGCGCCAGCAGCGGCGACGTCACCCCGGTGGCCGTCCGGGCCATGATGGACTCCGCGTCGTCGATCTGGCCGGTGACCCGGTCGAGTGACGCCGCGGCGTCCTCGATGCGCCCGGTGCTGAGCCGGTGCTCGACCAGACCGAGCGACAACCGCAGCGAGACCAAATGGTGCTGGGCCCCGTCGTGCAGGTCCCGCTCGATCCGGCGCCGCTCGGCGTCCATCTCGGCCACCAGCCGCCGACGCGATCCGGCGATGTCCGCCGCGTGCGCCCGCACCGCCCGGAGCTGGCGCTCCAGTTCGATGCCCAGGCGGTTGGCCTCGAGCACGGCGCCGAGGCTGTCCGCGATGTCCTCGAGGAGCCGGTGCCGGTGGACGTTCAGCCCGGCCGCGGTCGCCCGGTCGACGGTGATCGAACCCAACTGCTCGTCGCCGCGCACGATCGGCAAGGTGAGCACGGCATCCCCCTCGTCGGCGCCGGGGCCGGACCAGGCGTACGTACGGTCGGGACGATCCGGGCGGTGGACGGTCAACCGGCACACCCGTGCGCCCAGGCCACTCCCGACCGCCTCGGCGACCCGGGCCAGATCGGGGGCGTTCATCAGGCTGGTCCGCGACACCGTGCCGATCCCCGCCAGCACGCTGTACGGCGTCGGCCGCCGGCCGTACAGCAGGCGGTCCACCCAGCGTTCGACGCGCCCGTAGGCCGGGTGCAGAAGCAGCGCCGCCGGCAACGCGGCGGCCATCCCCCAGTCGAACGGGCTGAGTACGGTGTGCAGGACGACGAACAGGCCGCCGACCAGCGTGGCGACCAGGGCGACCACGAGAACGTGGCTGAACCGACGCTGGATGGCGTGCAGCCGCGCGGGCCGGCCCGCGGCGAGCGCACTGACCGCGATCGCGATCGGCACCAGGCGGCTGAACCAGAACAGCGTCGCCCAGCCCGGCCCCGACACGATGACCGTGACGAGCAGGAGCACCACGGTGATCGTGGCGGCGCCCACGAGCGTCCCGAACAGCAGGCGGACTTGCGTACGCTCAATTGCCGTCAGGTCGTCCCGCCCCCGCTGCTGCAGAAGCAGCAACCCGACCGCCGGCAGCGCGACGCCGAACAGCACGACATAGCTCCACGCCGGCGCAAACGCCGTCGCGGTGGCCGCGCCCAGCACGGCGGTGCCGCCGCCCGCCAGCAGGAACTCGTCGCGGCCGGGGGAGAGCCGCCGGCCGCGGGCGGTGGGATAGCAGAGCAGCGCGAACGCGAACGCGGCCAACGCGACGCTCTGCAGCACGACGTCGGTGGATGCCGCACGAGCATGGCCCAGCGCCGCGACGGCCGCCGCTTGCGTCCACAGATTGCCCGTCCCGCCGGCGGTGAGCATGGCCAGCCCGAGCAGTCGCATCGACCGGTCCCGCCGACCGGAGATCAGAATGGCGATGCCGAGCCCGATCGTCAGCAGGCTGAAGCCGAACTCGACCAGCGTCCGCGCGACGGATTCCGGTCCCGCCGTGGCGAACGCGAGACCGCCGAGCAGAAGCCGCCCGATCGCCAGCGCTCCGCAGACAACGACCACCATCGCGTACGCGGCGCGGGACCTCACTACACCGGCTCCGCGTCGAGCCGATCGGGCAGCCAGGCGAGCAGCCGCAGCCCGGGCTCGCCGCCGTCGACGCATTCGACGTTGCCGCCCAGGGCCGCCAGCCGTTCGATGTCGTCGACGAGGACGGTCCGGACCTGCTCCGCGGTCACGGGCGGTGCCGGGTCCTCGACCAGCACCCGGACCCGGGAGTCGGCCCGGGTCAGCCGCACCTGGATCTCCGCGGTGGCCGGCTGCGCCGCGAGGACGTCCAGGGCGGCGGCCGTGACCTGGTAGACGGCGGACTCGATCTCCCACGCCACCCGCACGTCGAGGTCGCCGGCGAGCCGCACCGGCCGGCCCAGATCCGCGATGAGTTCCTCCAGCGCCGCACCCGGCCCCTGACTGCGGAGCACGGCGGGGTAGACGCCGCGAGCGATCACCCGGAACCGGTCGAGCAGCTCGTCCACCTCGGTCCGGGCCCGGACCAGCGCCTGCGTACGCGTACCCGGATCGCCGAGCCCGGCCCGCGCCGCCGCCACGTGCCCGCGCAGCGCGACCAGGCGCCCCGACGTCGCGCGGGACAGCTCGGTCAGCAGCCGCCGCCGTTCCACCTCCCGGGCCTGGGCGAGCCGTTCCCGGGAGGCCCGCAGCTCGTCGGCCAGGTGGTCGGCGCGGCGTACGCGTTCGGAAAGCTCGGCGTTGAGCGCGACCGTACGCAGCAACAGCGCGGCCCCGTTGGCGACGTCCTGCATCAGCACCCGGTCGCCCGGAGTGACCGGCAACTCCGGTTTCTCGATCGACAACACCGCCCGCAACTCGGTCGCGTCGAGCACCGGCACGACGTGTCCGATACCCGGACGCGCGAGCAACACGGCGAGGTTCTCCACGCTGTCCGGCGTACCGGCCTCGCCGCTCGCCGGATACGAAGCGGTGGCGACCAGGCGCTCGCCGACCGCGAGCCACACGGCCGCGCGGCGCGCCCCGGTGCCCTCGGCGAGGACCCGCGCCAGCCCGGGCAGCGCCTCCCGCAGCGACGGCGACCGCAGCCGCTGGGCCGCGTCCGCCAGCGCGGAGTAGGGGGTGACCTCGCGGTAATGGGTGACCCGCTGCACGATCGTGTCGACGGCGCCCCGCAGCCGGGCGAGCACCACGGTGGCGACGGCCACCACGACGAACGGCAGCACCACGACGACGGACTGGGACGCGTCAAGCAGGTCGGCGCCACCGGCCACGAGCGCCAGCAGAACGAACACACCGCCAGCCAGCAGAGCCCCCCGCAACAGCTTCGCGGCCGACTCACGCACCATCCTGTTGCGACCTCAGGTACGTCAGCACGGCCAGCACCCGGCGGTGGTGCTCGGCGGCGTCGGGTGGCAGGCCGAGCTTGGTGAAGATGTTGGCGATGTGCTTCTCGACGGCCTTCTGCGTCACGAACAACTGACCGGCGATCCCGCCGTTCGACCGGCCCTCGGCCATCAGGCGCAGCACGTCCAGCTCCCGCGTCGACAGCGACGCCACGACGTCGCGGCGGTTGCTGCTCGGCCGTTCGACCAGGCGCTGGGCCAGCAGCGGCTCGATCACGATCTCGCCGTCGCGGATCCGGGTCAGCGTGTCGCTGAGGACCTCGACGCTGCCGACCTTCTCCTTCAGCCGGTATCCGATCGCCTCGGTGCCGATGTGCAGGATGCGCATGAGGTAGTGCGCCTCGGCGTAGTGCGAGAGGAACAGCAGGCCGAGCTTCGGGTGGGCGGCCCGCAACCGTTCGGCGGTGGGCAGGCCGCCGTCGGGCTCGGGCCGCATCCGGATGTCGAGGATCGCGACGTCGACGGGCTCGCCGGGCTCGGCGGCCAGGAGCTCGACCAGGGAATCGCCGTCGGCGGTGCAGTGGACCACCTCGTGCCCGGCCGCCTCGAGCAGCATGACGAGGCCTTCGCGGAACAGCGCCCCGTCCTCGGCCAGCGCTACTCGCACGGAATCCTCACTTTGATCGTGCCCAGCACGGAACCCCCGACGATCTCGACCGCCCCGCCCAGCCATTGGATGCGGTCGCGAACGGCAACTCCCTGGCCAGTATTGACATTGGCCAGGTCGAGCGCCAGACCGTCGCCGTCCCGGCGTACGGTGACGTCCACCGTTCGGGTGGCGTACTCGAGGACCTCGCGGACGGCGAAGTAGGCGACGCCTTCCACCGCCGGGTCGAATCTGCCGTCCACCGCGTCGATGCGTACCGGAACCTGAACGCCGCTCGCCAGCTCGCGCAGGGCCGGGCCGAGCCCGGCCTCCTGCAGCAGCGGCGGATAGATCTGGTCGGCGATCGCGCGCAACTCCTGCAGGGCGAGATGCAGTTGGCCCTGCAGCGCCTCGATGTGCTGTTGCAGGTCACCGGTGCCGTCGCGGACCTGTTGCGCGAGCAGTCCGAGATGCAGCGTGAGGGCCGCGATCCGCAGGGCCGGGCCGTCGTGCAGCTGCCGTTCCAGGTCGCGGCGCTGGTTCCAGTGCTCGTCCAGCCGCCGGCGACGGGTGTCGCCGGCGTCCCGCGGTTCGAGCTGCATCACCTCATTGTGCGGAGCGCACCCCACGCGCGGCAGGGGTGCCAGCCCTACCCGTACGGGTTGGTCTGCTGGCCAACGGCGGCGGCGTGCCAGAAGCTGGAGACAGCTCAAGGTCCTTGGGGGTGCGGTGGGCTACGACCTTGGCGTCGATCTGGGTACCACTTTCGTGGCTGCCGCTATCTCACGGGACGGCCGCGCCGAGATGTGCACTCTGGGAAATCAGACCGTGGTCAGTCCCGCGGTCGTGTATTTCAACGAGGCGTCCGAGCTGGTCTTCGGCGAGGCCGCCGAGCGCCGCGGGCTGAGCCACCCGGACCGGGTGGAGCGCGCGTTCAAACGACGGCTGGGCGATCCGACCCCGGTCGTCCTGGGCGGGGTGCCGCAGCAGGTGACCGCGCTGATGGCGGCCCAGCTGCGGGACGTGCTCGACACCGTCGCCAAGGTCGAGGGCAGCCCGCCGGATCGGGTCGCGCTGACCTATCCGGCCAACTGGGGCCCGTACCGCCGGGAGCTCTTCGAGGAGATTCCCCAGTTGGCCGGCCTCCTGGACCATGTGACGCTGACCGAGCCGGAGGCGGCCGCCGCCTACTACGGCGCGTCGCGCATCCTCGGCGAGGGCGACACGCTCGCGGTCTACGACCTCGGCGGCGGCACCTTC
>Ga0307515_10004828_pt1 | contig 27580 bp, 1 predicted proteins | sample 17_EM_MG_FD_194513 | JGI IMG/M metagenome (GOLD analysis project Ga0307515, IMG submission 194513) | Populus trichocarpa ectomycorrhiza microbial communities from riparian zone in the Pacific Northwest, United States - 17_EM | ecosystem: Host-associated > Plants > Roots > Unclassified | place... | reverse complement strand
CATCAGTATATAGACCACGTAGTCTGCTTCATACAATCGACAGTCACCATCCAAACAAGCATACGATACTACATGTATTTCGTGCCCGTGGATACGACTCACTCGTGCTATTAAGTTAGTACGAACAATAATAAAGATTTTAGCTTCTAGCTGGGATATAAGATTATTATTACGAATAAATCTACTAGAGAGAATAACTTTATAATTTATGGTAATTTTATTTATTAGAGCTTAACTAAAAGTAAGCATGTTACTTAAAGCGTTTTAGCGTTAGAGATATATGGAATAGTTAGCGAAGTTAATATAGTAATTGCAATTAGAACTACCCTAAAGATAATTATAGATTAACTTAAACTTCCTATTATCCCTACGATCGTATGCACTAATTTATACTCCCTCTATAAGTGCCTAGTTAAGCTTAGTACTATAAAGAAAAAGCGCCTTATAATTAATATTACGGCACTTTAGCAATCCTATAAATAGCAAGAACTCTTTAAGATTTAATAGATTAATAGCTAAGATAACCTAGTAGATGTAATAATAAAGGCGAACCTAAATAAGGCACTAGAGATGTTTGTTAATACAAATACTCTACGTATATAAGTTAAAGGTTAGGTTAAAATAGAGTCCCTAGAAATTTCTTAGTTATATAAGGTTTTAAGATATCTAGAAACTTTAACTAGCGGTTAAAGTTATCTAATTAGTTAGATTCTCTTACTAAGACTTTTTTTTAGAAGGGGGAGTATAACATTCTATAGACCCTAACTTAACCCAGCTAATTAGGATTTTCTATCCCCGGGATGGAAAATCGCTATTGGCTCGCTTACCGCTAGCGCCTTAGCGGCTTTACTAATAAGATACCTACCTATAACTTATAAGCAAGAAAGCACCACATGCTAAGAGGCAAATTTTAGGATAGCGAGACTTATATTACAATAGCAATAGTAAGTAAGGAGGATTAATATTTGTTCTGCTAGTTAAGCGGTATCTATATATTGTCACGGATTCCGACCGTAGCACCGCCAAGCGCTCGCCCTAGGCGAGCCTTGGCACCCACAGTATATAGAGCGCTCGTGCCTACGCACCTCTTGCACCTCTGTGCAATATCCTGTCGTGTACTATAGTTAATGCTACGACCTTCACAGAGCCTCCTGACCTCGTTCCGTGACAATATAGATAGCAACTATAAAAAGAAGAGTTGCTAGTGTCGGGAATAAAGGCAAGTAGTCACTATATAAGGCATATTGCCGTCACGTATAGCAAGTTGCCGTTATATGTCGCTGCGGCACTAGCGTGGCGAGGAGCCTTAAGCTCCTCGCCCTCCCTTATAGAAGATATACAGAACAATTATCATACTATCTACGAACCGTAGCTATGTAATATCCCCTTGTGTAACCAATAATTACTAAACTTAAAAACCTATAATAACGGAACCAAGACTTTACTAGCTTCTTTTTAGAATTCTTAGGCCTTATTAATAAACTAGATTAGAATAAAGCCGCTAGAGTTACTGCTCTCTATTAAGCTCTTTTAAATAAAATTATAGTATAGTTAGTAGGCAGAGAGCTGCTAAAGGACTTACCTAAATTTACTATACTATATTAACGAATTAATAAGGACCTTTAGTATAATAAATAGACTTATTCCCTAAAGCTAACTATACCTTATATTTAAAACTTTATAAAAATAGTATATACCCTAAAGTGCGATCCGTCTCTAAGACCTAAAAGCCCTATATATAACTCTATAGACCTTAATACTACCTAATTCTATATACCCTTAGGAACTAATAAATAAAGAACTTAAGCCGTAAATAAAGAATGCTTTAAATGTAGTAAAAAAGAATATGTTTAAAGGAATTATTAAACTTACCCTTTTAAAAAGGTCCGCTATAGTTCCTCCTAATTCTTAAATTATACCTATTTTATAAATTATACTTAGTTGCTATAAAGTATCTTACCTTTAGTTAATTTAGAAAATAAATTATCCTAGGGTTAAGTTACGCCTTAGGATAAAAGGTAGAAGAGTATAAGTATTTAGGCTCTTTTAGTGCTAATACCTTAAATACGTTTCCTTATTTATAATACCTTTAAAGTATTATAAGGCAATACTTAAATATAAATAGCTAAAATAATACAACCCTCTAATTAGCTGGGTTAAAGAAATACTAAAGTTTCGTATAACCTATTACCGAAGTTATTACTTAAAATACTACTTGCCCTATAAATATGTATATAACTATTTAAATTTAATATAATATAAACTACCCTTATTATAAACCCTAAACTAATATAATAAGGTTATAACTACTAATTATAGTAAAGAATGCGAAGATAATATACTAAAACCCCTTAAAATTTATATAATATAAGCCGTACCCTTTTATTTATTAGTAAAAAAAATAAGACTATAAGATTTTTACTATAATACTAAAAGATATTAAGAAGGCGTTAGAACTGAAGCAATATATTAACCCCTAACCTCTTATACCTAAAGAATATTATAATCTAATTAATATGTTTAAAAAACAATTTATAAACTAACTACCCCTATATTAAGATAAGTACGATTTTAAAATAAAACTTAAACCTAGTATAACGCTAAAGTTTAGCCTGTTATATAGTATATTATAAAAAGAGCTACTCATAATATAATAATACCTTAAAAAGCACCTAGAGAAAGAATTTATTTACCTTAGTTAATTACTATTTACTTTACTTATACTATTTATTAAAAAACCTAAAGGAGGCTTAAGGTTCTATATTAATTATTAAGCCCTAAATATAGTTATAATTTAAAACCAATATCTAATTCCTCTACTTTAAGAAACACTTAATTACTTAATAAAAGTATAATACTTTATAAAGCTTAATATAGTTACTACCTTTAATTAAATCCGTATTTATAAAGGAGATAAGAAGTATATAGCTTTCCGTATATAATAGGGACATTTTAAATACCTAGTAATGCTGTTTAGTATAAAGAATAGTCCTAGTTCGTTTTAGTAATATATTAATAATATACTTCGTAAATTCCTTAATATATTTATTACCGCGTATATTAATAATATCTTAATTTATTTATCTTTACTTTCTAAATATTAAAAGCATATTTAAATAGTTCTTAAATACCTGTAAGATATAGGCTTATAATGCAATATTAAGAAATATAAGTTCTAGGCATTTAAAGATATATACTTAGGCCTAATTATATCCTATAACGGAATTAAAATAAACCTTAAAAAAATTACTATAATTATAAACTAGGAAAGTCCTAGTAGTATATAATATATTTAGGGATTTCTAGGGTTTATAAATTTTTATTCTTAATTTATTAATTACTTCTTAAAAATTATTTAGCTATTAGTAAACTTAATAAGAAAGAATATAAAATTTAAATAGACTACTAAATATAAATAAGCTTTTAATAACCTAAAATATTGTTTTATAACTGCTTCTAATACTTATCTACTTTAATTTTAATATTAAAGATATTATTAAAATAGACTCGTTTAACTATATACTAAAAAGAGTATTATCGCAATATAATAAGAACGGTAAGCTATGCCTAGTAGCCTTTTTCTCTTAAAAACTCGCCCCTACTAAATTAAACTATAAGATATATAATAAGGAACTACTTATAATTATTAGATACTTTAAATAATGGCGTCTAAAACTTAAAGGATTATTATTCTTAATACGCGTATTAACGGACTATAAAAACCTATAGTACTTTATAACTATAAAGTAAATAATATAATACTAAGTTTGTTACGCCAAATACCATTTATAATTTAATATTGGGATTATATATTAACCTAGCAAACTTAATTAAAAGCCTAACTTATTAATATAAAAATTATAAAACCTACCTATAAATCCGTTAGACGAATGAATTATAAATTAATTATAAATTCTACTGCCCCATAAACGCTTTAAGAAACTATATCCTATATTTTTAAATGCGGAGCTTAATAGGAATAAATTAGAAATTAATAAGTGGGATATAGAAATTAATAAACTAATAGAATATAAATATAAGAATAACCCCTAAATAGTAGATATAATGAAATTAATTTAATAGGGAAATGGTAATATAAGGATATTACACTCGTTAAATATAAAATCTATAATAATCGGTTATACTATTAATAGAAAATAGTAGTCCTAAATTCTAAACCCCTACGATTTAAGATACTTAAATTTATATACAATTCCCCTATAGTAGGGTATCCTAGCTATATAAAGATTTATAAGATTATTTAATAAGTATACTACTAGTTTATAATATATAACTATATACAAAAATATATTTAAGTCTATAAAATGTGCATATATAGAAAGACCTCTTATATAAAGAAGTAAGGGGTACTTTAACTATTACTAATTCTAATATAAAGATAGCGAGATATCTTAATTAACTTTATAGTTAACCTGCCTAACAGTAATAGGTTTATAAATATTATAGTAGTTATTAACTATCTTATAGAAATATAATACATAATTCCTATAGATATAATTAATATAATATTAGTAGCTAAATGTTTTATTAAGTACGTCTTTAAGCTATATAGACTTTTTAATTTAATAATATCTAACTATGGAAGCTAGTGTGTTTTAGGCTTCTAGCAAGCCCTATATAAGCAATTATATTACGGACCCCTACCATAGGGGCCTCTATAGGAGAGCCCTGTGCTTTTATATACACCTTACATACAGCTTATATTAGCTACGCGTAGGTATATTACCTCCTTACGCCCTTAACCCTTATAATTGATCGCGTAACGTCTTATAAACTCCTTAAATACATACGCTCTGTAGCTACTGCCCTTATTCTATAATATTACGTTACGCCTTTTTACTACTAACGCTTAACCTATAACCAATTCTATATCTTTATAATACTATAGGCGCTACTAAAAGCAGTATATTTATAAATGTTACGGGATGGGGGCAGTAGCTATAAAGCGTATGTATTTAAGGAGTCTATAAAACGTTACGCAATCGATCGTAAGGGTTAAGGGCGTAAGGAGGTAATATACCTACGCGTAGCTGATATAAGCTGTACGTAAGGTATATATAAAAGTACAGGGCTCTCCTATAGAGGCCTCTACGGTAGGGTTCCGTAATACTACCCCCCCTCTTATAGAGGTGGAGCTCTAGTAACGCTATAGTTACTATATATATATAGAAGGGACACTTAAGGTATAGAAAAGAAAAAAAAAGGGGGGTATTGCTAAAGGCTTAAATCAACGTTATATAATAGGGCTTGGCATCTAAAAATCTAACTAATTAGATAACTTTAACCGCCGGTTAAAGTTCCTAGATATCTTAACAATATTCCAGTTATATAATCGCACTTTACCGCAATCTAACGGCAATTTAATGGTAATTTGCCCTTACGTGGTAATATATAACGGTTTAACTCTATAAGGGCTCCTATAGAGGATTAGGTATAAAGTTTTTACTTAAGCCCAGTTTCTATAGGTTCGCGTAGTAAAAGTCGCTAATTAAATCCTTTGCATTTTTAAAGTCTTCCTATAGTTACTATTCTAGCTAATTTATATCGAATCCTATATATATAGCTCTATAGTAGAGCTGTTGTCCTTTACCTTTACCAAAGTATTTAAAGTTAATAATTTATTTAACGGTCTACTCCTTATAGTTCTCGTCTTTGTTCTTATTTTAGATTAGTATTAGTAGGGGTTTAGGCTATATCTGTTCTAGTAAGGGGTTAGGCTAATAGAGGTGTAGTAGCTATAGGTAAAATATAGGCTATATCCCGCAAGTAGCTAGGGTAAGTGGAAGTTCTAGCTTATATACGGCTCCCCTATTAATAACTTATTTAATTAGATAGGGGCTAAGGTTCTTATAATTAAGTAACTTTATAGGCCTTTATATAGAGATATTATATATATCTAGCTATACCTAGTCGTTAATACGTATCTCTAGTAGTAGCGTTCTATAATAGTTGGTAAAGTAGGCCTACTTTACTTAAGCCTAGGCTATTTCTCCCTTATAGTAGTTGAGTAGATTTTTTATACGGTCTATATAGTAATTAGTAAGTAGTATCTTAAGGCGTTTTTATATGGTAGTTTCTTATTAATAGGTTCTAGTGGCTCTATACCGGATTAGGGGTAATAACCCTTGTTTATAAAGAATGGGGTAAGTCCTATAGTAGTTAAGACGTAGTTATTTGCTATAAATTTACCTAGTAGGAGGTAATTTACTTAGTTATTTTAACTATAGGCGACTACCTATTATAGGTACGCTTTTATACTGGTATTAGCGTTTTTTAGTTATCTAGTAGTTTTATAGTAAAAGGATATAGATATCTTAATAGAGATACTAAGGCGTTAGTAGATTCGCCTCTATATATTAGAGTTAAATTATATACCTTAGTTAGATATAATTAAGTTAGGTAACTTATATAGTTAGTAAACTTTATAAATAAAGGCGTTAGTAATGTCGCTAATTGCTACGCCTTTAGTTAGGACGTAGTGGCACTCTTTTATAAGTCGGTATATTATTATAAGGATGTTCTTATAGGTACGGCCATGTTATTTATAGGGTGGTAGGTTAATAGCGAAATCTATAGCGATATCTGCCTATTATTATATAGGTACTAGTAAAGGGTATAGTAGTCCTTAGTACTTTATATTAAAGGCCTTAGCGCGCTTATAACTATAATAGGCGCCTATAAAGTATTTAACTAAGTCTATTATTTTTAGCTAGAAGTAGTATTGGCTAAGAAGCTTATAGGTTCCTTCTTTACCTAGGGAGCCGCTTAATTAGAGGTTATAGGCTATTTAAATTAGTTGCTATTATAGATTTTCTAAGTTAGGGATAAATAGGCGGCCTTTATAATAGAGCCTATTCTCTTTTACTTTTAAGCCTGCGATATTAATCTAGCCTAAGCTTTAAAGGTTAATAGGTAGTATATAGGCGCTAGCGGTCTTTATAGTAATAAGTTAATATAATAATAGATTAATAGAGGCGTTATATACCGTAGTAATAAGCTTATTAATTTTAGAAAGTAACTTTAGTTCTATAGTATAAAGCTAGGGTATAGTTAGCTCTATTATAGGTAGTATACCTAGGGCTAAATTTCGTACTTTTAGGATTATTTATTATTGGAACTAATTATAGGGGTTATTTTTAGACCAAGGAAGGTCTTATAAGCGGCGTATTAGGCTATTAGGTTTAGTACCTTATACTCTTAATCTATATACAATTTTAAAGTTAAAATTAGAAAGGAACTCGTTCTAATATACTTAGCGTTAGTTTAGCTACTTTATAGTTATAAAGTACTTAAAGTTACAATAGTCCGTAAGGACTTTAGTTAGCTAATTAGGCTCTACTAAAAAAAGTTCTAGTTAGAATTCTTTAAACGCTTATATAATTATAAGGAGTTCTTTATTATAGATCTTATAGTTTTACTTATATAGTATAAGCTTAGATAAGTAAAATGCGACTAGGTAAAGGAGACTATTATTATCTATTTAGGAAAGGATACTTGCGTTAATATAGTTTAAGGAGTTGGTTTTAAGGTAGAGTTATTATTCTAATATAAAGTAAGCTAGAATAAGTGCTTTAGTAAAGGCATTTTTAAGGTCTTAGAATGCCTTCTTGTATTTAGGCGTTTAGATAAAGTATAGGTACATTTTTCTTCCTTTTATAAAAAGGCCCTTTATTTATATTATTGCTATAAGTAATACTACTACGCTTAAAAAGTTATATATAAATTTCTAATAAAAGTAAGTAAAACTAAGGAAGGGTTATACGTCCTTAATGCAATTAAGGGCTTACTATTTAGTAATTATATATACCTTCTTAGGATCTATATAGACACCCTTAGTAGTAATAATTAGTTTAAGGTATTTTACTTCTATAACTAAGAATTTATATTTCTTTAAATTAATATAAAGTTCTACGTCCCTAAGGCGCTATAGGACCTTTTAAACGTGTTTAGTATACTTAGAGGGGTTATTATTATAAATAAGTATATTATCTAGGTACGCAGAGTAGAAGTTATTAAGATAGTCCTATAAGGCGTTATTAATATAGCTTTAAAAGGTGCCTAGGCTATTATATACGCTAAAGGGTATAATAGTATATTTAAATTAGCTAAAGCGTAATATAAATATAGTTTTCTATTTATTACCTTTCCGTATTTAGAAATAGTTAAAGGCGGCGATAATATTAAGCTTAGTATAGATTTTAGTTTAACTAAGCCGCTTAAGGGTCTTACGTATAAGCGGTACTAGGTATTAGTTTTTAATTATAATAGCGTTAAGTCCTCTATAGTTAACATAAAATTAAATACCTTCTTTTAGCTTCTTAGTAAGAAGAATAGGGGCAGCTGCTAGTAATATACTGGGATAAATAAATCCTTTATTAAGGTGCTTATTAATATACTTTTTTATAACTAAAAGTTTGTTATTTAGAATTAGGTTAAGTCTTTTATAAAATAGTATTTTTCCTTATTTAATATTACTAGTATAGTTATTAGGTTAATATAGGGGGAGTATATCTATACTCTTTTATAAGCATATATTAGTAAAGTCGTAGTACTTCTTAGGGAGAAGCTTGCGGAGTTCTTTATTAGTAAGTCCTTTTTTAAGCTTTATAAACTTCTTAAAGTCTAAAAGTAAAAGTCCATAAAGTTCCGTAAGGGTATTATTTTTTAAAAGGTTAACTATATCTATTTTATTACTATAGAGGATATAATCCTATTCTTTATTAAGCTTATATAGTTATAATTAGAAAGCTATAATAACGGTTTAGCCTTTCTTATATACTATATAGTAGAAGGCTAGGGCACTTATATAGTAGTAGTTAGTTATAGGTAGGGTAATAAGGGGTTCCTTAGGTTAATATCTTAGGGAGTAAATAGAGGCGGCTAGGCTATGCCCTAGGTAAGTCTCTCTATAGTATTTAGAGTTAAAGGTTACTTCTTTTTTCTTCTAGTTAATAGCGGGGTTATATTATTTAAGCTAGTTTATTTTAAGAATAATAGAGTAGTTAGTAAGTAGTATAATATAGGCCTAAAGTTCTTCCTAGTGCCTATTTATATTTAGGTAGAGTTATACTATATAGGTAATCTTTTATACGGTATAATTACTATTAGTAAGTTATAGGACGCGGGCATTAGTAAGGGGTAAGGTAAATAGGTTATAAGTATATATAAATTAGGTATTTATAAATTTATTAATAGCTCCGCAATTAATTATAAAACGGCTTTTATATTATTTTTTAGCAGTAGTTCCTATTATAGGGAAAACTTTCTATTTTTATTTATTTATTTTTATAGAGTTATTTATTAAGTAAGCTAATATATAGATCCCTTTATCGTTAGGGCGTCTTAACCTATAACTTAGGGCTAGGACTTAGCGTTTTCCGTTTCTATATCCAACTTTACTACTATTACTACGTCTTTATCTTATATAGTAGTAGCGTATAATAACATATTTAGTATTTAGGGTATTAGGTTAGATATTAGGTAATAGCTATTAAACCTAGCTATTAGGCAGTTTAGGTTATTATAATACTAGCCTTTTTAACAGCATTTATAGTAGTATTTTAGTTTCTAAAATAGCTTACGCTCTTTATTTAGGAGTTTTTATAGATAGGTTAGTATAGAAAAATTAATATTATTTTTAGTAGTACTTAAGGTAGTAGGCGTTAGTGGCTTAATATATATAGGTTTAGTAGGCCCAGAGGGCTTCTATAAAGAGGTCTTTAGGTAAGAGTTAATAATAGTAATTTAATTTAGTTATTATTTAATCTTCTATAGAGCTACTACTATATTATAAATATTATTATAGTTATAGCTAGTGGCTGCGTAACTAAGGCAATAAGTAACTTTTTTAAGGAGGTCCTCCTAGTCTTTAGTATTATCTTAGGTAAGGGCTCTAGTATATTCCTAGAATTTAATATAAAATTTATTAAATAATTTAGTAGGGCTTATCTTTAGGGTATATAGTTTAGCTTAGTTAGTAGCTAGTAGGTTATAGTTACGGTATATTAGGTTAAGATTATTAAAGACTTTTTAATAGGACTACCACTTTTAGGGGCTATTAGTCTCCTATTAGGCGAAGAGTCTATTAAATAGTATACCTTTTATTTACCTAATAATATAGCCGATCTTAGTATCTTCTCTAAGAAAAAGGTAGGCACTCTAAGTTAGTTTTTTATAGATTTATATCTTTTAGTAGCTATATTCCTTACGGTCTCCTTAAAAAACTAAGGGATTAAGGTAGCGTATATTAGACTTTATAGTAGTAGTTTAGGTCTAATTATTATAGCTTTTATTATTATTACTTTGGTAGGGGTTTCTATTAGGTAAAGCTACTTAGCGCTAGCCCTCTATTAGGTGTTAAGTTGGTAAAGTTACCGGGGGCGTAAAGACTTAGGTGGCGTTATATATAGTAAAGAGGTGTCTAGCGTTATTATAAATATACTTATTAAGCTAAAATTATAGGTATTTAATTATGCCTTCTCTTTTAGTAAGTGTAGTAATTAACGTAATCTTAGCCTTTTTTAACTATTAAATATCGCGTTTAAATATATAGAGGTTATCTTTAGTTTCTTAATATATATTATTAGTAAGCGCCTTATAAGCTTATAGGTCTTAGATAATATTAAGATCTTAAGTAGTACGTATCTTAGCTTATATAAGCTTTAGGTAGTAGTTTTATAAAAGGTAGTAGTATTTATTAGGGTCTTATACTACTATTTTTATAAACATCTTGGCGTTTTATATTTTAATTTTAATAAGTAGTAGCCCTTTTATTTACTTATCTGTAGTTATATAGTTAATAAAAAATAAAAAATTATTAGTATTTATCTTTTTAGGGGTTAAGGCTAGGGCTAATAAATTAAATTCTCCTAGGATTAATTAGCGTTATAGGTTAAGTATAGGTATTAGATTGTTTTTTAGGTTTAATATAATAGCTAATAAGGGATATTATCTTACTATTATAGGTTCCTTAGAAGTATAAAATAAGGTAATTTATAGACATGTTGCTTTTAGTAGCGCCTGTAGTATTATAAAGACGTAGAATTAGTTATAGGCTAAGCGTTAGTAGTAAAAAAAGGCGTAACGTAATATTATAAGATGGGGGCAGTGGCTATAAAGCGTATGTATTTAAGGAGTCTATAAAACGTTACGCGATTAATTATAAGGGTTAAGGGCGTAAGAAGGTAATATACCTACGCGTAGCTAATATAAGCTGTACGTAAAGTATATATAAGAGTACGGGGCTCTCCTATAGAGGCCCCTGTGGTAGGGTTCCGTAATAATAAATTACTTTACTTTATACTTCTAAGGAACTTATAATAGTAAGATAATATTCCTTATTAGCTACTATATTAAACCTAAAGAATAATTTAATACCTATACTTAACCTATAACGCTAATTAATCCTAAGAGAATTTAATTTATTAGCCCTAACCTTAACCCCTAAGGAGATAAACACTAATAATTTTTTATTTTTTATTAATTATATAACTACGGACAAGTAAATAGAACGGCTATTACCTATTAAAATTAAAATAATAGACGCTAAGATATTTATAAAAATAGTAATATAAAACCCTAATGAATACTACTACCTTTTATAAAATTACTACCTAAAGCTTATATAAGCTAAGATGCGTACTACCTAAGATTATAATATTATTTAAGACCTATAAGCTTATAAGGCGCTTACTAATAATATATATTAAGAAACTAAAAATAACCTCTATATATCTAAACGCGATATTTAATAGTTAAAGAAGAATAAAATTATACTAATTGCTATAGTTACTAAAAAAGAAGGCATAATTAAATACCTATAATCTTAGCTTAATAAGCATATTTATAATAATAATAAATACCTCTTTACTATATATAACGCTACCTAAGTCTCTATACCCCAAGCAACTTTACCTACTTAATACTTAATAAAGGGTTAGTGCTAAGTAGCTTTACCTAATAGGAACCCCTACTAAAGTAGCAATAATAAAAGCTATAATAATTAGACTTAAACTACTACTATAGGGTCTAATATACGCTACCTTAATCCCCTAGTTTTTTAGGGAGACTATAAAGAATATAGCTACTAAAAGATATAAATCCGCAAAAAACTAACTTAGAGCACTTACCTTTTTCCTATAGAAGATACTAAGATTAGCTATATTATTAGGCGAATAAAGGGTATACTATTTAATAGACTCTTCCCCTAATAGAAGACTAATAGCCCTTAAAAGTAGTAGTCTTACTAAAAAGTCCTTAACGATTTTAACCTAATATACTGTAACTATAACCTACTAGCTACTAACTAAGCTAAACTATATACCCTAAAGATAAGCCCTATTAAATTATTTAATAAGTTTTATATTAAATACTAGGAATATATTAGCGCCCTTACCTAAGATAATACTAAAGACTAGGAGGATCTCCTTAAAAAAGTTACTTATTACCTTAGTTACGTAGCCGCTAGCTATAACTATAATAATATTTATAAGATAGTAGCAGCCCTATAAAAAATTAAATAATAACTAAATTAGATTATTATTACTAACCCTTATCTAAAGACCTCTTTATAGAAGCCTTTTAGGCCTATTAAACCTATATATATTAAGCCACTAACGCCTACTACCTTAAGTACTACTAGAGCTAATATTAACCTCTTTATACTAACCTTTTTATAAAAACTCCTAAATAGAGAGCGCGAGCTACTCTAAAAACTAGGATATTACTATAGATGCCGTTAAAAAGGCTATTATAATAATAACCTAAACTGCCTAATAGCTAGGTTTAGTACCTACTGCCTAATACTTAACCTAATGCTCTAAATACTAAATATATTATTATACGCTACTACTATATAAGATAAAGACGTAGTAATAGTAATAGAATTAGATACGGAAGTGGAAAATATTAAGTCTTTACCCTAAGTCGCGAGTTAGGACGTCCTAATAATAGAGGGATCTATATATTAGCCTACTTATTAAATAACTTAGTAAAAATAAATAAATAAAAATATATAGTTTTACCTATAATAGGAACTACTACTAAAAAATAATATAAAAGCTGTTCTATAATTAACTATAGAGTTATTAATAAATTTATATATACCTAATTTATGTATCCTATATAGGACTTTAAGGAAGGTAATATAGTTTACCTAAATATATAAAACCCAAAGACTTAACAGCCCTTAAAGAAACTTAATTAGAAGTTTGCGGGCCTATACTAAATTAAAAAGAAACTAAGCCCGTACGCCTATAAGCTTACTGTAACCTTTAAAAGGTAAACCTTTAACTCGCGAAGTGCCGCCGCTACCTTCTATAATTATTAATAACGGTAAGGGTTCTTACTTTATTAACTTAATTAATAATATATAATAGAAAATATAATCTAAACAATTTAAACTTTTTATTAAGTAAAAAGGATATAATATATATATTTAGGAAACCTATAACCAGATTAAGGCCAACGCGCCTTTCTTAGTAAAAGAATTCTATAAGGACTATCCTTCGCGACCTACTTTAGCTAGATTGACACAATATAAAGGCAAATAATTTCCGCCCGATATAAATACACAAAAAACAATAATAAGAACTTAAAATATATTATAACGTTTATAATACGGTTATATAATATATAAAATATTAAAGAAATTTAACGGGCGGTTAAAGTTATTTAATTAGTTAGATTTGCTTTACCAAGACTTACTATAAAGATATTAGTTCTACTTACTGCCTTAATTAAGCTAATAGCGATTTTCTATCTTAGAGATAGAAAATCCTAATTAGTCTATTTAATAATTAGAGCTAGTAAAATTCTATACTACTACCCAATACAACACACGATAAATTATAAATTCTTAACTAAATTAAATTGTTTTAGACCTTTAGCTAAAAGGGGAAATACTATAACGGGACTAACTTAGTTATAGTAGGAATGTCTTAGTAAAACACTTAACAAATAAATTCTAGCGCTTTAACCAAATTCTACTAAATTCTGCTAAGTTCTATTAAATTAATTAAATTCTACTAAAGTCTATTAAAGACCCCGTAAGTATATACGTAGGTATTAACTACTAAGACCCCTAACTATTTAATTATAAGATTCTCTTGTTACTTCTTTCTCTTCTTTATATAACGTCTTAAACTCTATAAGAGCTATATACCCTTAGATTTAGATAGAATTTATATTATTCCTTTAAATCTTCCCTAACGCCTCTTCGCGCCCTTATATAGGCTTTGCCAATTTCTATAGGCGCTTTATTTATAACTACTCGGACGTTACTTAATGCCTATTTAACTATATTATAGAAGCTTTTTAAGACCTGGCCTAAGAAGTAAAAAGCTTAAAGGTAAGAAGAAAGAAAACTAAAAAGGGACTAACTAAATAATATAAACTATAGTTATAGCCTAAAAAGGTTTAAGAGGCCTTCTAAGAACTACGCATAAAGTTTTTAAAAGCTTTATTACTATGGTATTTTAACCTAGGTTAGCTATTAATAATAATTACTAATATAACGTAACCGGCAAGCATATGGCCCATATATGCATGTGGCCCACCCCACCAAATTATACGTCCCGTTGGCCTTTTAGAAACCTGTAAATTGGCCTTACTCATAGACATTAATAGATAGAAGAAGTCTGCCCTCTTAAAAACTGGGGTTTTATTGTTATTGGGTGGCTATTGAGGTTGTAGTTGTATAACGGTGTCGCGTTTTTCGTGATTTTGGTAGGGTGGGCCACATGCATATATGGGCCACATGCTTGCCGGTTACGTTATTAAATTTTGCCCTTATTAATATCCTATTATAACCTAATAGGCATTTAAACGCTATATAGCTCTACTAAAAACTAGTAGTATTTTATAATAAAACATTCTAAAGACCTAAAGTTAGGTATTATACCTATAATAAGGAACTACTAGCTATAGTTAACTGCTTTAAATAGTAGCGATATTACCTTAAGTACGCGAGCTATACTACTTATATACTCTTAGATTATTATAATTTACGCTACTTTATAACTATAAAGTAGCTTATATTTTAATAAGCTAGATAAATAAAGGAGCTTATATAATTTAATTTTAAGATTAAATATAAGCTAGGGGAAAACAACCCTATTAATAGACCGTTATAATAGCTAGACTATACTAAAGCCTTTAAAACGGAAGATGGAAAACAGATAATAGATATCTTACTCCTTATATTATAGACTAAGCTTTAGGTATAAGATACTTAAGTACCTATAAGTTTATATATTAAGTCTTAGGCAGTATAAACACTATTAGCTTTTACTAATATTTTAGCTAATACCTAGTTTATAGCTAATAAGGGTCCAAATATACCTATATAGGATGTCCCTAATATATTCTTAGAACCTAGTAATATACTACCTCTAATTACTAAGCTATCCCCTTAAACTAATAGCGAAGCTATAAAGTAATTAGAACTTAGAGCCCTATAATAACTAAAGGACTTTAACCTTATAGCGGCCTTTCTAATATATACGCATTAAAGAGTTATAAGATCTATAGTACTATTTAGTCTTATACTTAGAGTAGTATAGAATAAAATAGCTTTTACCTAGGAACTATTTAAAAGGTTAACGGATTTTATCCATAAGTTATAATAAAGGGACGCCTTTTATACTATGTTTAATGTAAAAATAAACTAGAAATATAATAAAAAGAAAGCTACTAGGTATTAAAATTAGGAACTAGACCTAATGGGCCTACTACGTAAAAGTAGTAAGGTTTAGGTACTATAAAAAGTAAATCTATAATAGAAGATTCTTATAAAGAATGATAATAATTCTTTAGGCGGCTATTATAGTTAAGCAAAAATAGTGGAATTACTTTAGCGTAAATACTATTAGCTATTATAAGAAGTGTTAAGTATATATAAGATCTATGGGCATAAGCTATAGGATCTATATAAATTAGTTCCCCCCGCTTATAAGCTATAGTATTATTATACTATAGACTTTATTATAGATCTCCCGCTATTTAAAGATGGCTAAGGATAAATATACAATTCGGTCCCTATACTTATTAACAGGTTTTTAAAGTATGATTAATACCTTTTTACTAATAAAACAATTAACGTATAAGCGCTAGCCAACCTAATTAAGGAGAAATGCTTTCTTAAAGTAGATTAGCCGTACTCTATTATTACTAATAAGGGCAGCATATTTATAAGCTAGTACTAGTTAGACCTATACTTCTATTTAAAGATAGACCACTATTATAGTATGGCTTTCTATTTGTAAACGGATGGGTAAAAAAAACGTAAGAACTAGAAATTGGAGTCTTACTTATAAATATATTTAAACTACTAGTAAAACAACTAGTATAAGCTACTTCTATACGTAGAGTATGCTTATAATTTAAAGCAATACGTATTATATAAGTATATAGTAATCCGGATTACTTATAGCGTCTAATTATTTAGGTTTAATAGTATACCTAATAATTACTAGCTAAGGCCGTATAATTAGTTATAGGATCCTACTGGGAAGTTTAAGGATATCTACTAAAGAGTATAAAGATACTTTTAGGAATGGGAGAAGTAATAAAGGTATATAAAGCAGAGCCTATAAGATGCTTAAGAGTAATAGAGACTTTAGTATAACCGCAAACACCAAAATAAGTATTTTAGAGTAGGCGATAAGGTTTTATTATATTTAACAAATATTAAGACATATTAGCTATTAAAAAAGCTTAATATAAGATACCTAGGTCCCTTTTAAATTAAGAAATAAATTAGTAAGTTAGCCTACCGTCTCTAGCTACCCCTATTAATAGCCTATATATATCTAGTATTTTACGTAAACCTACTAAAGTTATAGCATAGACAATCGCGGGAAAAGAACTTCCGTCTAGGCCTAATTAAATACCCTAAGTAGTAGGCGAGCGGTATAAAGTCAAAGCTATACTACGCTATAAGTCTGTTAAGAATAAGCTTTAATATAAAGTTTAATGGCTAGACTAGCCTATTAAGGACTCTATATAGGAACCAGAGGACCACTTTAATTATTGCGAAGATATTCTAAAAGAATATTAGGACTAAGGTCTATAATCTACAAATTATAGAAAGCGCTCTAATACTATAGTATTATCGCAACCTATAAAGCAAGCTTATAGTAGGCCGTAAAGAGTCTCTAAAGAGTAAGGAATATATTAAATTGGATATAGAACGGATAGGCTCTAAAAACTATAAGGCTAGGCTACAGCTTAAGGCAGGACAGGTCCTTAGCCTTTTTATATATATATAGTATAGAATTAATAGGGCACTTACTAGAATTGCATTTCTATTAATTAATCTATACTAGGAATATTGTTTTTAGGGCTCCTAAGCCCTTTTTAAAAGCCTTCTTAGGCCTTCCTAAGCACCTAATTAAAGTCCTTAATTGCTACTATATATAAGAATAAATCCCAAATACCGAATCTAAAAAGCTACTATACCTTATTCTTAGGATTAGGGTTAGTATTTATTACCCCTTTAAGGGATGGCTAACAGGAATAGGATCCCGTAGTAGGTATATAAATAGGTATAAAAATAGGGTTAGAATAATAAAGTGTAGCTAGGGTAAAGATCCATAAACGCTTAATACAAATATTAGGTCTAAACCAATACCAATAAAGCTCTTATAGCTTAAGCTTATAGTTAATAAAGACATACTTAAGCCTAAAATAAATAGAGATATTAGCTGGCTAGTATAGTCTAGAACTACTAAGACCTTACTATAGCAACTATTAGTTACCTATCCGCTAGGTACCTAAAGGGTAACCTACCTAATAACGTATTTTATTATACTCTTTTAAAACTTAATACGTATACGCAAACTCCTTTTTATAGTAGACAGCGACCTTCTTTTATTACCCCCATTCTTTACCTTATCCTTAATATACTAATCTTATTTACGTATTAGGCGCTACTAGCTAGCTTACTAAGAGTTATAGGTGGTATAAATAGCTATAGTATAATCTTAAATTTAACCTAGACGTTTAGTATTAGCGCTTAAATAGGACAGAGCCCAGGCGATATAGTAGTTAAGGATATTAAAGGAATGACGCCACTTAGGCCTAGGCTATTAAAGCTTAAAGTTAGTAATAGAAATCTATTAAGAATAGAAAAGCTTACTTTAATATAACTACTGCTTTTAGTACGCATATATTAATTATAAGGCCTAAAGGGATTAAACCTTATATAGTAGGTCTTATTACAAGCCTCTAGAATTCTATTATTAGATTTCTGGTCTTTTAAAGACGTATAGGCAAACTTATTTAGGTAGGACTAGTATTAGTTGCGAGTTAGCGGAGGTTAGAGTTCTATATATAAAGGTAGGGCTAAAATACGCTGTGGAATTTACTTAAAAGAGCAGTTAGTAGAAGAACAAAACGGTATGTTATATTATTAATAGAAAAAAAGAAAATCTTAATAATATATTAAAGATACGTCCAAAATTGGACAAAGGCTAATAATGGGAAGTAAGGTGTTAAGGAAAAGGATTAAGCTTAATAAGTAAGGTATCTTTATATTTTGCTTTTTAATACCCTTCTAGTAAATAGCCGTAACCTTACTAATATAACTCCGTTCTAAGAGCGCTATTTAAAAGAAAGAAAATACGCGTATAAGCTATTTAGCCATTACTTTCTTATAAAAACTAATAACGCGGCCGGGGGAAGGTAATTAAGACGTCAATTAAAGACGTATATAGGTTAAATTATACCTAAACGATACTATAGTATTATAGAATAACATTATAAACGCTCTTAATAATTATGTAATAGCTATAGGTGCTATTACGAAATATCCCTCCTATATACTAAGTAGTAAAGCTATACTAAATATATGGTATAGGACTATTAGATTTAAAAGCATATGCACTAAATTTTAGGAGATAAGTCTCCTTAATTAACTAATTAATACCCTAACCGTATCTAATAGCCTAAGGGCAAATGCGGAAATAATATGTTAGTAACGTCGACGATTATATAAAACGATTATAGATTATAGATTATATCTTAATAGTTAAAGACGACAGCGGGCTAAGGCCCTATACATTAGGCTATATACTAAATAGTTCTATAAAACTATATTAAATACACCAAATTGCCTATAATACTTATAATTAATTATAGACCGGTATAAAAGCTTAGAAATAGAGTTATATAAAAATCCCTATATTAACCTAAGTAGTTACTAGCATGCTTCTAGTACAAAGGCACGCGACGGTAAAAACTGTCCATTTTCACTGGTTGCCTAAGCGAGGATTTTTCCTAGCGAACCCTACTAAACTCTTCTTACCCTACCAACCTTAATTAATTACATTTTTAGTATTTTTACTATAGGAAAGCACGCTACGGACGTTAATAAGGCCATCTTCTTAACTTACTTACTTTATGTTTATTAAGCTAAAGCCACGCGTAGAGTAGGGCTTGCTTAATCGACTGCTATAGATATTAAGAATGCCGCTACTAATGTTTAGATCCGCTGCGCTAAATAAGGCCTCCCACCGCCTATAATTTAAGAGTAAGTAGAGTAGATTAAGCGTAAAGAAGGCAGTGGAGCTAAGACTAAGATTATAGGTGATAAGGTTATTAAATTAATAGAAGCTTATACGTTAAATAAGAGCTAAAGGCGGAAGTAGGGTAGTAGCTACTGGGATAATAACGGCTGGGACGGTTGCTAGCAGCCTAAATAGTAGCTAGAGTATTAATAGGAGCGGGAAATAGAGTAGTTAAAGTAATAGTAGTAGTAGGGCAGTTTAAAGCTTTAATATATCTATATATTATTCTTATTTCTACTTTATATAATAGCGTCTACAATAGCCCTTATAATGGTCTTTATAATAAAGTTTATTAATAATCCTTATAGTAGCCTCTTTAGTATATTTATACGTATTTTATATAACTTTTTAAATATATATAAAATATATCCTAAAATCTATTATTTATAATATATTTAATATATTTTAAAATATTAATATTTTCTATAATATAAAGTAGTAATAAAAGTAATAATAAAAGTAGTAGACTAAAATTAATATAGATCTAGTAAAAATAAAAGTAGAGGTAGAAATAAAAGTAGAGGTAGAAATAAAAGTAGAGGTAGAAATAAAAATAAAGGTAAAAACTATAGCTAAAGTAGAAAAGGTAGTAAATTAAAAAAGTATTAATATAGTATATAAAGGATAATAAAAATAGTAATAGTATTAAAAATAAAGATAAAGATAGAAATGTAAATAAGAATAAAAATAGTTATAAGTATAATAAAGAAAATAATAATAAAGGAAGAACTAGATTAGAAAAAGTAATATAAGTAGTAGTATAGGTTATAGTATAAATAGTAATAAAAGTAATAGCAAAAGGTAATATAAAAGTAGTAAAAAAAGGATAATAATTTAAATTAATGTCTCTACCCTAAAGCTTAGATTAATACTATATTATAAGGATATTAGGCTAAAGAGAAGAAAAAGAGGTATATATAGGAGGGAGAGATATACTATATATATATTAGGGGCTAAGGCTTTAACTTAACCCCTAACTAAGTCCCCTATCTAGATTATATATAATAATCTATAAGTAATAGGAGTAGTAATATTTAAGTAATAATTAAAGTAATTATAATAAAAGAAATTAAAATAGTAGCTAGGGTAGTAGTAGTAAAAGTAATAGTAAAAGTAGTAGTAAAATATAAAGTAACCTTTTATATATATTTAACTATAGCTTACTTTAATAAAGTAATAAAATAGAATTTATATATAAAATATCAAAGTAAATTAAAAAGGTTTAATTAAGTTAGAATATTAAAGTATTAGAATTTTATTATAGCTATATATTATCTCTATAATAGGTTTACTAATAGCTTTATAAATAGTAGTGTAAATAGTTTACTATTTTAATAAATATCTATATAAATACTATAGCAGTGTTTATAGTGGTCCTTATAATAGCCTCCTTAGTATAGTGATAAATAATCTTCTATATAGGGTTGTACTTAGTTTTAGAAGGATAAAAGCCTAACGTAGGCACTTAAAATATAAAATTTTTCCTTAGAAAATTTGCTTATTTCTCATTAATATATACTATAATTAACTTATTAAGGTATTCTCCTAACACGCTATTAATTTGCTTCTAGAACGTCGCTAGTGCGTTTATAAGTCCAAATTATATAACTAATGGTTTATATAGTCTTTCTTTTAACCTAAAGGTTGCCTTCTATTTATTGCCCTTTTTAATCCTACTCTAATAATACGCCTATCTTAGATCTATCTTTATAAAGATTTATATATTACCTATTTAGTCCTAAATTTCGCTAATTAAGGGTAAAGAATATCTTTCCTTTTTAGTAATACTATTTAACTGTCTATAGTTAATATATAACCTAAGATTTCCGTTTTTCTTTGGTATAAATAGTACTAGATATCTCGCTAATAACTATAATAGTCTAATATATCCCTTTATAAGTTTTTCTAAATAAACTCTTTAAGTGCTCTTAACTCTTCTTTAGTTAATTTATAAATTAAAAAGAACTTTAGACTTATTTCTGGTTCTAACTTTATTTTATAGTCCTATACTATATACTTTAATAGCTTTTTACTTTCTAGGCTCTAAAGCTTCTTGCTATACTTATAATATATTTTTGGTATATAACTTAACCCTTTTTCGATTTCCTTATATATTACTCTAACTTAGTTACTATGCGCTTCTTACGTTATTAAGTATTTTTAATATTAACCTAACCTATAACCTAATTAATCTTTAAATTATATTTCTGTAACTAAGGCATTCCTAATACTGCCTTATCTTGCCTTAATAGTAAGATATTAAAAGATATTATAATTAGTCTCCCTTTAATAGTTACCTAATTAGGCCCTATTTTAAGGTTAATAATGCCTCCTTTATAGGCTATTAGATCTCCTAAAATTATAACTAATAGATTAGTATGCTCCTTTTATCTATAAGGTAGTCCTATTTGCTTAACTGCCGCTAGTAAGATATAGTTCTTTATTACTCTACTATCTATTAGTGCTTTAAACTATTAATCTTAGTAATTAACTTATAAATTTAGGTATTATCCTTAGATTCCTTTAAAGGTTTAAGGCTCTATTACTAGCTCCCTTTAGTTTTATAGGCCTCGCCTTCTCCTAACTGGTAGCTGCTAGATCCTATTATATTTAGCTTACTCTATAGCCAATACCTAATTCGCTTTTTGTACTTATTTTACAAATAATATATATTTTTTATGCATTTCTACTACTGTTATCCGTCTAAGTATTCTTCCATAAGAAAACTTTTTGGTTAAAGTATTAAGTTATTTAACACCTAAACTTTTACTAGATACCAGCTATATATATACTTAGTATTCCGGTTCTATTGCTTATCTAGCGCCTAATATATTCTTATTAAATATCTCTAACTCTTTTCTTTTAGGTTTTTATGTATATTATATATATTATATATATATGCAATCTATACTAATATATAATATACTAGGTATCTTAGGTTAACTCTTTACTTATTTCCGCCCTTAAGTTTAAACTTCTATTTATTTAATCTAAATATTATCCCTTTATTTACTAGTACTAAGATCTACCTTTTATATCTTTAGTCCTCTAATTACTCTTCTAGGTTCTTAGACATTATAATTAATGCTCCTTAAATATAACTTTTACGCCTTTCCGTAATTATTTAATCTTAAACAACTCTTTAGTTTAGCTATAAATAGAAATCTTCTTAATTGCCGCTGTGTTGCTATCTATACTACTTGTAATATAGTTCTATAAGCGTGTACGATATATTTATAAGGACGTATCTTATTATTACTACTTATAGCAGCCTTTTATATACTATTCTTTAAATCTAGTTAAAATCCCTAAATCCTCTTCTTATTCTAGTTCTTTGAGCTATTTTACGCTTAGCGTGCCTGCTTAAGGCCTATTAGTGATTTTATATAAGGGTGCTCTATCCCTTAGTCTATCTACTATTTTCAGTCCTTAGTAACCCCTTTATTTTTACTACACTTTAATTTAGTTCTTAAATCCTTTTTAGTCTTCTCCTAGTTTGCGTTTAGCTATTAGATTATTAAGATTATTAAATTTTATAATTCTAGTATCGGCTACTTAACTCTAAGGCTAAATACTTTATTTACCTTTCCCCTTCTAATACTCTACGTGTAGGGCCGTATTTTAATTCCGCTACTATAGCTCTAAATTCTTAAATAACGGGTACTTTAATCTTAAGATATTTTCTTTCTTGGATTTTACTCTAGCCTTAGTCTAACTAGACTTCTATAGTATTTTTATCTCATCTTAAGAGTCTTAAATCTTACTTATCTTGCTTTAAGAGTCTTATACTATGCTTTCTACTTTAATCCATTTTGATAGATACTTAGCTTAGGTTCTTATCCTTTTTTTTTTTTAAATTTAAACTTTCTTCCTTATCTCTTAAGAAACTTAGACCTATAGCTTCTTGCCTTTATTAAGTGCCAAAGTAGCTTACTATGCTACTTCTCTTGCGTTTTATAAAGCGATAGACATTGTATCTAATAGTGTTTTGATCCCTATTACTAACCCTTTCTCTATAGTATATTTAACCTCTACCTCTATTATTACGTCCTTAAGGTTTATATACTCCTACTAAGCTACTTTTATCGCCTTATTGTCGCTGCTTATATTTTAATCGTCTTAATCCTTAGATTCTATAGCTTGGTAAAACTAGTATATAAGAACTTTCTCCGCTAACTGCTGGCTAAATATACCGTTTTAGTCCTGATCTAATTTATAAAGTTAATCTTATTCTTTATCTAACTCTCTTATACCCTAGAGCCCTCTTAATTTAGGCTCTTATAGCTAATAGCCTACGCTATACTTAGCATCTTTATAAATTTAATATGCGTTATTATAATAAAACGCAAAACTTCTAATTAAATATTCCTTTGTTCCTCGCAGTATATTATTATCCCTTTATATATATATATTGCCTACTAGTCTAGTCCCCTTTACTATATAGTTACTCTAACTACTTCTATAATCTGTAGCAAAATAACCTTATTTTCTATAATTTTATAAGCTTCTTTTTTATACTATTTACTTTATTATAGAGTCCGTCTAAATAACTTCTGTTACTGTGATCCCTAGTTTAGCCTCTACTTTTTCGGTCTTTAATTACTTAATCCTTACCCTTTAGGTTTTTATAGTTGCTTATTACTTCTTTTATTCTCTTTAGTACTACTTAGGTCTATTAGCTCTACGCTATATTATAGCCTAAATATCTACTATGTCTTCCTTATATGCGTTAGTCCCTAGTATATCCTACCTAACTTCTCGCTCTAGTATAGCCGGTTATCTATCCTAATCGCTTATTTAATTAGCTCTTTTATATCGCTTAGGTTATTTATTAGTATTATAATTACCTAAACTTTAGCTTTTAGTCCCTTCCTATACTAAGACATTAACGCCCCTTAGTTTTACTTAGTCTAAACTACTAGTGTTTAAAACTACGTTATATAGTGTAACGGAATCCCCTAAAAGGTACATATCAGATAAGACAGTAGGAGGTTTTATCTATATTCCATCTGCGTCCTAAAAGACACAGTTAAATAGATAAGGGGCAAAGGGTTTTACTAGCGTCTTAAAAGGATTATATAGGGAGCTAGTTCTCCTCTAGAGAAGAACTAGCAATTAGTCTCTAAATAAAAAAAGTTCGAAAGTATTTGTCCTTTATTACGTAAAGCTTATTCTACCTTAACTTATTTTCTACTTACCTATAACTCTTATTCTATACTATTAATTAGATAATTATACGTTTTAGTTAAGCTGGCCTCTTATAATTCTAATTGCTTATAATCCATTACGGAGGGAACGTATAGCTATTAATTGACGATAATAGGCTATACCTCCTTACCCCTTAAAATAACACCCTTACCGCGAGAGGCTAATAGAGTCTCCCTAAAGGAGCGCATCCCCTTTACTAACAAAGGAGTAGACTAGAAAGCCACAGCTAGTCCGCCTAACCTTGCGAGACTCTTAGAAGCAATTACTACTGGGAAGTTATTAAAGCAATAACTACGTAAGACCTTATAAAAAACAAAGGAGTTAGAGATAAGTATATTAAGACTACTAAGAATAAATATAAGGATAATTAGGAGAAGTATAGATACCCTAGACATAAAGCGAACTTAAAGGGGTAACGCTATACTACGCTATAACATTAGAAAAACCTAAATTCTATATAAAGGAACTTAATAAGTATAATAGTAATAGTGTCTAGAACTGCAATTATTTTATCCGTTAATATAAAAGCAAGTTTTAGCTAGACCTAAAACGTATAAGGGCGCAAAGAGACTTTAGGAAAGATTTAAAGGAATGATATAAATTCTATCTAAATCTAAGGGAATATAGCTTTCGCTAAAAATAAGATATTATGTAAAGAAGAGAAAAGAATAAAAAGAGAGTTATATATTAAATAGTTAGGGGTCTTAATAGTCGATACGTGCGCATATATACACGCGGTCTTTAACTAACTTTAATAGAATTTAATTAATCTAGCAGAACTTAGTAGAAGTTAATTAAGCTAGCAGAATTTAGTAGAATTTAGTTAAAGCGTTAGAATTTATCTATTAAGTCTTTTATTAAGACATTCCTACTATAACTAGGCTAGTCCTATTATAGTACCCCACTCTTTAGCTAAGGGTCCAAAACAATTTAATTTAGTTAAGACTTTATAATTTATCGCGTTTTTATATATTCGCATTAAGTAGTAGTATAGAGTTCTACTAGTTTTAATCGTAAATAGACTAATTAGGATTTTCTATGCACTATATAGAAAATCGCTATTAGCTTAGTTACGGCGGTAAGCAGAAGTAATATCTTTATAGTAGGTCTTAGTAAGGTAAATCTAACTAATTAAATAACTTTAACTAGTGGTTAAAGTTCTTTAACATCTTATATTACGGGACGGAGGTAATAGCTATAGAGCGTATATATTTAAGGAGTCTATAAAACGTTACGCGATGAATTATAAGGGTTAAGGGCGTAAGGAGGTAATATACCTACGCGTAGCTAATATAAGCTATGCGTAAGGTATACGCAAAAGCACAGGGCTCTCCTATAAAGGCCCCTATGGTAGGGTTCCATAACACTACCCCCCCTTTTATAGAGGCAGAGCTCTGGCGACGCTATAGTTACTATATATATATAGAAGGGACACTTAAGGTATAGAAAAGAAGAAAAAGGGGGGTATTGTTAAAGGCTTAAAACAATATTATATAATAAGGCTTAGCATCTAAGAATCTAACCAATTAGATAACTTTAACCGCCGGTTAAAGTTCCTAGACATCTTAACGATATTCCAGTTGCGTAATTACACTTTACTGCAATCTAACGGCAATCTAATAGCAATTTACCTTTACGTAGTAATATATAACGGTTTAACTCTATAAGTGCTCCTATAGAGGATTAAGTATAAAATCTCTACTTAGGCCCAGTTTCTATAGGTTTGCGTAATAAAAGTTACTAATTAAATCCTTTATATTTTTAAAGTCTTTCTATAGTTACCGTTCTAGCTAATCTATATTAAATCCTATATATATAGCTCTATAGTAGAGCCGTCGTCCTCTACCTTTGCTAAAGTATTTAAAGTTAATAATTTGTTTAACGGTCTACTCCTTATAGTTCTTATCTTCGTTCTTATCTTAGATTAGTACTAGTAGGGGTTTAGGCTATATCTACCCTAGTAAGAGGTTAGGCTAATAGATGTGTAGTAGCTATAGGTAAAATACGGGCTATATCCTACGGGTAGCTAGGGTAGGCGAGAGTTCTAGCTTATATACGGCTCCTCTATTAATAACTTATTTAATTAAATAGGGGCCAAGGTTTTAATAATTAAGTGACTTTATAGGCCTTTATATAGAGATATTATGTATATCTAACTATACCTAGTCGCTAACGCGCATCTCCGGTAGTGGCGTTTTATAATAGTTAGTAAAGTAAGCCTACTTTACTTAAGCCTAGGCCATTTCTCCCTTATAGTAGTTAAGTAGATTTTTTATATAGTCTGCATGCTGGTTAGCAAGTAGCATCTTAAGGCGTTTTCTATATAGCAGTTTCTTATTAATCGGTTCTAGTAGAGGGTGTAGTAGTCCTTAGTACTTTATATTAAAGCCCTTAGCGCGCTTATAACCGTAGTAGGCGCTTATAAAGCGTTTAACTAAGTCTATTATTTTTAGCCAGAAGTAGTATTGGCTAAGAAGCTCGTAGGTTTATCCTCTATTTAGGTAGCTACTTAATTAGAGGTTGTAGGCTATTTAGATTAGTTACTGTTATAGGTTTTCTAAGCTAGGGACAAATAGACGGCCTCTATAATAGAGCCTGTTTTCTTTTACTTTTTAGGCTATTATATTAATCTAGCCTAAGCTTTAGAGGTTAGTAGGTAGCGTATAGGCGCTAGCGGTCTTTGCGGTAATAAGTTAATATAATAATAGGATAATAGAGGTGTTATATACCATAGTAGTGAGCTTAATAATTTTAAAAGGTAACTCTAGTTCCATAATATAAAGCTA